>JACDJC010003543.1_pt1 | contig 11228 bp, 8 predicted proteins | sample 7454191 | NCBI WGS metagenome assembly JACDJC01 (sample SAMN14253291, study PRJNA609438) | sludge metagenome | isolation source: sludge after 25d culture with pyrite and EDTA | collected 2018-12-20
ATTGCCTTCATGCTCGTATCCAACTGGATGGGATCGCCGGAGTTTCGCGTGCAATCCTCGCCTGACCGCGAGGTTAGTATCCAGCTTCTGCCGGAGGAAGGACCCGGCGGTCTGAAGGGTATTCCCTACGAGCACATGACGCCGGGCACGTATTCGCCGGGGCAGGTGGTCGAGGGCAACCCGTTCCTGACGCGTGGCCTGGAGCTGTTCCAGGAGGCCATGTACCAGCAAAGCTGCACGCTGGTGGGCGACCCGCAGTGGTCCGAGTGCCGCGTCGAGACGCTGGAGAACGGCACGCGCCGCTTCAGCAACTTCTTCACGACCGACGCCATGCCCGATCCGGTGGCCCGGCTGGAAATTGTCGAGGTCCAGCCCAATCTGAAAGAACTGATCCTGCACTACGAGGTGACTAATCCCGACACCGGCGACGTTACCAACACCGAGTGGGTTCGGCCGCGGCATGCCTTATCCAACTATGAAGAGGAGTGCCGCTTCCTGAACAAGTCGTGCGCGACCGATTAATTGCCGCCCCGTAGAGACGTTCCGAGGGAACGTCTCTACCGATGAACAAGGAATGATGACCGATGCAGATTAAAATTGTCATTGGAACCGTCGCCTTCATGATCGCGATGATGGTCCTCGGCTATTCGGCCCTGCGCGAGCCGAGCCGGATGACGCGCTTCACCAACGCCGAATTAGGGCGGTCGATTGAGGCAGGGGCGGAGATTTTCGCCAACAACTGTGTCACCTGTCATGGGCCGGAAGCTACGGCCCAGGGCTGCGTCGATGCCGGCGGCAACGAGATTGCCTGCCTGGGCCTGCCGCTCAACTCCAACGGCCTGCTCTGCGGCGACGTGTCACAGCGCATGATCGATATGGGCTGGGACGGTACAAAGAACGACTACGTGCTGACCACCATCGCGGCCGGACGCGGGGCCATGCCCACCTGGCACGAGCAGTTCGGCGGCCCGCTGCGCGACGATCAGGTACGGAATGTCACCAACTTCGTGCTCAATTACGAGAGCGAAGAACTGTGTGCCCAACCCATTGTCACCTATGAGTGGCCGGAACTGGCCGCCGACTTCCTGGCCAGCGAAGACGTGACCGAGGGAGACGCGACGCGGGGTGAGGAGTTGTACGGCATCACCTACGGCTGCTCCGCCTGCCACGGCTCGCTCGACGGCTCCGTCGCCGCGGCGCTTGGCCCGGCGCTGGCTGACATCGAGACGAATGGCGCAACCCGGGTCGAGGGGATGGACGCGCTACAATACGTCTACCACTCGATTCTCTTCCCGAGCGACTTCATTGCGCCTGAATGTCCCACTGGCCCGTGCGCCGGCCCGCCCAGTGCCATGCCCCACGACTTCGGTTCGCGCATGGGCAACAACCCGCAGGACATGGCCGACATCCTGGCCGCGCGGTTGCTCGAGTAAGAGAAACCACAGATTTCGCAGATTACTCAGATGGAGTGAGGCTGCGTAACTGGTGAATTGTGGAGTGAAAGGCTGATATGCTAAGGCCCGCCCCGAAAGAGGCGGGCCTTTTTCGTTGGTCGTTGTAGGGCGGGTAGGCAACCCGCCGGCGGGATACCATCCCGCCCTACAATTGGCGGCAGAGCCGGCGAGACGCCGGCGATCCAATTCACCCTTTCTCCCGCTCCCCCTTTCTCCCCTGCGCCTCTACTCCCCCTTCAACTGCGTCCCACAATGGCGGCAAAAGGTATCGCTGGGCTGGGCCGGCTTGCCGCAGTTGTGGCAATAGCGAGTTGCAGCCGGCGGTTTGGCGGCCGGCGGCACCACAGGCGACTTGCCGGTGGTCGTCTTGGGCGGGCGCGCCGGCTGGGGTTTGCGCGCCCGCGCGGCGGCCCGGCCCTGCCGCTGCCCCAGGTACCACGCCGCGCCCATCAGGGCCAGCGCGCCGGCCGCGGCCAGCAGCCACAACGGATTAAAGCCGCAGCCGCCGGTTGCGTCGCTGCCACCCGTCGTTGCCGCCACGGTTCCTGCGCTCGAGGCCACCGTAGGCACGGGCGGGGCCGACAGCACCGGCGCGTCCACGGTGTAGACGATCTCCCCCGCGTACGGCTCCCCCGCGCCCACGGCGCGCGCCGGCAGGGTGTGGTAAGTCAGGCCGTCTCCCCGCTCGGCTCCGGTTGACTCGGCCGCCGGGGTCACCTGGAAAGCAGCTGCCGCCAGCGGCTGCTGCACGACGACGGTCATGACATCAACGGCTACGTCGGCCAGCCAATCGAACGTGTAGCTGTACGTGTCGCCGTCGACCGTGTAGGGTACGTAATACTCCACCCGGAAGCGGGCCGATGGGGTGGTGAGGGTAATTTGCCCTTCCTCGGCGGTGTAATCGACGTCCGACATCAACGCGCCGCTGGCGTTGAAGCTGGCCACGGCGTTGATGTCGGCGTCGGCGGGCATGGGAATGGCCACAGTGGCCGGCAAGGCGGCCGTGGCGGGCAACGTGCCGGTCAGCAGCACCAGCATGGCGGGGCGGTCATAGTCAGGCCACAACTCGACGCCTAACGCTTCGAGCCGGTCGGCCGGGGTCTGGGCGCGCGCGGACTGAGCCGCCAATAGCAGCCCCGCCATTAAAAACAGGGCAACGGTCAGGCGGATTGGAAAACGGTTTGATTGTCTCATAGATGATAGATGGATAAGGTGAAAGGGATTAGGCGTGGCCGCGCAGGCGAATGCGGTTGGCACGGCAGTGGGGACATTCCAGTTCCATGTAGTCGCGGCCGCAGGTGCGACAGGTGCGCACCTGCACATCCCGCTCGTCGGCCAGCGAGCCAAGCACCAGCACCAGCTCTTCGCCGGCGTGGGCGTCGAGCCAGGTGATGAGGTCGTGATCGCCGATCTGCCAGCGGCCGTCGCTCTCGCGCCGCAGCACGCCGCTCATCACGTCCAGTTCCATTTCGTGCGCGGCCGAGGCCAATTTATAGATCGCGGCGCGTCTCATTTGTTTCATGTGTGCCTCTCTCGCACGCCGGGCGGCCGGCGCGGTTACGTTTGACGCCGCCAAGGCTGGCGTCTATTATATCCTACGAACCAAATCTACAAGTGGAGGCTTTGGATGCACGACGGGAACGAAAGATTGGCCCACGATCTGGCCGTTTTGTCGGCCATGGTCGAGCAGATGCCCGCATATCTGGACAGCGACATCCTGTATTGGCCCGCCCCACGCGGCGGCATGCCCGCGCTGACTCTGGGCGGCTATTTGCTGCGCGAGCAGCGGCTGCTGGCCCTGCGCCACCTGTTGAGCGCCGCGCAGCAAGCTGAACTCGACGCAGCCGTGGCCCGGTTCAACGCCGCGCTGGCCGACCGCGTGGTGCGCTTCGAGACGAAGGCCCATAAGGAATTGGAAGCCCGGCTGCGGCAGTGGGAAGAGACACTGAAGGACATGGACCGTGGCGCCTTCGACCGCAGCAGCAATTACGACACGGCCGTGGAAACGCGGGCCATCATCCAGACCCTGCTCGACCGCCTGAGCATGCCCCCCTATCGTGCCGAAGACCGCCCGCAGCAACATCTGGCCCTGCTCGACACACGACTGCGCAACATATGGCGTCCGGGCGATTTCGTATGGCCGGCCGAATGGGCCACGGCCTACCCGCAGCCTGGGCAATGGTGGCTCTACGGCGCGCCGCGCATCGCCAATAGCCAGGCCGATTCATAGAATAAATAACAACCGTTCCGGTTGATATAGCGAACTCTCCACCTCCCTGATCACGGCTTGTCGGCCGTATGGCCTGGGCCGCCCCCTCTTATGAAACGTCCCGACATTCACTTTCCTCCTGCCTTACGCTTTCGCGATTTTAGACTATTCTGGAGTGGCCATTTCATATCAGTCGTCGGCTCCCAGATGCAGCTAATTGCCATAAACTGGCACATTTACGATCTGTTGCGGGGCGAAAGCTACACCGTGGAGATTTTGGGCCGCAGCATCGAACTGGGCGCTCAGGCCTTGGGTCTGGGCGCGCTGGGTCTGGTGCGCGTCATCCCGATCATCATCTTCGCCCTCTTTGGCGGTATGCTGGCGGACACGCGCAACCGGCGGTCGCTGCTGCTCTTCACCGAGGTGTTTGACGTGTTTATCGCCGGCCTCCTGGCCTATCTGACCTTAACCGGCCAGACGACAGTCACGACTATCTACATCATTACCGGCCTGCTGTCGGCCATGAACGCGCTGGAAGGCCCCTCCCGCCAATCGCTCGTCCCCCACCTGGTGCCGGCTGAGCACTTCGGCAATGCCGTCAGCGTGCAAACCTTGATGTTTACCTCGGCGGCAATCATCGGACCGGCCCTTGCCGGCCTGATCGTCGGCTATTTCAGCGTCGGCTACGTTTACGCTCTCAACGCTCTCTCATTCGTGGCCGTGGTAATTGCCCTCCTGGCGATGAGTTATCGCGGGCACGTCGCCGCTAAATCGACCGGGTTGGGCTTTGCCGCCCTGACTGAGGGGCTGCGGTTCGTCTTTCGCACACCGATCATCTCCAGCACCATGCTGCTCGACTTCATCGCCACGTTCTTCAGCTCGGCCCGAACGATGCTACCTATTGTCGCCAGCGACATCCTGGGCGTTGGCGCGGTCGGCTACGGCTGGCTGGCCACCGCCGACTCGGTAGGCGCGGTGCTGGCCGGGGGATCGCTGGCCACACGTGGCGCGCAACTGCGCCGGCAGGGGCCATTGCTGCTGGCCTGCGTCGTCGCCTATGGCGTGGCGACAGCGCTGTTTGGTCTCTCCACCAGCTTCGCCCTGTCCTTTCTTTTGCTGGCTCTGGTGGGCGCGTCCGATGCTATCTCGACCGTCATTCGGGGCACGGTGCGACAGCTCATGACGCCCGATGAACTGCGCGGCCGCATGACCAGCGTCAACATGATGTTTTTCATGGGCGGGCCGCAACTGGGCGAGTTGGAAGCCGGGCTGGTGGCCGCGGCCTTCGGCGTGCCCTTTGCCATTGTCACCGGCGGTATCGCTACGGTTGCCTTGACGTTGCTCATCGCCTGGAAATACCCGATCTTGCGCCAATTTGACCGGCCGGTGGCGGCCGCGGCGACTGTCTAAGAATGGGACTACTTTGCGTCGCCGAACGCGTGGAAGTTGTTTCGCCCTGAAACGGGTTGAGCACACCTCATAGACTTGGCAACAGGTTCAGAAACCTGTATTGCGACTACCCCGCGGTGTGATACCACGATCGCAAAGGTTCGTTCATGGACGCACCTCTACCGGCCCCAGGTCGTGCTCGCTGCCCAGCCGCGCGCCGGTCGCCGGGTCATAGAGCCCGGCTACCAGCCGAAAATTGCCCGGCGGCGCGCCGGCCGGCAGGAGGAAGGTGTGTTCATCCGTCACCCACTCTCCCGCCCCCCACCACGACGTAGGATACCAGCCGCCCAACGGCGGGCCGTCGGCCTGGCCGATAAGCTGGCCGGCGTCGTCGCGCAGGTGCAGGAAGACGGTATAGTCCGTGGGCACGGCCGCGGCGGTGTACCAGCGCAACGTCACCGGCTGGGCACTGTCCGTCCGCCAGAGCGGAGGGAACTCCGCTTCGGCCAGGCGGATGGCCGCGTCGCCCGGTGGCGGGGCATCGGTTGCGGCTTGTTCGGCGGCCGTGAGCCGCACCTGGCCCACGAATGGGGGCATGGGACGGCCGTCGCGGTCGGTGGCCGGCAGGCGGCGGTCGACAGCGTCGTCCAGCAGGCCCACCGACAACCGGTACACCAGCGTTCGCGCCACATCGGTGGGGATGGGCAGGGCTATCTGGTCACAGAAGGCGTCGCCGGGCCGCCAGACGGCCGTCGGGTAGCTGCCCAGGCCGGGATAGGTGTAGCGGTCGGCGACGACCGTCTCATTGGGGCCGACAGCCTGCAAAAATATGGTGTAGTTGGTGTCGGTAGCGGCCAGCGCCCGCCAACAGATCTCTACCGGCAGCGTCTCGCCGGCCGCGGCCGAACGCGCCGCCGGGCGCACGCTGACCAATTCAGCCACGTCGCCGAAATGCCAGCCGAGCGACTCGCCCCGCGCGGCCAGCGCCGTCTCGTCGAGCAGGCGCGGCGGAGCGTAGGCCGGGCGGATGAGCCAGAAGGGGGCGACGACGGCCAGCGCGCCGGGCAGCAGCCAGGCCAGACGCGCCAGACGCGGGCGCAACTCCCACAATCCGGCTATTAGCAGGACGACGAAGCCACCCAGTGCCGGGAAGAGCAGCCGGCCGTAGGTGGCCAGGATTTGCTGCATCCACACGTAGAGCAGCAATATATTGCCGGCCACGACACTGCCCATGAGAAGAAGCACGATGGGTAGATGCGGGTCGCGTGGGGCTGTTTCTGCCCCTGCTGGGCGCAAGCGACGAGCAACGAGTCGTACCAGCCCGCCGGCGGCTAAAAGCATCAGCCCGGCAAACAGCCAGTACACGCCATCGGGCGGTCGCACATTGGCCAGCCCGAACGCAGCCCAGAAGGAGCGAAACGTATCCCGCCAGGCGAACGGGTTGGGCCACAACAACTGGAACGGGCCGCAGGTTGATAGTTCCTGGTAGCAGTGCGTGTCCAGCCCCAGCAGCGCGCCGGTCAGCAGCCAGGAGCGGGCGAACCACCAGCCGGCCACAGCGACAAAACCCAGCGCCGCGCCGACGCCCGCCGCCACGGCCGCGCCCGGTCGCCGCCCGCCCGCGCCGCCGCGCCAGGCCAACCAGCCGAGGCCCAGAGCCACGGGCAGGCCCACGACCAGCGTATTCACCTTGACCAGCGCTGCCAGCCCCAGCGCCGCGCCCAGTCCCAACCCGCGCGGCAGGCTGCCGCCCAACCGCACCAGGCGCGCCAGTAGCCAGAGGGCAAGCGTGCTGAAAGCTGTGGCCAGGATATCGTTGGAGACGTGGCTGCTGTGGAAGATGACTTGCGGCATGAGAGCCACGAAGGCCGCCGCGGCCAGCGGCGCGCCCGGCCGCCCCGGCAGCGCCGCGCCCACCAGGCCATAAATACAGACGATCAGCAATACGCCCGAGGCCACCGAGACAAGGCGGGCCAGGTAGAGCGCTCGCCAGCCGCCGCCGGCGTCGCCCGGGTAGTGGAGAGCGGTGTTTTTGTTGTCGGGCCGGGCCGGGTCGAGGTCGAAGCGGAAGTACGGGTTGCCGCGAAAGACAACCAGCGGCCCGCCCGGCGACAGACGCGCCGGCAGCGAGGCCAGCAGGTAATAGAGCGGCGGCTGGCCCGACTCCTGACGCACGGGGCTGTTCCACCCGGCCTCACCCTGTAGCGGAAAGCGCTGCTCCTCGATGAGCCAGGTGACGTAGGCGAAGTGCTCGAACTCGTCGGCCCCCTCCAGCGGCGGAATGGACCACATATAGATGGCGCACAGGACGACGAAGGCCCCCACCACCAGCCACAACGGATGACGCAGACGCTGCATAGGTCGAATTGTACCGCAGAGAAAGTGTTAACCGCAGATTTCGCAGAGATGAGAAGCTCGCGCCTGGCCTCAAAGTAGCAAAGGCGCAAATGGTACGACCTGGCGGCTGTGCTACTCGGCGGTCTTTGCGTGAGATTTCCCTTCTTTGATCTGCGAAATCTGCCAAATCCGCGGATAATACCGCTTGATATGCGCTTCCTCGCCCTGGTTGCCCTGTTTGTGGTTCTGTCGCTGGCCTACAACGTCGCCCTGCCCGTCTACGAGGCCCCGGACGAGCGCGATCACATTTCCTATGCCGCCTGGCTGGCCGACGGCCGCGGTCTGCCCCACCTCGTCGCAGACCGGGACGTCGTGGGCGAAATCTGGCAGCCGCCGCTCTTCTACGCCCTGACGGCGCTGGCGCTGGCCCCATTTGACCGCGCCGAACTGGCTACCATTGCCCCCCTGAGCGGCGACTGGCAGGCCGGGCTGAGCCAGGCAGCCCATTACCACAGCGCGGACGAGGCCTTCCCCTTTCGCGGCGCGGCGCTGGCCATACATACAGCGCGGCTTGTCTCGACCCTGTTGAGCCTCGTTACCGTCGCGGCCACCTATGCCATCGCCCGGCTCATCGCCCCGGCGCTGGCTCTGCCGGCGGCAGCGCTGCTGGCCCTGAACCCGCAGTTCATCTTCTTGAGTGCGGCCATCAACAACGACAATCTGGTCATCGCCCTGTGTAGCGTCGCCCTTTGGATTCTGGTTCGGCTTATCGTCGCTCCGTATGACGGCCGCGAACCGCTGGCCTGGTATGCGCTGCTGGGGATCGTCTGGGGGCTGGCGGCGCTGGCCAAGCTGACCGGGCTGACGCTGGGGCTGCCAATTGGTCTGTCGCTGCTCTATCTGGCGTGGCGGCGGCGCTCGTGGCGGCCGTTGCTGCTGGGCGGGCTGCTAAGCGGGGGGACAATGCTGCTGGTTTGCGGCTGGTGGTTCGGGCGCAACTGGCAACTCTACGGCGACCCCCTGGCCTGGAACGAAATGCTGGCCGTCACCGCCGGGCTGGTGCGGCCCGAATTGTTGAGCTGGCCGGAGACACTGCGCTACGCCGGCTTCCTGCGCCAATCCTACTGGGGTGTCTTCGGCTACGGCGTGCGCGCGCCGGATGGTTTCTATACCCTGGTTATGATGATCATGTTGCTGGCCGCCGCCGGTTGGGGGGTGTGGCTGGCGCGCCGGCCGCGGCCGTGGCGGGTGTCGGGTGGCTTCGCCCTGCTGCTTCTGGCCGTCTGGAGCCTGACGGTTTTCGTCTTCCTGCTGCGCTGGATGCGCCAGATCGACACAACTAATCAGGGGCGGCTGCTCTTCCCGGCCATCGCCGCGCTGAGCGTGCTGGCCGCGGTGGGTCTTGCTGCCTTCGACGGCCGCCGCCGTTGGGCCACCACGGCCGCCGTCGTGGCGCTGGGTTGCTGGGCAGCGGCCATGCCCCTGCTGGTCATTGCCCCCGCCTATGCCGCGCCACCGGCCGCCGGCCCGGAGGCCGTGGTAAACCCCCTTGACATACGCTTTGGCGAGACGATCCGGCTGCTGGGCTACGACCTGCCGGCCACGGCCGCCCCTGGCCAACCAATGACCGCCACGCTTTACTGGCAGGCCGACGCCCCACCGGACGAGAGTTACGTGCTGGCCCTGCGCCTGCTCGACCCCACCGGCCGCCCGGTGTCTGCCATCGACACGCTGCCGGCCGCGGGACGTTATTCGACACTGGTTTGGGAGCCGGGGCGGCCTTTCCGCGATTCCTACGTGTTGCCTCCCGTGGCCGGCGACGCGACTCCCGGCCTGGGCACGCTGCTGATTGTCGTCTACCCGCGTGGCTTGCCCGACGCGCCGCTGCCCGTCACCGCCGGCGGACAGGCCGCCGGCCACGAGGTCCGCCTGGGGGCGATCAAGATCGTCCCGGCCGCGCCTGTTGTTTTGCAGCCGCCGCGGGCGACCGGTGTGACCTTTGGGGACCGCTTCCGCCTCCTGGGCCACGACGCACCGGCGGCAGGCCAACCCGGCCAGACGCTGCCCCTGACGCTGGCCTGGCAGGCCCTGTCACCTGACGGCCGAGATTACACGGCCTTTGTCCACCTGGTGGACAGCGCGGGCGAACTGGTGGCCCAATCAGACGGGCCGCCGCAAGGGGGCGCGTACCCTACATCGATCTGGGCCGCAGGGGAGCAGGTGGCCGACGCGCGCGCGCTGCCCCTGCCGGCGGACCTGCCGCCGGGGGAGTACGCGCTGCTCGTCGGACTATATGACCCCGCGAGCGAGGCGCGGCTGCCGGCCGCAGACGCCGCCGGCGGACGCGTGCCCGACGACGCGGTTGAATTGGCGCGCCTTGTAATTGGCTCGCCACAGGAGTAACAGAACATGGGATTAGCGATTGGGAAATTGAGAAATTGGGTATTGCTGGCCGGGCTTATCTGTGGATTGGCCGCGCTTCTGCTGATAGGGGCGCTGGCCGGGCTGCCGGCGGCCGGGGCGCTGCCCGCCCTGACCACCACGCCGTCGCGCACGCCATCGAGCTTTGCCCACCTGCCATTTGTTCGCTACGATTTTACGCCCACGCCGAGCGTAACGGAGCCGCCGCCGCCCACCCCCACCGACACACCCTTTAGCGCCGCGGCCGCTCTGACCATCACCGCCGGCAAGGCGATCAACGCCAGTACCTTCAACCCCAGTTCCTTCGTCGTCGCCAATGAGTCGGTGAACGGCGAAAAGCTGGTGTCGCTGCGTATCGACCTGACCACGACCATCTTCCCCGACATGGTCTTTGACCCGTTCGGTGTGGCCGGCGACACGGTAGCCAAGGATGTGGACGTGGACGTGCGCCAGGGGATGACCTTTGAGGGGCACAGCTATGAGGCCCCCCACGACGGCGGCTACGACGTGCTCTTGCTGCAATTCTCCGGCTTCGACCGCGGCGACCGTTTCGAGTTTTCGCTGGATGTTGACCCGACGAGTATCCAGGGCGTGGGCGCGCCCGGCCCGTTCGAGTCAGGCAGTGTCGGCGGGCTGGAGCTGGTTGGGGCGACTATCACCGCTACCTTCGACGACGGTACAGTGTTGGCGAACCAGGTCTACCGGCGGGACGACCCCGGCGCGGGCGACCCCGACCACAGCGGCGCGGTGGCTATGTTGCGGCCCGGCCTGCCCGAAGCGCCAAGCATTGCCATCGTCGGCGTCGCCGCGCCGGCCGTGGTCGATGCCCCGGCCCAGGTCGTGCGCGTCCATGGTCCGGCCGGCCGGCCGGTCGTGGTGCTGGTCGTGGAAGGGGGGCTGTTCACCGACGGCCTGCCGGGCGGCGGCTTTGACCTCGACCCGTTTGAGGCCAACAGCGCCATCACCGCGCGCGCCTACCCGGCCGTCGTTGGCCCCTCCGGCGCGGTTGACGTGCCCATCCTGCTCAGCCGCTCGCTGCCGGCAGGCGGGGTCAACTACATCACCGCCGTCTTCGACAACCACTACGGAGTGAAGGGGGCGACAGCCGCGGCGCTGGCCCTGGAATGGCGCTAGGGGTTCGCTTCCAGCGTGATCTCGATTGCATCCGGTGTACAGACGACGCCCGGCGCGCACTGAACCGGCAGTCGCTCCCCGCTGGCCGGGTCATATAGTCCCACCATTACCCGCGCCAGCCCATCGCCCGGCGACAGAAAGCGCGTTTCGCGCAAGACCTGCCCGGGGCGGGCCATGTCGGCGAAGGATAGCAACCCTGCGGCCGGCAAGCCGTCGGCCTGGGCCAGCAGTTGGCCGTCGGCGGCCAGCCCGTGCACGAAGACAGTAGGGGTGCCGTCCGGGGG
>JACDJC010003545.1_pt1 | contig 11221 bp, 9 predicted proteins | sample 7454191 | NCBI WGS metagenome assembly JACDJC01 (sample SAMN14253291, study PRJNA609438) | sludge metagenome | isolation source: sludge after 25d culture with pyrite and EDTA | collected 2018-12-20
GCATGACACCGGAGCAGCCAAGTTAGGAGAAACCAGACGCAGAACGTCAGGCTTCGGCAGAACTCCATGTCCGCGTGTCATCGCGAGAGAAGTGACGCTCGGCCGCGCGCAAGGCAATCAATGCACCGGCGTAACTGTCGCGACCTGAAGTGTGACCTATTGCTGAAACAGCACTGAGGAAATCCGGAAGGCGCGACACATCACCGCCGATCGTGGCATGGATCGCGCCGTGGAGCGGAGCCGCGCCGTAGCCGCGCGCGGCCGTCCGTAGATGCAATGCGCTGATGTCAGTGGTGCGGTCGAGCTTGTCAGAACACACGCTCCACAACCTGTCCCTGACATCCAGCAGATCGAGAGACGCCAGCGCGATGAGCGCGCCGCCGAGCAGGTCATCGCCGGATGGCGTGAGCCCCGGTCCGAGCCCGATCAGGGTGATGAGCAGCGTTTCGTCCTCGGGTGAGGCGTCACGGCCCGCGCATGCCTGCGCGAGAATCCGCTCGAGGGCTGCAACCGCAGGACGGGCCGCGGATATCAGCCGCGAGAGGCTTGCGGGAAACGGCAAGCAGCCCGCCGCTGCCAACCCGCTCCCGGATGGTTCCCTGCGCCACAGCGCGCTGGCCGCGCCGACCCCTCGCTGCAGATCGGCGAGCGTCCAGTCCACGAGCCTTTCCGGTCGCCAGACGGATGCGCCTTCGAGGGTCGCGAACGGCATGCCGTCGAGAGAAAGGGCGGAGCCGTCGAGCGTGATCGCGTTTTCCGATTGCGGCCAAGCATGCGGCCTGCTCTCGCACACGACATGCAGCGGTCCCGAGCCGATGTGAGGCAGGCCCACGCATATCCATTCGCGGCCGAAGGTCGCGTAGAAAGAACTGTCGAAAGCAGCCGTCACACGGCCGGCCCGCGCATTCCGGAGGGTGACGTCAGCGAACAGCCCGATCTCCCGGATAGACGGCAACGGCGAATGCCCCACCCTTCCCGGCCGGAGAAATTCCGTATGCGTCCAATGAGCCTGACTGGCCATTCCCGATCCAAAAATCCCGCAACAAGCTGCGACCTAATAAGTAATAATATTCTTACTTATCGTTGTCAAATGGCATCCAGCTATGCCGCGCGGCGAAAATCGGGTAGGCTTGGGTGAGCAGAAGACGGCCGGAATTTTTGAGGCTTGCAGGATCAGCCGCGGGGAGCGCATCGGGTTCGCCCCGGGCGGAGCGTCACACGAGATCGGACGCCTTGCCCCGCACCGGCGAAAGTTTTGGCGAGACCATCTTCTGCCCCTCGCGGGAAGCTCCCGGAGCAGCCAGCCATGTTCCGATCACATCGTGCGTATGCTTGCGGCGATCTTCAAGCCACTTTGGATCGCCCAGGTCCTTGTCGAACATCAAGGACAGCGTATGCCTGTTCGACACATGGAAATAGCTAAAGGCGGTGATCGTCACATAGAGCTGGATCGGGTCCACGCCGCTGCGGAAAATTCCGGCCGCCACGCCCCGCCTCAGAATGCTTTCGATATTGGACACGAGCGGCATTGTGAGCGCGGCGATCTTGCGGGATTTCCGGAGATATTTGCCACGCTGCAAATTCTCCGTGTTGATCATGGCGATGTAATCCTGGTGGTTCTGAAAGAACGCGAATGTAAAATCAATCAGTTCCTGCAGCGCTGTCGCAGGATCGAGGCTGTCGAGATTGAGCTGCTGCTCGGCGGCGCGGATGTCCGTGTAGACATGTTCGAGGGCTGCCAGATAAAGCCCGTCCTTGTCACCGAAGTAGTGATAGAGCAGCCGCATATTGGCTTTCGCACGATGGGCGATGGCATCAACACGCGCGCCGCCAAGACCGTTCCGGCAAAACTCGTAAGTCGCGGCCTGAAGAATCGATTCCTTGGTGAGCGCAGAATCGCGTTTCCGCTTGCCCGCTGCGGTCTTCTTCCGCGCAGGAGTTTTTTTGGCTGACGTCTCGTTCATTCCTGCACCTGGTCAACACCCTTGGAAGAATCTGGCGATCTAGCACGGAGCCGTTGCCGGCGGGCCATTCGGCCTCTGAAAATTGCATTCTATGGGCAATATCTGCCCTGACTACCACATCGCCGCTCCCTCAATCAAATCATCCGGCGCGCCGCCCGCGCCAACCGGCGGATATGTCAGCAGGCAGGCCTCTTATTGGGCAACAGAAACTGTGGCGCCATTTCGTGCAATCAGACGGCCTGCCTTATAGACATCGCGGGCCTTCGGCCGCGCAATCACCGCCTCCTGGACATGCTCCGCATCCAGCACGACAAAATCGGCCATCCCGCCCTCGGCGAGCCCGTAATCCTTGACACCAAGCGCCCGCGCCGCATGCCCGGTGACCATGCCGAATGCCAGTTCGAGTTCCGCGTCAGTATTGAAGCCGGAGCGATATCCCACAATCATCGCCCTTTCGAGCAGATCGCCGTCGCCATAAGGCCACCAGGAATCACGAATATTATCGTTGCCGGCGAAGACATTCACGCCAGCTTCATGCAACAGCATGACAGGCGGAAAAGCATGGGCGCCGGGTGCATTTGTCAGGATCGAAACCCCTGCTTCGGCCAACCGGTTCGCGGCCCGCTGCGCGACATCCCGGGGCACCTGCCCCAGCGCATAGGCGTGGCTGATCGTGACCTTGCCGCCAAGACCGAGCGCCTTGGTGCGACGCGCGATTTCCTCGATCTCAAAAACGCCGAGCAGGTCGCCATCGTGCAAATGGATGTCGATTCCAACGCCATGGCGCTCCGCAATATCGAAGATCACATCGAGATGCCCTGCGATATCGCCGTCGAAGCTCGCGGGATCGAGACCTCCCACAAGGTCCGCGCCGCCCCGGATGGCCGCATCGAGCAACTCGCGCGTACCGGGCGCCGTCACGATTCCGCTTTGCGGAAAAGCCACAATCTGGATCGAAACCTTGTCGCGATGCGCGTCGCGCACAGCCACAACCTGTTCGAGGTTTCGCAACCCGACCTGCGGATCTATGTCAACGTGACTGCGCATGTGCGTGGTGCCCTGCGACACGCAAAGCTCGATCAAGGCAGCGGCGCGCACGGGGATCGCCTTTGCCTTCGCAAGCGCCTGTTTCTCGAACTCAACCCGCTCACGCACGTTGAAGCCCGCCGTGCAGGGTCGATGCGGCTTCCAGTCGTCTCCGACAAAACCTTTGTCCAGATGAAGATGGCCGTCGACAAATCCTGGCAGCACAAGCCGGCGCTCAAGATCGACGGTTTGCCGCACCTGTGATGGATGCAGCCCCTGTTCCATCGCGGTAATGCGCCCGTTTGCCGCTGCGATATCGACAATACGTCCATCAGTCAGTCGCGCATTCTGGAAAAGCGTTTCGATCGCGGTCACGTTCACGTCCTCGATTGGGGAATGGGTTTTGAGCCGATGATCATGGCCGCACAGCGTCAGGACTGGATGATCCCCTCCGGCAGGGTCAGGCAATAATCGGCAATGCCGCCCGCCGTCGTGATCCAGATATCGTCGCGCTTTGCGGCAATGGCTTGCAACGCTTGACGCAGCGGTCGGAGCCGATGCGGCTGGCCGACAAGATAAGGATGCAGCGCAATTCCCATGACGAGGGATTGCTTCGCTGACTGGTCCAGCATTTCCTCGAAACTATCGACGATCATTCGGGCGAACTGCTCACCGGAATCCTTCCGACCGACGATGGATGGAATGTCGTTCAACTCCTGCGGATAAGGCACCGACAGAATCCGTCCGCCGTTCCGCGTCTTGAACCATATCGGCTGGTCGTCCATGCACCAGTCGAGCAGATAACCGTATCCGGCCTCGGCGAGCAGGTCCGGCGTCAGATGCGATTGCGATATCCATGGCCCGAGCCAGCCCGCAGGCTTGCGCCCTTCGGCATTGGCTATCACCGACGTGCACTCGGCGATCAATTGCCGTTCGTGCGCTTCAGGCATGATGCCCTGCCGCTCCGAATTGGTCCGGCCATGACCGACGACTTCCGCTCCGCGCTCCCGAAAAGCATCCATGACTTCAGGGCAGTACGTGTAGATGCTGCTGTTCACGAGTACCGAGACCGGAAACGACAGTTCGTCGAAAAGATCCATCAATCGCCAGACACCGACGCGATTGCCGTAGTCGCGCCAGGCGTAGTTCAGGACATCCGGATGCGGACCGCCTGGACAAAGTTCCGCACCCAGACCATCCCCGAACGTGAAGTGTTCGAGATTCAAACCGATGTAGACCGCAAGGCGCTTTCCACCCGGCCAACTGAAGTCCGGGCGATTGACGATGGCGCTGTAACCGTATCGTCCATGTGAGGAAATCTCGAATGCCGCGCGTGCTGCGTCATCTCCCGCACTGCGCGAAGACGCGGCATCATTTGCCGAAATTGTGGGCATAGAAATTTTCCCATTCATCCGAAAACTCCGTCAAAGTAACTACCGCCGCTTGACATTTCGCGCATTGTTGAAGAAAGTTTTTACTTCCGTCAAGTTCGCGACACGATGAGCGGCGGAAATGCTGGCGAACAGTTCTCGATGCGAGGACTCGCCCTATCGGGAGGAATAGCAGAATGCGCTACAATTCGACATCATCGAACCGTGCCTTTTCCCACCCTTCGTTCCTGCGTGGCATGATGGGCGTTGCTTTCGCCGCGACACTCTCCGTTTCGGCGGCTCACGCCGCAGAACCCATCAAGATCGGTCTTGTCACCGCCCTGTCGGGCCAATCGGCGCGGGCCGGTGAAGCTCTCACCCGCGGAGCAACAATCGCCATCGACGAGATCAACGCCAAGGGCGGCGTTCTCGGCCGACAACTCCAGCTCGTCCGCCGCGACGATGAAAGCAATCCGGCCAAGGGCCTTATCGCCGCGCGCGAATTGATTCAGCGCGAAAAGGTTTCCGCCGTGCTCGGCGGCCTCGACACGCCAGTCGCTCTCGCGATCGTGCCGTTCGTGAACAACTCGAAGATGCCATTCGTTGTGCCGTGGGCCGCAGGCACCAACATCACGCAGAACGGCGCCGCCGACAACTATGTGTTTCGTGTCTCCGCGAAGGACAGCGAAGTCGACAAGGCTATCGTCCAGTTTGCGCGCAAGACCTACGGCACCAAAAAACCCGGCCTGATCCTTGTCAACAATCCATGGGGAGAGTCGAACGAGCACGGGCTCAAGGACGCCATGAAAGAGGCAGGCATCGAGCCCGCCGGCATCGAGAAGTTTGAAGGCAACGATGTCGATGTCGTTCCGCAGCTTTCGCGTCTGAAGCAGGCGGGTGCCGACACGCTGTTCCTGGTCGGCAATGTCGGCCCGGCATCGCAAGTCGTGAAATCGCTCGACCGCATGGGCTGGGCGCCCCCGATCGTTTCGCACTGGGGTCCGGCTGGCGGCCGTTTCACCGAGCTCGCAGGCCCGAACGCGAAAAACGTGATCTTCGTTCAGACCTACAGCTTCTTCGGCGACCTTTCACCTGTCGGCAAGAAGGTGCTGGCCGCGTTGCAGGCGAAGTATCCCGACATCAAGGGGCCGGCGGACGTGACGCCGGCTGTCGGCGTGGCCAACGCCTATGACTCCGTTCTCGTGATCGCGCGCGCAATCGAAAAAGCCAAAAGCGCGGACCCTGCCGCCATTCGCAACGGGCTCTATGACGTCGACCAGGTAAATGGCCTGATCAAGACCTACGACAAGCCTTTCACCAAGGCCCGACACGACGCGCTGACGGAGAAGGATTACATCTGGACGCGCTTTGAAGACAATCACATCATGCCTGTCGCACAGAAGTAACCTCCGTCCTCGCAAACAGGGCAGTCAGCACATGTCACTTCTTCCTGCGATCATCACAGGATTGGCGCTCGGCAGCATGTACGGACTGCTCGCGCTGGGCTTTCACGTCACCTATGCGGTATCCGGAACGGTCAACTTTTCCCAGGGCAGCTCGATGACCCTGGGAGCCGTTGCCGGATACTTCGTTCTCGTTCTCTGGGGCTGGCCGGCCGCGCTGGGCATCCCCGCCGTTCTTCTGATCTGCGCATTATACGGCCTTGCAATCGAGCGATATGCCGTGCGCCCGTTCGTGCAACGCGGATCGGACAACTGGCTGATGGCGACCGTCGCCGTCGGCATCATCGTCGACAACCTGATGCTGTTCGTGTTCGGCAAGGAGCCGCGCGGCTTTCCGTCTCCGCTCGCGGTGACTCCGATCCAGATTGTCGATGGCGCCGGCGTCTATCCCCTTCAGCTTCTGATCCCGGTCATCGGCCTGCTGCTGGCGGGCGCGCTTCATCTGTTCACGCGGCGCACCCGTCATGGCGTGGCCATGCTCGCGGTCGTCCAGAATCCCGGCGCCGCCAAGCTGATGGGTATCGATGTCGGCCGCGCCATTGCCGGAAGTTACGCGGTATCGGCGATTCTTGCCGGAATCGCAGCCCTTCTGATTGCGCCGCTGTTCAACGTCTCGTCCGAGATGGGCACGTTGTTCGGCATCAAGGCCTTCGCCGCCGCGATCATCGGCGGCCTGGGCAGCGCCTGGGGCGTGATGCTGGCCGGCCTCTGCCTCGGTTTGATCGAAGTCTTCGCCACCAGCTATCTCGGATCGGTCTACACACAGATCATCACATTTGCATCCGTTATCGTCATTCTCGTCGTTCTGCCTCACGGGCTGCTCGGCCGCGCTGGAGTGAAGAAGGTATGACCGCTCGCGCCTCTTTTCTCGCCGCCGCCGCGCTTGTGGCGATCCTCGGCTATACCGCGGTTGCTGATAGCTATGCGGTGTTTCTCATTGCGACGATCGCGCTGACGGCCATCGCTTGCATCGGCTTGAATGTCCTCCTCGGATTGGCCGGGCAGATTTCGCTCGGGCACATCGGCTTCATGGCGATCGGCGCCTATACGACCGTGCTGCTGATGGAAAAGGCCGGCTGGCCTTATCTGGCGGCGACCGGCGCGGGCATTGTCCTTGTCAGCATTGTCGGCGGGCTTCTCGCCATGCCTGCGCTGCGCGTCAGGGGTCCTTATCTCGCGATGGTCACCATCGCATTCGGCTTCATCGTCGAACATGGCACAGTCGAATGGCGCGATCTCACCGGCGGCGGCAATGGTCTCGTGTTGACTACGCCTCCTGATATTTTCGGCCTGCTCCTCAATGAACGCGGCCTTGCCATCGCCAGCGTTGTCCTGATGTTCGCAGGCGTCATCCTGTTTGACCGGCTGAAGCGCAGCGGGTGGGGTTATGCCATGCGCGCTGCGCGCGATTCCGAAGTCGCGACACGCTCGATCGGCATCGACCTTGTCAGCGTGCGAACCATGGCTTTTGTCATTTCCGCCGCGGCGATGGCGCTGGCGGGTTCGCTGTTCGCGCCCCTTCAGGGATATATCAGCCCGAGTTCATTTCCTTTCCTGCAATCGATCCTCCTGCTGTTCGGCGTGATGATCGGCGGCGCGGGTTCAGCGCTCGGCCCGATCATCGGTGCGCTGCTGGTTGTGCTGCTGCCGGAACTTCTCTCGGATCTCGCTGAGTACCGCCTGCTCGCTTTCGGGCTCCTGTTGTTTGCGGTGCTGCGTGTGGCGCCGAACGGAATCGCAGGCCTGGTCTCCCAGCTCATCGCGAAGTTCTTCCCCGCCGCATCTGCGCAGCACGAAGCGTCGAAACACTCCACAATCGGCAGCCCGGACGCCGCACTTCGTGTGGCAAGCGGGGCTCCATCGGTTGATGTCACCGATCTTTCAATTGCATTCGGCGGCGTCCGCGCTGTGCAGAATGTCTCGTTCACCGCACAGCCGGGTCATGTCACCAGTGTGATCGGCCCGAACGGCGCTGGAAAGACCAGCGCGCTGAACCTGCTCTGCGGCTTCTATCGCCCGACGTCTGGCACGGTGAAGCTGGGAGACCGCGACCTGACCGGCCTGCCGTCGCATACTCTCGCCCGTCTCGGTGTCGCGCGCACATTCCAGACCACCCAACTGTTCGGCTCGCTCACCATCATCGAAAATACGCTCCTCGCGGAAACGGCAGGAAAGCTCGGCGGCATCGTCTCGCCCCTGCGCAATCCGGAATCCGAGCGGTTCGCACGGTCGTTGCTGCGGTTCGCCGGCGTTGACGGCGACCTTGACCGGCCGGCGGAATCCCTGCCGCATGGCGAGAAGCGTCTTGTCGAGATCGCACGCTCGCTGGCCCTGCGGCCAAAGGTGTTGTTGCTCGATGAGCCGGCCGCCGGCCTGTCGAAAGGCGATAAACAGCGGCTGACAGAGCTACTTCGCCGCATCGCAGGCCTTGGTGTCGCGGTCATTATTGTCGAGCACGACATGCCCATGATCATGGCTCTGAGCGACCATATCGTGGTGCTCGACGGCGGCAAGCGGATCGCCGTCGGCGGACCGGCGGACATCCGCAACGATCCTCTGGTCCGGAAGGCGTATCTTGGCGACGCCGCAGCGAAGGAGCAACAGCACCGTCCGCCGCGTCAGGTTTCGCCGGAAATCATGCTGGAGATCAGGAATCTCGATGCATTCTATGGTCTGTCTCAGGCTCTCGAGAGCATCGACGTCACGGTCGCGAACGGCGAAGCCATTGCCGTGCTCGGAGCGAACGGTGCGGGCAAGACCACGCTGATGCGCTCGATCGCCGGACTGGAGCCGCCCCGGGCCAACGGCGAAATACAGCTCTCCGGCAAGCGGATCGACAACCTTCCGGCCTATGCCCGGGCTCGTATCGGCGTCGTTCTGGTGCCCGAAGGACGGCAGGTCTTCCCTGAACTGACCGTCCGCCAGAATCTTCAACTCGGCGCCTATGCCCGCCCCGGCATTGACCTCGATGCCGAGGTCGAAACCATGCTGACACGCTTCCCGCGTCTGAGACAGCGCATTGATCAACGGGCCGGCCTGCTCTCCGGCGGCGAGCAGCAAATGCTCGCGGTTGCCCGCGGCCTGCTGACATCGCCGAAAGTGCTGATGCTGGATGAACCCTCCCTCGGCCTCGCACCGCTGGTGGTCGACGAGCTGTTCGCGTCGTTCGAGCGGCTCCGCGCCGAAGGCATGACCCTGATCGTTGTCGACCAGATGGCGGGACATGCCCTTGCGGTGGCTGACAGGGCTTATTTGCTGGAAACCGGCGCCATCGTGAAAAGCGGCAATGCCGGAATCATCGCTGAAGACCCATCGCTCGAAGCCAGCTATCTGGGCGGCGAGGTTCAGGCAAAAGCTGCGCCACGCACGACCGTGGGCGCCTGAATGTCATCGGCATCGGCCTGCCCGGCCGACGCCCATTTTAGCCGAACATCAACGGCTCAGTGACTGATCATCCACGGCCGTGCCGTCGGAAAGCCCTTCGCACCGGAACGGGACTTCGTCATCAGCCGCGACGGTTTGCCGCCCGAACAGCAGCCGCAACCGGGGCCGTGCGATGCCTTGTATTCGCCCAGAGTTTTCGGCGCGTTGGCGCTGCGCTCATTGACCGCATGTGATTTGCGTGTTGCCGCCGGCATGCATGAAAAGTGCGGCGCCGTCAGAATGGCGCGCGGCGCGGAAACCGCGCAATGCGGACAGTCCTGCGGCATGTCGTATTCGGACATCGGCCGCATCTCGGTGAAAGGTCCGCAATCCTTGCAAAGATACTCGTAAACCGGCACAGCCCGTCTCCCTCGGTTTGCTCAGTCGATATCTGATCCGCGCTGACGTGGAGACGGCGCATATTCTGCCGTCTCCACGTTGCCTCGCGGGTTACTTGTCAGGCGACAGCGGCATGTCGATGCCGCCCTTGATGTGTTTGATTGGGCCGACCGACGACGGCATGATGTCGAAGTCGAAGATTTCCGTCGGCAGCCACAGCGTCGCGCAGGCATTCGGCACGTCGACCACGCCCGATATGTGCCCCTGCACCGGCGCCGTCCCGAGGATGGAGTAGGCCTGCGCGCCGGAATATCCGAACTTCTTCAGATATTCGATGGCGTTCAGGCATGCCTGGCGGTAGGCGATATGAACGTCGAGATAATGCTGCTTGCCCTGCTCGTCGACGGAGATGCCCTCGAAGATCAGGTAGTTGTTGTAGTTCGGCGTCACCGGCGACGGCTTGAAGATCGGATTCTTGATACCGTACTTCGCCATGCCGTCCTTGATGACATCGACCTTGATGTGCAGCCAGCCAGCCATTTCGATGGCGCCGCAGAACGTGATTTCGCCGTCACCCTGACTGAAATGCAGATCGCCCATCGAAAGGCCCGCGCCCGGAACATAGACCGGGAAGTAGATTTTCGAGCCGCGCGACAGATCCTTGATGTCGCAATTGCCGCCATGCTCGCGCGGCGGAACGGTGCGCGCGCCCTCCGCGGCCGCCTTCGCCTTGGCGTCGCCCTTCAGGCGGCCCATATGCGCGGTGGGTCCGAACGGCGGATTGGCGAGGCCCGGGACGCGGGTCGGATTGGTGGCGATCAGCGCGGTCTCGCGCTCGTTCCACATCGACAACATCTTGGGATCAGGCAGACAGCCGATCAGGCCCGGATGGATCAGGCCCGCGAAGTTGACGCCGGGAACATGCCGCGATGAGGTATACATGCCCTTGAAGTCCCAGATCGACTTCTGCGCCAGCGGAAAATGGTCGGTTAGGAACCCGCCGCCATTCTGCTTGGAGAAGAAGCCGTTGAAGCCCCACAAGCTCTCCTTCATCGGGCCGACGTCGAGCAGATCGACCACCAGAAGGTCGCCTGGCTCTGCACCCTTGACGCCGATAGGACCCGACAGGAAATGGACGATCGACAGGTCGATATCGCGCACGTCGTCCGCCGAGTCGTCGTTCTTGATGAATCCGCCGGTCCAGTCGTAGGTCTCGATGATGAAATCATCACCGGGATTGACCCACTCCACCATCGGAATGTCCGGATGCCAGCGGTTATGAACCTTGTCATTGTCGTAGGCCGACTGATTGAGATCGACCTTGATCAGTGTATCTGGCATTTAGGATGCTCCCCTGGTTACGAACGGCTTGGTTAAACGGAAAGATATTTTGCGACCTGCGCAGCGTCGATGCCGTCGCGTGCTTCGTCGCGAACGATTTCACCGTTCTCGATGACGAGAACACGATCGGCGACATCGAGCGCAAAACTCAACACTTGCTCGGAAACAATGATCGAAAGACCGCGCTCATCGCGAATGCGTTTCAGCGTGCGCGCCATCTCGCGGATGATTGAGGGCTGGATGCCCTCCGTTGGTTCATCCAGCAGAAGAACCTTCGGATTGGTTGCGAGAGCCC
>JACDJC010003547.1_pt1 | contig 11217 bp, 2 predicted proteins | sample 7454191 | NCBI WGS metagenome assembly JACDJC01 (sample SAMN14253291, study PRJNA609438) | sludge metagenome | isolation source: sludge after 25d culture with pyrite and EDTA | collected 2018-12-20
GCCGCGCGACGTAGATCTCGTAGTTTCCGTTCCGTGCGTCGGCCCAGGCCGCCCACACCTGGCCGAGCGCGTCGATCACCAGCGCCGGATCGACCGACGGCGCCAGATCGCCCGAGAGGCCGAAGCCGCCCGCCGTTCCGCCGAGATCGCGCCAGCGTCCGCTCGCGGCGGGCACGTTCGGGAGCGAGGGCGTGGCGCGCGGGCTCGCGACGTAGGCCACCACGGCCGGCGCCGGCGTCGCGGCCGGCGTGACGAAGTCGTTCGGATTGGCGCCTTCCCCGGCGCCGAAATCGACGGTGTTCGAGGCGCCGCCGCCGGCCGTGATCTGGTCGTCTCCCCCTTCTCCGAAGAGCACGTCGTTGCCGGCGCTCCCGAAGAGCCGGTCGGCGCCCTGCCCCGCCGTCGCGACGTTGTTGCCGAAGTCCCCGTACAGGAAGTTGACCAGCACCTCGTCGTCGGGCGCCGCCTGCGTGTGGCCGTAGAGCACGTCGTGGTTCGCGCCGCCGAGCAGCACGTCGCTGCCGGCGCCGCCTTCGAGGAGGTCGTCGCCGGCCCCGCCCTCGATCACGTCGTCGCCCGCGCCACCCTGCGCCGTGTCGTTTCCGCCGTTCCCGAAGATCCGGTCGTTCCCCGCGTCGCCGAAGAGGAGGTCGGCGCCGTCGTCCGAGCCCTGCAGCACATCGTCGTCGGCGCCGCCTTCGAGGCGATCGCCCACGCCGCCGCCGCCCACGAGCTCGTCGCGACCCGTGCCACCACGGAGGAGATCGGTGCCCCACTCGCCGTCGAGGAAGTCGTCGCCCTCCTCGCCCTCGAGGCGGTCGTTGCCGAGCGCGCCGAGGAGGCGGTCGTCGCCCGCGCCGCCGCGAACGAAGTCGCCGTGCACGCCGCCGTCGACGAAGTCGTTCCCGCTCCCGCCGAGGATCACGTCGGCGCCACCGAGCCCGAGGATCGTGTCGTCCCCCGCGCCGCCGTCGAGGAAGTCGCCGAAGCGCGTGGCGTCGTCGAAGTTCGGATCGTCGCTCCCCTCGTCCGAGCCCACGAGCACGTCGTCGCCGTCGCCGCCGAATGAGCTCCCGAGGAAGCCCGTCCCGGTGACCACGAAGTCGTTCCCCGAGCTGCCGAGCAGCACGTCCGATCCGGCGCCGCCGTCCACGAGATCGTCGTCGGCGCCACCGCTCGCGAAGTCGTCGCCATCGTCGCCGAAGACCCAGTCGTTGCCGCTCGATCCGAAGAGCGTGTCACGCCCTTCCTCGCCCTCGAGTCGATCGGCCTCGTAGCCGCCGGTCAGCTGGTCGTCGCCGACGCCGCCGCGCAGGAGGTCGAAGCCGCCGTCGCCGAACAGGCGATCATTCCCGTCCTCTCCGAGGACGAGATCGTCTCCTTCCTGTCCGCGCAGCACGTCGTTTCCGATGCCGCCGAAGATGCGGTCCTCGCCGGTGCCGCCGAAGACCTCGTCGTCGCCGGCCCCCGCGTAGATCAGATCGTCCGCGCCGTCGCCGAAGATCCGGTCGTTCCCCTCGTCGCCGTAGACCCGATCCTCGGCGTCGCCGCCGGAGATCGTGTCGCCATCGAGCCCGCCGTGGATCTCGTCGCGCCCGGCGCCACCGAACACCGTGTCGGCTCCGGCCTCGCCGAAGACGAGATCCTCGTCCGCCTCGCCGAAGATGCGGTCGGCTCCCGCGCCGCCGCGCAGCACGTCGTTCCCGGCCTCGCCGTGGAGCTCGTCGTCGCCCCCCTGACCGAAGAGCTGGTCGGCGCCAAAGCCGGCGTCGATCCCGCCGGTTGCGAGGTCACCCCAGAGCACGTCCGCCGCGTTGTCGTCGCCCGCGCCGGAGACGCTGTGACCGTAGAGGCGATCGACGCCGCGTCCGCCGACGAGCTCGTCGGCGCCCGCGTCGCCGGAGAGCTCGTCGTCGCCGTCCTCCCCCTCGAGCCGGTCGACGCCCTGGCCGCCGAAGAGGAGATCCTGCCCGATGCCGCCGAAGAGCCCGTCGCGATCGAGGTCGCCGAAGAGCTGGTCGTCGCCCTCGTCGCCCCGGAGATTGTCCTCGCCCGCTCCGCCGCGCAGGATGTCGTTTCCGATTCCGCCGACGAGGCGATCGGCGCCGTCGCCGCCCTCGATCGTGTCGTTGCCCTCACCCCCGCCGAGGACGTCGTCGCCGGCGTCCCCGAAGATCGAGTCGATGTCGCCACGGCCCTGGATCACGTCGCGGCCGTCGCCGCCGCGCATCTCGTCGCGCCCGCCACCGCCGAGGAGCACGTCGTCTCCGGCGCCTCCGAAGATCTGGTTCGCGTAGAGGATGTCGGGCTCGATCTCGATGGAATCGTTCCCGAGCCCTCCGTCCGCGACGATCCGGCGGACGGCCGGACCGAGCGGGCCGGTCGGGTTGCCGACGGGCGGAACCTTGCCGTAGGCCTGCTCGAGACCGAACGCCTTCACGATCACGGTGTCGCCGGTGAGGCTCGAGACGGTGAAGGCCTCGTCCCCGTCCGTCCAGAACTTGGCATCCCGGTTGCCGCGGTCCGCCGGCGCGAGCCGATCGCCCGCGCGCGGACCCATGTTGAGGAGCAGCGTGCCGTCGGAGAGCAGCGTCGCGAGCTTCGGCGGCGGCCCGTCGCAGAGCCCGATCGGGAACTCGAAGAGCGTGACGCGCGCGATCTCGTAGTCGCCGCTGATCGAGAAGGGCCCGATTCCCACCCGCCAGAACACGCCGAGGAACGCGCCCATCTCGCCCGTGACGTCGAAGATGCAGAAGGGGCCTCCACCCGACATGGCCTCGAAGATCTCGCCGCCCCGCATCTTGCCGTCTTTGTCGAAATCCTTCAGGTTGAAGTTCACGGCCGCGAAGACGCCGCCCTCCACCCCGACCTCGGCGATGCCGATCGAGACGCCCGCGCCCGCCGACAGCTTGCCCTCGAGCTTGAGCTCCGGGACGTCCTTCCCGTCGACGGTGTCGCCGACGAAGAAGCCGTCGAAGAGCAGGAGCGCGTTCTTGCTCTCGCTCTGCGAATAGGCCTTGAAGCCCCGGGTGTCGTAGCCGAGCTCGAAGTCGATGATCGCGGAGAGCTTGCCGGCGATCCGCACGATGATCGGGATCGGGGATGGCGTCGGGAGCGGGAAGCTGTACGTGTACTTGAAGCCCAGGTCGAGGCGGGGCACGTCGTAGCGGATCAGATCGACGTCCTTGCCGAAGATGAGATCGAAGGCGCTCGCGGGCTTCTCGAAGATCGGGAACTTGAAGCCCCCTCCGGTGACCTTGCTGGTGGACTCGGAGAATGCGCTCGCCTTCACTTCGAGCTGCTTGCTCGGGGAGGAGCTCGGATCGATGTGGATCGAGGGGATGTCGAAGTCCACCTTCGTGAGGTCGACGAGCGGATCACGGAAGTCGAAGAAGGTGAGATCGAGCGCACCGACGTCGATGAACACGTCGTCGCCGACGGTGTCGAACTTGTCGGCGAGCGCCACGACGTCGGCCACGGCGGAGACGAAGTTCGCCGCCGTCTCGAACCCTTCCCCGAACACCTTGGCGAGATCGAGGATCGTGATCTTGCGCTTCGCGAGATCCGAGACGACGGGGATCTTGGCGTTCAGGATCTCGAGGATCGGCGCGACGGGAGCCGTGAGGTTCTCGACGGTCTCCACGAGCGGTCGCACGGTCGAGGAGATGAAGCGCCCGAGGTCGAGCTTCCCGTTCACGAGCTTGACCTGGGGCTTGTTGCCCTCGAGACCGGAGTTCGTGCTGAAGATCCAGTCGACCTGGAGGTCCGCGAGGAGGCGCGGGAAGTTCGAGAACTCGCCGCCCGGCTCGAACCCGAGCGCGAGCTCGAGATTCACGTCGGCGATGGCCTCGAGACGGGGGACGAGGACCTGCGCGATCGGGAGGCTCAGGATCTCAGCGGGCGTGAGGCGGTTGTTGCCCGTCGGGTCGCGCAGGTCGGCGGTGAACGTGCCGATGAACGTGCTGTTCCGCGCGCCATCGCCGTCCACGTCCACATCGCGGTTGTTCGCCACCGTGTCGGCGTCCTCGTCCGCGATCGTCGCGCGCAGGAATCCGACCGATCCCCTGGCCGACACGTCGGGGATACGGACCTGGAACTCCACCTCGAGCTCGTCCGTCGCCGAGGTGTCGATGTAGACGCCCTCGTTCCGGCTCACGCCGAGGGTCAGCGCGAGCTGCCAGCCGAGGAGCAGCAGCACCTGACTCCCGGGGTCGACCTGGAGGTCGAAGCCGGGAAGGCCGAGCTCGAAGTCGATCGGGATCTGGGAGAGGACGAGGTCCTGCTTGAGGCGGGTCCGGTACTCGACGCGGCCCTGCGAGCCGGCCGGGTCGACGACGACGAGCTGGATGTCTTCCTTCGTGGAGTTCGCACCGCCGCCCGGGGTGAACGTGGAGTCGATCAGGTTGAGCCCACCCGGGCCGGAGCCGAGCACGAGGAAGAGCTGGTCGCGGATGAACTCCGCGCTCTCGTTGCCGGCATCGCGGACGGCCTGGCCGACCCGCGACACCACCTGCTGTCGCACCGTGTCGAGGAAGTTCGTCGCCTTCGCGAGCGAGTCTCCCACCAGCGGGAACTCGCGGCCGAAGACCTGTTCCCGGAGCGACTCCTGGAGCGTCGCGAACAGCAGATCGAGCCCCTCCAGGACGGCACCGGCCTGGTTCGAGAGGTTCCGGATCCCGACGGCCGACTGCAGCTTCCCCGCGAGGGTGGGTGACAGGGAGAACGCGGGAAGGCTCGCGAGGTTCGGGACGACGTACTCGATGAGCTTGTCGCCTTCGCCCTGGAAGATCGGCGACGTGAGCGACGTGCGGATCTCGCCCGTGGTCGTCACCGCGAACGAGCCGGCTCCGATCTGGCTCACGAACCAGCGCCCCTGCGGCTGTCCGCTCGCGAGCCCGGCGCGGATCTGCGCCGCGCCGCCGCCTCCCACCTGCGAGAGGCGCGCGCTCCCGGTCACCGTCTCCCGCAGCGGGCCGAGAATCGCGGAGAAGTTGAGGGGCTGGAGGTTTCGCGCGTGGACGAGCGCCGTGAGCGCGCTCGTGTCCGCGAGATAGGCGCGCGAGACGCCCGGAGTCGACAGATCGAAGCCGAGCACGAGGTTGGCGGTGAGGCTCGCGTCGAGGCGGAGAACGCCCTCCGCCGTGCCGAGGATCGGGGCTGCAGGGACGGCGCTCCCGAGCGGAACGACGAGCCCGACGTCCTTCGAGACGGCCGGCGGCGACCAGGCGAACGCAACGCGGAGGTCGCCGGCCGCCGGCACCGAGACGGCGAGGTCCGACGGTGCGACGCCGAGCGCCTGCTCGAGCCGCTGCTCGAGCGACTGGAGATTCGCGATCGGTACGCCGTTCGCGAGCGCCTCCACCTGATCCGAGAACCGCGTCGCGAAGCCGAAGAGCTCGTCGAGCTCCTGCCCCACGAGCGGGAGCGGCCCGCCGAGGAGCGGGAGCTGCGCCGCCGAGCGCAGCGCGTTCGCGACGCCGCGGAGGCCCGCGACCACGTCCTCCGAATCGAAGCTGCGGAACGGGACCAGCGCGTCGAGGCCGGGGAACGCCACGGTCGGAAGGAGTGCGGGCTGCAGGAGATTCGAGAAGCTCGCCGTGATCCGCGGGCTCGGGCCGACCGGGAGCGGGAACGGGGGCGCGATCGCGACCGGCAGATCGAGGTTCGCCGACAGGCTGCTCTGCAGCGCGAGCGTCCCCGGGAGGTTCTCGAGGCGGTCGAAGAAGTCGAGGAGCCGGATCGGCACGCCGGAGAGCGCCGCGAAGTTGAGCGATCCCGTGGCGTTCGCCGTGCCGTTCTCGATCCGGATGCCGACGAACCCGAAGTTGGCGTCGGCATCGACGTCGGTGGCGGAGAGCGTGAGGCCGCCGCTCCCCCGCAGGTTGGAGACGAGCGCGCGATCGCCGCCCGCATCGCTCGCGGTGCCGAAGGCGCCGGCCGCGGAGGTGCCCCCCGTGGTGGGGATGCCGAGCTGCGTCACCGCCGGGTTGCCCGCCACCGCGGTGACCTGGAGCGCGGCGGGCCCCTCCGGATTCGTGACGCGAAGCACGCGCCGGCCGTCCTGGACCGAGGCCTCGACGCGCTGCGCCCCGGCGTCGCGCAGCGCCTTCGTCACCACCTTGGCGAGGACCTGCTGCGGCGTGACGTTGATGGCGACGCCGCTCGTCGGATCGCCCGGCACGAGGAACTCGATGCCCGTCGTGTCCGCCGCGCGCACCAGCACGTCCCGGAAGTTCGCCTCGCCGTTCACCTTCACCCGGAACGTCGCGTCGGAGGTGAGGCGGCCGTCCACGGGAAGGATCACGCCGCCGTCGAGGAAGGCGATGCCGTCGATCGCAACCTCGGCCAGGCCGAGCTCCGTGGTGGCCGTGCTCGCCGCCTCCGCCGTGACGAGGATCGACGCCTCGACGTCGCCCGGCGGCGTCACGAGCGCGAGGCGTGCTCCCTGGAGCTGCGCCGTGACGCCGCTCACGCCGGCCGCCGCGAGGGCAGCGTTCAGGTCCGCGACGAGCTGGTTCCGGTTCGTGTTGCCGGGCTTCCGCGCCACGACCACGGGAACCGCGACGGCGCCGTTCACCGCGATCTCGAACGCCGCGTCGGCCGAGAGCACGCCGTTCGCCGGGAGGTCCGCGGCGCCCGGGAGCCTCGCCGTGAACGGCGAGAGATCGATGTCGAGGCCGAACGCCACCTCGCCCTGCGCCGAGATCCGCACCGTGCTCGAGGTCACCACGTCCCGGAGCGAGTCGAGCGGGAAATCGAGCGCGAGCGGCTCGTCGATCGGCGCGAAGGTGCGGCCGACCGCGACCTCGAAGTGGAGTCGGTCGAGCACGGGATCGAAGCGCGCGCCGATCTGTGCCGGCGAGAGCCCGAGGATCGTGCCGAGCTTCGCGGCGAACTCCTGCGCCGTGTCGAGGTCCGGCACGGCGAGCGCACGGAGCGGATCCATGAGCCCGTCTTCGAGGACCTGCGCGAGCCCCAGCAGATCGCCGAACGCCACGTCGCCGGCGACGAGCGGGATCGGCGTGTCGAGGCCGCCGCTCCGGCCGAGCTCGTCCACGAGCCCCACGACCTGATCGAAGATGCCGATCACGCTGTCCGCGGTGGCGCGGCCGAAGGCGCGCACGTCGTCGGCCCCGGCGCCCACGATGGAGAGCGCGAGCCCGCCGGCAGCGTACGGATCGCCGACGATCGTGATCTGCGTGCCGTCGGCGAGCGACCACGCGCCGACCGATGCGCTCACCGGCAGCACCGTGTTCGCCGTCGCACCCACCACCTCGATCGCAGCGAGCGCGTCGATCGACGTGCCGAGGAGCTCGGAGATCGTGAGATCCCGGTTCGCATCGCCGTCCGGGTTCGCGATCGAGGCGCGCAGATCGACGTCGAGGCCGAGGGAGCCGCCGCCGACGGACGCTCCGAGGAAGCCGAGATTCACCGGGAAGCTCACGTTCGCGGCGGCGAGCGAGGCGCCGAAGTCGATCGGCGAGAGACGCACGAAGAACGCGTCCGCCGGCGAGAGCGCGGTGTCGGGGTCGAACCCGATCGTGAGATCGAAGCCCACGCTCGTGTCGAGCGCGAAGGTGGGGCCGCCGATGCTCGAGAGCTGGATCGCCTCCCCCGCCTTGCCGAAGGAGAAGAAGGTCGCGTCGCTCCGCGTCTCGTCGATGCGCTTCGAGAGCAGGAGCTTCCCGTCGGAGAGATCCGTCGCGCCGATCGCCGCGGCGAGGCCCGCGCTGGTGGCGTCCGCGCCGCCGAGCCCCTGGAGATAGGCGGCGACGGGATCGACGAGCCGGGTCTTCACGACGTCGGCGAGATCCAGCGCGCCACCGAGGGAGAGGGCTCCACCCGTCTGCTGCGACACCACGAGCGGAAGCGCGCTCCCGAGCTGATCCTCCCGCTGCAGCTGCTCGGCGAACTGCTGCAGGCCCGCGAGCCCTTGCGAGAGCGCCGTCTGTCCGGCCGTACCGATCGGATCCGCGGCGAGCAGGAGCCGCGGTTCGAGCGCCTCCAGGCGGAAGCGCGGCGCGGCGGCGGGGGCCGGCTGCGTTCGCTGCGCCAGCCTCGCCTCCGAGAGGGGCCGCAGCGCCTTGTACCACGGGCGGCGGAGGTCCAGCGCCATGAGCAACCTCGATCGTTGCTTATACCATGCGCAGGCAGGCGAAAGGCGGGTTTCTCGCGGTTTCCCGGCAGCCCTCCGAGGGCATCACCCGTTTGGGTGATGCCGGCTACAGCCGCACCGCCGGCTGCGCCGGCGGGCAGCGGCCTTCGCTCGCCTGCGGCTCCGCGTCCGCGGCGCGCGCTTCGCGCTTGCGGCTAGATCACCTGTCCCCCGTTCGGGGAGATCACCTGCCCCGTCATGAACCCGTTCGCGGGATCCACGAGCAGCAGGAGCGAGGGCACCACCTCGCCGGGCGTGCCGAGCCGGCCCATCGGGATGCCGCCCAGGATGGCCATCCGCAGCATCGGGTCGAAGGCGTCGAGGAGCGGTGTCTCGATGAAGCCCGGCGCGATCGCGTTCACCGTGATGCCGAACGGCATCACCTCGCGAGCGACCGCCTTCGTGAACGACACGATCGCCCCCTTCGCAGCGGAGTAGTGCGGCACCATCGAGAGCCCGGTGAGCGCGGCGATCGACGCGAGGTTCACGATGCGTCCATAGCGCGCGGGCGTCATGCGCCGGAGCGCTTCGCGCGTGCAGAAGAACGTGCCGTCGAGATGCACCGCGAGCATGCGCGACCACGCGGCGTCGGTGAGCGTTGCGGTCGCGTCGAGGGGCGTCCTCTGTCCTTGTCCCGAGAGAACCTCCTGCGCGATCTGCTTCGCACGCTCCTGGAGATCGGTGCGCGCGTCGGCGTATCCGGCGTTGTTCACGAGGATGTCGAGGCGTCCGCCGATCGCCTCCGCGAGCGTGGAGAACCAGCCCGCCACCGCCGCGGCGTCCGCCACGTCCCCCGCGAGCGCGACGCCTCGGCTGCCGATCTCGCGGAGAACCGCCTCCGCCCGCCCCCCGTCGAGATCCGCGATGCCCACCGTCGCGCCCGCCGCCGCGAGGGCGTGCGCGAACGCGCGGCCGAGTCCCGACCCGCCGCCCGTCACCATCGCCACCTGTCCGTCGAGTGTTCCCATGGCTCCCTCCTCGCCGCCGCGCAGGCTACCGTACGGATGCTCGCCGCCCCGGCGAGAGGAGGTTGCGATGGCCGGTCCGCTGCACGGCGTCAAGGTGATCGAGATCGCAGGGATCGGGCCCGGCCCCTTCTGCGCGATGATGCTCTCCGACATGGGCGCCGAGGTGCTGCGCATCGACCGCGCCCAGAACGTGCGTGGCGGCGATCCGGCGAAGCCGAGCCTCGACCTCCTGAACCGCGGCCGTCGAAACGTCGGCGTGGATCTGAAGAAGCGCGAGGGCGTGGAGCTCGTGCTGCGGCTCGTGGCGGCGTCCGACGCGCTGCTCGAAGGCTTCCGCCCCGGCGTGATGGAGCGCCTCGGCCTCGGCCCCGACGTCTGTCAGGCGCGCAACCCTCGGCTCGTCTACGGGCGCATGACCGGCTGGGGACAGGAGGGGCCGATGGCGCACGCCGCCGGCCACGACATCAACTACATCGCGCTCGCCGGCGCGCTCGATCCGATCGGACGCCGCGGCGAGGCGCCCGTGCCGCCGCTCAACCTCGTCGGCGATTTCGGCGGCGGCGGCATGTTGCTGGCGTTCGGCATGGTGTGTGCGCTCCTCGAGGCGAAGTCGAGCGGACGCGGCCAGGTGGTCGACGCCGCCATGGTCGACGGCGCCGCCGTGCTCATGAACATCTTCCACGGCATGCGTCAGGCGGGCTTCTGGAGCGAGGAGCGCGGCACGAACCTCCTCGACACCGGCGCGCACTTCTACGACGTGTACGAGACCTCGGACGGGAAGTACGTCTCGATCGGCTCCATCGAGCCCCAGTTCTACGCCGAGCTGCTCGAGAAGACGGGCCTCTCCGGGCTCCCGCTGCCGCACCAGATGGACCGCTCGAAGTGGGCCGAGCTGAAGGAGCGGCTGCGCGGGATCTTCCGCACGAAGACGCGCGACGAGTGGTGCAAGATCATGGAAGGCTCCGACGTGTGCTTCGCGCCGGTGCTCTCGCTCTCCGAGGCGCCTGAGCATCCGCACGTGAAGGCGCGCAGCACCTTCGTCACGGTGGCCGGCGCGGTGCAGGCCGCCCCGGCGCCGCGCTTCAGCCGCACGCCGTGCGAGATCTCCCGCCCCCCGGCGCACCCCGGCCAGCACACGGACGAGGCACTCGCGGACTGGGGCCTCTCACGGGCGGAGATCACGAAGCTGCGCGAGGCGAAGGCGATCGCCTGATCCCGACGCCGCGCTAGGCGGCGCCCGTCTCCAGCACCGCGCGGAACCGCGCCCGGCCCGCCATCATGTGCGCGTAGGCGCGCTGCGCCTCTGCGAGCGGGAATCTCTCGACCCGCGCGCGCACGCCCGTCCGCGCCGCGAACGCCATCGTGTCCGTCGAATCGGCGGCGCTGCCCGACCACCAGCCCTGCACGCGCGCGCTACGCGCGATCAGGTCGATCGCGCCGATCGACATCGGCTCGCCGGGAGCCGCGACGACCAGGAGGCAGCCTTCGATGCCGAGCCCCGGGACGAGCGCCGAGATCGCTTCGGCGCTCGGCGCCGTGGCGAGGATCACGCGCGCACCCCCCATCGCCTGGAGCTCCCGGGCGGCGTCGACCTTCGTCTGGTCGAGGTAGCGCGACGCACCGAGCTCCCTTGCGAACGGCTCCTTGTCCCCACCGCGTGCGACGGCGACCACCTCGAATCCCATCGCCGCAGCGAACTGCACGCCGAGATGACCGAGGCCGCCGAGACCGTGCACGGCGACGAGATCGCCCGACCGCGCGCCCACGTTGCGGAGCGAGTTGAAGGTGGTGACTCCGGCGCAGAGGAGCGGCGCCGCTTCGGGGAAGGACATGCCCTCCGGGATCCGAGCCACGGCGACGGCCGGCGCGACCAGGAACTCCGCGTTCCCGCCGTCGCCGGTGTTGCCAGTGATCTCCACGTTCCGGCAGTGGCTGAGCTTCCCGTCGAGGCACGCGTCGCAGGTCCCGTCGTGGCCGCCGTGCCAGCCCACTCCAACCCGGTCTCCCACGCGGAACCCGACGACGTCCTCGCCCAGCGCGTCGATCACGCCGGCGACCTCGTGACCCGGAACGCGGGGCAGGACGAGGCCCGGC
>JACDJC010003552.1_pt1 | contig 11207 bp, 11 predicted proteins | sample 7454191 | NCBI WGS metagenome assembly JACDJC01 (sample SAMN14253291, study PRJNA609438) | sludge metagenome | isolation source: sludge after 25d culture with pyrite and EDTA | collected 2018-12-20
GATTCCTTGAGAGCGGCTTCAGCAGCCAACCACATTTCAGGTTCACCGACCGCCTTCTCAGGTCGGGTGCTCAGGTAAGCGTGAATGTCGCTGAACCCGAAGCTGCGCAGGATATGAAGACTGAAATCGAGCACGAAATCGATCTCTGCGGGCATCTGGTCCGGGCGGCAGAAGTGGTGCGCATCATCTTGGGTGAACCCGCGCACACGCATCAATCCGTGCAGTACACCGCTGCGTTCATAACGGTAAACAGTGCCTTCCTCGGCGTACCGTATCGGCAAATCTCGGTAGGAGCGTAGTGAGCTTTTGTAGATGTGCAGATGGAATGGGCAGTTCATAGGCTTGAGGAAGTACTGCTGCCCTTCAATGTCCACCGGCGCATACATGTTATCCTTATAAAAACCGAGATGACCGCTGGTTTCCCACAGCTGCGCCTTGCCGATATGCGGCGTGTACACAAAATCGTAGCCATTGTTGATATGTTCTTCCGACCAGAAGTCTTCGATCAGCTTGCGAATGCGTCCGCCTTTTGGATGCCAGAGCACCAAACCTGCGCCAACTTCTTCGTTGATACTGAAAAGGTCCAGCTCCTGCCCGATCTTGCGATGGTCGCGCTTCTTTGCTTCCTCCAGCCGCCACAGGTAGTCCTTCAGTTCATCTGGTTTGCTCCACGCGGTGCCGTAGATGCGCTGGAGCATGGGACGTTTTTCATCACCCCGCCAGTAAGCGCCTGCCACATTCATCAGCTTGATGGCAGAGGGATTGATCTGGCGCGAATTTTCCACATGTGGTCCGCGGCACAGGTCGGTGAAACCTCCCTGGGTATAGATCGAAATTTCTGGTTTTTCATCAGTCGGGTTGCCGTCATCATCCAGCTTACCGCTTTCCAGCCCTTCGATTAATTCCAGTTTGAACGGCTGGTCGTGGAAAAGCTGCCTGGCTTCATCTGCGCTGATAACCTTTTTCTCAAAATTCACGCCGGCCTGGATAATGCCGCGCATACGCTTTTCAATGCTTTCCAGGTCCTCCGGCGTGAGGGCGCGGGGAAGATCAAAATCGTAGTAAAAGCCGTCCTCGATCGGCGGTCCAATCGCAACTTTGCCTTCGGGAAATTTTTCCAGCACGGCTTCTGCCATGACATGCGCGGCTGAATGCCGGATCCGGTACAGCAATGAATCTTCGTATTTTTCTTTTGCGTTTGCCATTCTTGCCTCCATTAGTTAACCTGTATAAACAAAAACCCTCGACCCAATCACTGGGGCGAGAGTCAGGACTTCGCGGTTCCACCCAGATTGATCCGACCTGCAGTCAGACCATCTCTTTGGACCGATATCGGGGTCAGCCGTTCGCCTTATTGGGGACACAGTCCCGTTCAGGGTCAAGCTCGCGGGGGGTTTTCGCTGCGGTCTTCCTGGAGGAACTTTCAGCCAATGGTTCCTTCTCTCTGCTGGTTGGACTGCGGTTACTCTTCCCGGTCAACGCTTTATATACTAAACCACATTATACAACATTAATCCGATAATTTTTGTAAGAATCAGGTAAAAAACTGGAGATTGCTCAAGAAGCAATCTCCAGTATGATCTTACGCCGGGGTGTGTAATTGCGAATTCTTACGCCTGGTCAGGCTTCCAAACCGTCCATACCTTACCGGCAAGATCCGGCCCAGGTGTGAGTGTTGGTTTTCCGGGCTGCCATCCAGCGGGGGTCACCTCGCCGGTGGCTGTGACATGCTGGAAGGCTTTAACCTGGCGGATCAATTCGACCACGTTGCGACCAACTTCGGGAGTCATCACTTCCATGGCGCGGATATTGAAATCCGGATCGATCAGGAATCGTCCACGAATATCAACACCGGCTGCTTCATCATAAACGCCATAGACATCACCTACCCGTCCGCCCGCATCAGAGAGCATCGGGAATGGGACTCCGCCTTCCACCATTTTGGAAAGCTCGGTTTCCTGCCAGATCTTGTGCGAGAAACGGCTGTCAGTGCTGATGGCGAACACTTCCACACCCAGCGCTTTAAATTCATCATATTTGACGGCAACTGCCGACAATTCTGTCGGTCAGACAAAGGTGAAATCACCGGGATAGAAGCAAATAACGATCCACTTCCCTTTGTAATCAGACAACTTAACATTCTTGAACCCGCCATTGTGAAACGCCGTTAACTCAAAATCAGGGGCGGGTTTACCAACTTTAGCTAATACCATTGACACCTCCTTCTCAACTGTTGGACTTGGCGAGGGGGTTTCGGCTTCAGGGGTAATTACCCCCTTAACTGGTGTAACACATCCATCTTTGTTTTCTGCCATTAAGCCTCCCTATTTCAGAAATCCGGCGTAAATCTTCTAAGCTTTATATTACAGTAAAAAAGCAAAAATTGATAGTAATATCTCTAACCTTAATCTATGACAATCGCCATACCTGCTGGAAAATTCTCAACCCTTCCACTGAAAACACGGGAAAAGATCTCAACTGCCCTATCACCGGTACAGTGATCGAGGAAATATTTCGTACCCGGTGCCGTCGCATTCAACACCTGGATCACATGAGCGATCTCACCCTCATCCGCACTCTTCAGGTGAATTCCCCCGATCACTACCGACACCTCGCGGGCAAACACCCGCCTGACATGCGCCAGCGTATTTAGAATCCCGGCGTGGCAGCAACCACAGATCAAAGTCAATTTTCCATCTTCACCCAGAATGACCAGCGACTGATCGTCCGTGTGCGGGTCCGGCAGCCACTCACCATTAGCCCCCCTCACCACCAGATTCGCGCTTGTTCCTTTTGCTTCCGGTCGTTCAGAGATCTCTCCGCTTGTCCACAATCCGGGCAGCAATTCAACCGGGTCGGGTGTAAGTCTCAGATCCGCGATTCGATTCAGTTCTTCGCGATCCATCTCCAAACCGATGGACAGGGTCCCGGTCTGACGATGCGAATAACGTGGTTGAAAAAGGTCCGGATGGGCGTAAACAGGCAAACCGGGGCGTTTTTCCAATAAAACTGCCAGTCCACCCGTGTGATCGTAATGCGCATGGCTCAATACCACCGCGTCGATGCGCTCCACTGGTAACTCCAACCACGCAAGGTTATTGAATAAAGCTTTGGCAGTCTGACCTGTGTCGAACAGGACAACGCCATCGGTGGATTCGATCCAAAACGACAGCCCGTGTTCACCTTTCAAGTCGGGGCTTGTCGTATGGTTATCCACCACACAGGTCAGACTGAACATTTGCTATCCTCCTGCGGTTACTTCAAAGCCGCTTTCACCTTATCTTTGGTGTATGGCAGGTCGCGCAGCCATGTACCAATAGCGTTGTGTATAGCCGCTGACATCGCCGGGGCAACACCATCAATGGCGATCTCCGCCACGGACTTCACCCCATAGGGTCCGCTGGGTTCGTCTGTTTCAACAAAGATCACGTCCATCACCGGCATTTCTGCCGCTCGCGGGACTTTGTAACCCTTCAAATCCGGGTTTAGCAGTTTGCCATCTGGTGAATAAACCATGTCTTCGGTCAGGGCAAATCCCAATCCTTGCGCCATGCCGCCTTCCACCTGTCCTGCGGCGGTGACCGGGTTAAGCACCCGACCGCAATCAACAACCATAAGCATGCGCTCTGTTTTGACCTTTCCGGTCTCGGTATCCACAACGATCTCGACAAATTGTGCGGCTGTAGGCGGCGGGCTGACCGGGCTGACATGCGACTCCGTCGCCATGATCTGATGCTGGTTCTGCTGGTGCAAGCTCGAAAGAGCGATCTCCTGGTAGCTTAACTCTTTTCCATCCGGCGCAACGACCTTCTTGTGTCCAAGCTTTAGCACAGAGGTCTCCTTGATGCCCAGCATAAAAGCTGCGTGCTCCAGCAATTGCTTCTTAATACTCTCGGCAGTTTTACGGACAGCCTCACCCGTAAGATACGTTGTGCTGCTGGCGTAAGCGCCCTTATCGAACGGGGTGAAATCGGTGTCGGACGAGTAAACAATAAGATCCTCAAGGTCGATATTCAGCACCTCGGCGGCGATCTGAGCCAGAACAGTATCCGAACCCGTGCCCAGGTCTGTTGCACCCATCGTCAGGTTAAATGATCCGTCATCGTTCATTTTCAACGTCGCCGCAGCCATATCCAGGTTGGCAACACTGCTGCCATGCAACACAATCGCCATACCAACCCCGCGGCGGTAGCGTCCGGTCTGGTTGCGGTACTTTTCCTTTTTGGCGCGGAAATCCATGATCTTTTCACCAATTTGCACGCACTGTTCAAACGCGCTGGTTTCGAGCGCTTGTTTGACGCCAGTCCTACCCTCTCCAAGCTGCTGTGAGAGGTACATATCGTCGCCAACCTTGATCCAATTCTTGCGTTTGAAATCGATCACATCAAGGCCGAGTTTTTCGGCGATCTCGCTCATTAAGACTTCAATACCGTACTCGCACTGCATACTGCCGTACCCGCGGAATGCCCCCGCGACCGCGGTATTTGTGTACACGACGTCGCTCACGAAGCTCGCGTTCGGCGCATTGTAGAGGGTGAGGCCTTTGAAGCCTCCGACCATGTTGACCGTGAGGCCATGCGTGGCATAAGCACCGGTATCTCCAATGAGGTACAGGCTCATGGACGTGACCTTTTCGTCTTTCACCCCCACTTTATAGCGGATGGTGGTCGCGTGGCGCGTGCGTGAACTTGTGAACTCCTGTTCGCGGGTATATTCCATCCGCACCGGTCGCCTCGTACGCAGGGTCAAGTGAGCGCACAGGTCTTCAATCAACACTTCCTGTTTATTGCCAAAGCCGCCGCCAATGCGCGGTTTGATGACGCGTATATCCTTCACCTTCATACCAATCAATGGCGCGATAATACGCCGAGTATGGAAAGGCACCTGAGTGCTTGTACGGACAACAAGGCGGTCATCCTCGTCAAAATAAGTGATGCTCACATGCGGTTCAAGGTGAACATGCTGTTGCTTTTGAGTGTGGTACTCACCCTCAAACACATGATCCGCTTCCGCAAAAGCCTTTTCCACATCACCCACTTTCGCTTCGATGTGGTAAGCAATATTATGTTCCCTGTCATAGATACCCATGGTATCCGCTTCATCGTGGATCACCGGTGCGCCATCGCGCATGGTTTCTTCCATATCTATGACAGCGGGCAATACTTCATATTCCACGTCGATCAATTCAAGCGCTTTGTTCGCGATCTCAAGGGATTCAGCCGCGACAACTGCCACACGATCACCCATAAATCGCACTTTGTTGTCCAGGCTTACCTGATCATATGGTTCAGGCTGCGGGTAACTCTGCCCGCCAGTAGCATACTTGATGCGCGGAAGGTCCTCGTGTGTCAGCACCGCGTGCACACCCGGCAAAGCGCGCGCCTTGCTGGCATCGATCTTCTTGATGAGAGCGTGCGCGTGCGGGCTGGTCAACATTGCGGCGTAAAGCATACCCGGCAGCCGGAAATCATCGGTGAAGACCGGTTTTCCGAGTGCGAGTTTCTTTGCATCCACTTTCACCTCTGATTTTCCGACCACCCTGGTCTTCTCCATACTTTGCGATGTGTAAACAAGGGGCGGCAGAGGAGTGGTGCTGCCATCGGAGCGGAAAAACTCTTCGGGGATATCGATCTTTGCAAGATCTTCTGGCAACTCCCGGGCTATGTGCGTAAAGGGTGTAACGTTTTCCCCCCTCAGCACCGCGGCAGCCCGCTGTACCGCATTGACCCCGCGAACGTATCCGGTGCAGCGGCAGAGAACCGGGTTGAGTGCTTTGCGTATCTCCGTGTCAGTGGGAGAAGGATTCTTATCCAATAACACCTTTGATGAGAGGATCAAAGCCGGTGAACAATAACCGCACTGTATGGCGCCGGTATCCATGTAAGCCTGCTGAATTACACCAGGTTCACCGTTGACGCTCAGACCCTCAAGCGTTGTCACATTCTTACCTTCAGCTTCAACGGCTTTAATGGTGCAACTCTTAACCGGTTTGCCGTCAATGATCACAGTACAGCTACCACATTCCCCGGTACCACAGCCGTATTTCACACTGTAGTAAGACGCGTTACGCAACGCATCCAACAACGATTCGTCCGGGCTAACGACCAGGGTCTTTGCCTCGTTGTTGATGGTTAAATTTACGGTCATTGTGCCAGTTGTCATATCTCCTCCAATTCTTTATACGAATAAATAAATTGTACCGGAAAACCACTCGGACGCGTACATAATGGGATTGATTTTAAGGTTTGCTGCGGTCTTTATACCAGCCAACCCGGTCAGCAGGAAATACGTCAAAATCCGGAAGGTACGGCTTGATATCCAACAACGTTGTCCCATCCAGAATATCCGCACCAATGAAATGTAAAAGACTACCTTCTCGTTTAACCAGCCGAACCACGGACAACCCGATTGGATTGGGTCGTAAAGGAAAACGGGTCGAAAACACACCCCGCTTACGATGGTCGAGAAATGGCGTTACCTGCAATGAAGAAGTATCTCCCGTTTTAAAGAAACAGTATAGGAGATAGATATGGGAAAATCCTTCAATCCCATCCAGTCCCGCTTCATACTCCTGGAATACCTCCACAATACCCTCATGGTCTGACCTGGAGGATTGTATGGGAGCGGAGTTTTCGTCTGTGAGTGAAGTTCGGATGATGCCGATTGGGCGCAAGCTAATGCTGGCGCGCTCAGTCATCCTGCACCATGGTAACCACCTGAACTCCTTCCACCTGGGGAAAGCTGGCGCCCTGCTGCACTGTGCGAACCGTATCCGCTTCATTGAGTACAAGAGATCCGGAAAGATAATTGATCCCATAGTCAAACAGCAATGGCACCATCGGTGTTGATGGACCAAGGATCAGCACCGTCGCGTCAGGGCGGCAAAGAGAGAGCAGTCCCTCAATGGTGTGGTTGATGAAAGCGGTGCCTGTAATGGCAACAACGTCCGCCTGAGGAATCAGTTCCTGCGCGGCGTCCTCCGGAAAATCATCCCCGTAAGGTTTCTTCTCGACGATCCACAGGTTACGGGCGATCGATTTCATGCGAGGTGCGAATGGAAAATGGCCTACGATCACCAGATTCTTATCCCTGGATTTCTGTTCAATGACCTCAGAAGCATTGACATTATGCCGCAACCGGTTTTGATCCACCTCAATGAGAGAATTCAAAGCGGCGAGACCCACACTGGCTTCAAGCAGGTTGTCAGATTCAATCCATCCTGCGAGCTCCTGGGCGCTTTTACCAATCAGCTTTCCCACATCGCGCATATGGGAACTTCCGTGTGGACCACAATTAAAAAGCGTTGACGCTAGCGAGGCGTGTTGGCTTGCGACAAGCGTCCAGTGAACCCCAATGACGACATTCCGCACAGGAATTGGTTCGGGAGGGAGTGTTGCCAGTAATTCGGAAAAGATCGACATATTTAATCCTCATAAATTTTTTAATAATCGTTTCAAGAGCTTAAGTGAACTAGTTCCCGTCCGGATTCGCTCATTAATCTTTTGACTGGCTGAAAGTCTTAGGAATAAGTTGCCGGCACGATCATTTTATTATATTGAAAAAAGAAACACTATTACATCACAACCAACCGGATCGAACCGGGGAATCTTCCCTAAAACATTTGAGTAAATCTCAACCCTGGATCGATCAGCTCCGACGATTACCCGGTAGGTAAAAATGAACACCACGATAAGAAATGCGGGTTAACTTACCGGTTTGCACGAAAGATTCTACACGATTCCAGTCAGCATTAGCCCTTTCCACCATTCTCTTCAGAGCGCTTTCCCGAATAGGATGCACCGCGGTGGTGCTCAAGATATCCTCCAGCAGGTCGCCGGTTGATGAAAAGTCATCCTCCTCAGCCTCAAACAACAGGTCAATAAATGTTACTTTCTGCTCCACCTGGTGAAGGATCCGTTGCAGGGTTTCGGCATCGGGGGGTTTCACCCAGCTTTCCGCGGGGGGGCGAGTGGGAATGGACAAGTAAGACTTAAACGGCTGTAATTCCAGCAGAAAATTGAGCAGGTCTGAAATCTCATTCTCATGGTCGTTGATACCGGAAACCAGTAAAGTTTCAGTGACCAACTCGCCTGAAAATTCGCGCTTGAATTTCATCATCCCGTTTAAAATATTTCTGAGTTTCAAGCTGCCGTGTGGACGATTGATCTTTCGCCAGGTTTCTTCATCGACAGAATCCACCTTCAAAGATACCCAATCTGCCTGCATAAGCTCCTGCTGCACATCCTGCCGGTCGATCAGTGAGGCGTTAGAAATGACTGCGATGGGAGTATTGAATTTTTTTAGCTCCCTGATCAGTTCACCAAGATGGATATCCAATGTGGGTTCCCCATCCGGCACAAGGGTGATAAAGTCAATTTTCCTTTGGCTTTCTTCAGCTCTTTTAATTGACTGGTTTACCTCGTTGAGTATTTCCTGAACCGGGAAGAACTCCCTGCGGGTAACTTCAAGGTAGGTGGTTCTGCCGACCTGGCAATAAACGCACGAATATGTACAATGTTTCGGGGGAATATGATTTACGCCCAGGCTGTAGCCGAGCCGGCGGGATGGGACCGGACCAAAAGTGATCATAAGATTTGCGCTCCTAGTTGTATGCAGCGCGGCTGGCTTCATCTCCCATAACTGCAGCAAGTCGCGACTGCCATTCAGGGTCTTTCCAGGTTCCCAGGCGGGTGTGCATGTCAAGATACTTTGTAGGAATTGGATGGGTACCCAGAACGACCTTAACCGGATAGCGATTTTCCAAAAAGTTCTTGAACGTATCGATGTGCGGACATGGCGGATATCCTACCAATAGACCGGTAGCCAGGTGAATAATGGTGGCGCCATTTTTAACCATTTCTTCACCGGCGTATTCTACGTTACCGCCAGGGCAGCCATTGCAGGTGGTATAGCCTACCAGTTCCACCTCCATGTCACGGTAGATACTGAACGCCCCTTCTCTGTTGCGCAACGACCGCAGGCACTTGCCGCCGGCACAAGTGCGGTAACGATCACAGATGATGATCCCGATCTTTGTAATGTTTTCCATATCAACCATCCTTTATCTAATCCTGCTCATCAAGAATTGTTTTAAGAATTTCATTCAGTTGATCAGCTTCAACGTAATCGGTAACCGTAACTTGCTGGTGTTTTACTCCAGGCACGCCTTTGATCGCTTCGATGATTCCCAGCGCCAGGGGAACAGCGATTGGACACAAAGGGGATGATGGTCTGAACATATAACTCACCATGCCATCCTCGGTGACCACAAGATCCAGCACAAGCTTCATACGCATTACATCCACGCCGGTTTCCGGGTCAATGACTGTGGTCAGTTTTTCCTTGATTGACTGGATCAATTCCAAGTTTTCCATAGCTGCTTCCTATAGCGTTGCGATCTTTTGACTGATCGAATCCCATAAATGATGAATGGCAATTGCCGAAGGACTATCAGGGTATTCCTCTGTGACAGGTGAGCCAATTAACATAGACTCAGGGACTTGCGGATCAAAGGGTACTTCGCCCAGGATCTCGATCTGGTGCTCAGCAGCAAATTCCCGTATCTGTTCGGCACCATCCGGGTAAATGTCGGCTTTATTAATACTGATCACCTGTGGAACATGAAAATGATCCAATGTCGCCTGGATTCGTTTGAGATCATGCAAGCCTGCCATACTGGGTTCAGTAACGATCAATCCCAGGTCAGCCCCGGCACAGGCCGAGATAACCGGACAGCCAATTCCCGGCGGTCCATCAATGATGACCAGCGGGTTTTGGTGATCCTCCGCCCACAACCTGGCGTTTTGTTTTACTAAAGTCACCAACTTACCCGAGTTCTCGCGTCCCGGAAATAATTCCGCATGAAACAGCGTGCCGTATGGGGTCGCAGAACGGAACCAATTCCCCTCCTGCTGGACTTCCATTTTTATCGCACCGGTGGGACAAGCGTAAACGCACGCTGCGCAGCCATCACAGGCAATCGGATCAATCCAATATACACTGTTGCGTTGCGGGTCAGGTAGTACTGCGTCATAGCGGCACACCGGCACACATGCACCACATCCAATGCACAAGTCAGGGTTGATTTCTGCCAGAGAACCGCCCCAGAAATCCCTTGATTCTTCTACCTGCGCCTTTAATACCAGCCGCAAGTTCGCAGCATCTACATCTGCATCCGCCATTACAACGTCATGTTTGTGGTCAGACTGTGAAGCCAGGTGCGCAAAAGCTGCACATACGCTGGTTTTTCCGGTACCGCCTTTTCCGCTAAGAATGACTAGTTGTTTCATTTAGTAAACACCTTAATAATTAACATCCAAGAACCGCTCTTTCACTAATTCAGCCTGTTTTTTGCCAGAAGGCTCAGCTTTTCATACACCGCCTGAAACTCCGCCAAGTAGCCTGGATCAATTTCAACCAGGGGTGTACCCTGCGCGATCCCTTCTGCAATGCGGCGTTCGAATGGGATTTGCATCAGGATCGGAAGATTATGCTTTTCACAAAAATCGATCAAAGGTTGGAAAGACCCATTCTGACGATTGATGATCACGCCCGCCGGTATGTTCATGTCCTCTACGATCCCCTGCATTTGTCCTAGGTCATGAAGACCGAAAGGTGTGGGCTCGGTAACCAGTAAGGCAAAATCTGATCCGCGCAGCGTTTCAACCACCGCACAGGACGCACCCGGGGGAGCATCCAGAATGGTAACCTCATACCCCGAATCCTTTTCCAGGCGTTTAAGCTGACGGATTATCGGTGTCGCCATCGGTTCACTGATGGTTAGAACACCATGCCCAAAATGAACGCCTCGTGGCGTTGAACCGCTCATCATCTTTCCAATTGGGTTCGGAATTTCCTCGATCGCGTGTGCCGGGCAATTCCAGGTGCAGCTGCCACACCCGTGACATAATTGCGGGAAGACCATGATCGTTTTTCCCACTTTCGCAAGGGCATGAAACTGGCACACCTCGACACACCTGCCGCAGAGCGTGCAAAGGTCTTTGTCAATGTGCGGGATTCGGATTACCGCTTCAGAGTTCTCGGTTAACTCCGGTTGAAGAAAGAGATGTCCGTTGGGTGCTTCAACATCACAATCCAGGTAGGCAACTTTGTATCTGTCTGACAGGCTGAGCGCGAGGCTGGTCGCAACTGTTGTCTTGCCAGTTCCCCCCTTACCGCTTGCCACTGCTATCTGCACAGGTTTCTCC
>JACDJC010003554.1_pt1 | contig 11203 bp, 6 predicted proteins | sample 7454191 | NCBI WGS metagenome assembly JACDJC01 (sample SAMN14253291, study PRJNA609438) | sludge metagenome | isolation source: sludge after 25d culture with pyrite and EDTA | collected 2018-12-20
GCTGTACACCGTCGGTCGACCACGACCCGGCGTCGAGGTGCGGATCGCGGACGACGACGACCGACCGGTCGCCGTGGGCGAGGTGGGCGAGCTCCAGCTGCGTTCCGATGCGGTCATGGACGGCTACTGGTCCGATCCCGACGCCACTGCCGCGGCGCTCACCGCCGACCGGTGGCTGCGCACCGGGGACCTCGCCCGCATCGACGACGACGGCTGCGTCGTGCTCTGCGGGCGGCGCACCGAGATGTACATCCGTGGCGGGTACAACGTGTTCCCGACCGAGGTCGAGGCCGCGCTCGCCGACCACCCCGACGTGCTCGACGTCGCCGTCGCACCGCGACCCGACGACGTGATGGGCGAGGTGGGTGTCGCGCTGGTGGTGCCGCGGGACCCCGCAGCGCCACCCACCCTCGACCAGCTCCGTGCCCACGCCGGGACCCGGCTCGCGCACCACAAGCTGCCCGAGGACCTGGTCGTCGTGCCGGCCGTGCCGCTGACGGCGGCGCAGAAGGTCGACCGCCGGGCGGCACGCGACCTGGCCCGATGAGGCTGCCGGCCCCGGCGCTCCACGCCGGCGTCGGCGACGCGCTGTCCCACGACGTTCAGGACGTCGCCCGAGCTGCCGATGGGGTCGGGTGAACCTGATGATCCCGCTCCTCACGCTCGTCGCGGGCCTCGCCGTCGGCTGGGCGCTCACGGTGCCGCTGCACCGCTACAAGGAGCTCCGACCGATGACGCCGCGCGACGTCGCCGCCGAGGTCGGTGGCCCCGACGACCCACCACCGTTGATCCGCGCCTCGTACCGGCAGGCGCGGTGTCCTCACTGCCACCACGTGTGCACCTGGCGCGACGTGGCCCCGGTGTCGAGCTGGTTCCGGGGCTGCCCGGACTGCGGCACCCGGCTGCCACGCACGGTGCTGCTGCTGCAGGTCGGACTGCCGCTCGCGATGCTGCTGACGGTCCTGCTGCTGCCCGGGAGCTGGGTGGCCCTCCCCTACCTGTTCCTGACGGTCGTGCTGGCTGCGATCGCCGTGGTGGACCTGCGGATCTGGCTGATCCCGTACTGGATGCCGTGGGCCGGCGCCGCCGTCGGCCTGGTGCTGATCAGCGTCGTCTCGTTCGGCATCGGTGCGCCACGCCAGATCGTGGTCGCGGTCGCCGGCGCGATCGGCACGTTCCTGTTGTTCTTCCTGCTGTTCGTGGCAGCGCCCGGCAAGCTCGGCTTCGGCGACGTGCGCCTGGCGCTGCTGCTCGGGCTCTTCCTGGCGTGGATGCACCCGATCCTGCCGGTGTACGGGCTGCTCTTCGGTGCCGTGCTCGGTCTGGTGATGGGCGGCATCGCCCTGGTGGCACGTGGGGACAGCCGCTTCCCGTTCGGCCCGGCACTCTCACTAGGTGCGATGACGGCGGTCTGGCTCCACGAACCGATCCTGCGCGGCTTCGGCTGACGCACCGGCCGTTCAGTCGGCCGACGTGGCCGGGGCGGTCGTGGTGGGTGTCGTCGTGGTCGTCGTCGAGCCGTAGAGGCCGGTGATGGTCGGCACCAGCTCGTCCATCACGACGTCGAGGCACTTCACGCTCAGGTGCACGCCGTCGCCCGCGTAGCACCGGGCGGTCGAGCCGTCGGGCAGCGTGACGTACTCCGAGAAGCCCCCGTCGGGGCCGGCCAGCAGTCCCGCGACGTCGACGTAGGTGACCCACGGCCGCGTCGCCGCGGCCTCCTGCGCCAGGCGGTTGCCGATCTCGACGGCCTGCTGGACGTTGCCCGTGCCGACGTTCGGCTCGCCGACCCAGACCATGCGTCGACCGTCGCCGGCGGTCAGGTCCATGATCCCTTCGACCCGCTCGCGGTAGGCCGCCTCCCACTCGGGGGTGCCGAACTGGGCGACCACCGTGCCGTCGCCCTCGAGGATCGACTGCCCGTCGTTCGCCCCGACCATGAACACCACGACCTCGGGGGACGTGCCCTCGACGAGCTCGGCCATCTTCGCGCCCCAGTTGAAGTAGTCGGAGCGAGCGAGGCCCGTCGACACCGTGCCCTCGTTCGTGATCGATACCTCGGGCACGTCGCTGGTCGCGCCGATCAGGGCGTTGCCGAGCGCCTTGGCCGTCGAGTCCCCGGCCACCACGAGCTGCAGCGGCGACGCCGCGGTCGGCACCCGGACCGGCGGGAGCGTGGTGGTGGTCGCGGTCGGCGACTCGTCGACCGCGGGAGCTTCGGGGAACTCGAAGTCCTCGTCGCCCTGATCGATGCCCAGGTGCTCGGCCGCCCAGTCGTAGGGGCGGTTCAGCGACAGGAGGTTGGCGATGCGGTCGACGGCGCCGGCGGCGGCGACCGCGACGGATCGCTGCCACCCCAGCGGCATGCCGCGCGCCGAGGTCACCATGTTCCCCGAGGCCAACACGACGAACACGACCAGTGCGACGACCAGGCCCTTCCAGACCGTCGGGGCGGGCAGGGTCGAACGCACCCGGCGTCGACGACGGGGTGGGCCAGGACGGCGCGGCGTCCCACCGTCGGCGCGGCGGGGGCTCGGGGGTGCTGGAGGACGTGTCTCGGTGGCCATCGGGATCAGAACTGGAAGTAGATGAACGGGGCGACGCCCTGGGGGCCGAGCAGGTTGATGACGACCAGCCACACACCGATGCCGACCGCCATCACCATCGGCGGGAGCTTGGACACGCGGTACTCGAGTGCATCACCGACCCGACGCGGGACGAACTGGCCGACCATGCCGACGGCGATCGCGAGCAGCACGGTCCAGGTCACCAGCGTGCCGATGCCCCAGTTGGTGAGCAGGCTGACCAGGTAGCTGATGGCCACCGCCAGATCGGGGGCGCGGAAGAAGATCCAGCCGACCACGACGAAGTGGAACACCCACAGACGAGCCAGCCAGGGGTTCATCTTCCGGCGTTCCACCACGGTCGGCTGCTGCATGACCAGCGTGGCGTCGTCGGGTCGGTACGGGATCGGCTCACCCTGCGAGGGTGTGTCGGCGTCCTTGCGTCGACCCGCCCGGGCCAGGCCCAGCCGCGCTCCCCAACCCGGCCGCAGCGGCGCCGTGCGCTCGTCGGGTGGCAGCTCGCCGACCGCCCCGAGATCCACGTACGCGGGTGTGGGCTCGCGCATCGCGTGCCACCGTTCGACGGCGAGCCCGCAGCCGTGGAACGCCCCCCAGATCACGAAGTTCCAGCTCGCGCCGTGCCACAACCCGCCCAGCAGCATCGTCAGGAACAGGTTCCGGTACTCGGCGGACGGTCCGCCCCGGTTGCCGCCCAACGGGATGTAGAGGTAGTCGCGCAGCCAGCGCGACAGGGTCATGTGCCAGCGACGCCAGAACTCCTGGATCGACCGCGAGGAGTAGGGCTGGTCGAAGTTGTCGGGGAACTTGATGCCCATCAGCAGGGCGATGCCGATCGCGATGTCGGTGTAGCCCGAGAAGTCCGCGTAGATCTGCACCGCGTAGGCCCACGCGCCGACCAGCAGCTCCCAGTTCGTGTGCTGCGAGGGGGCGACGAAGACCGGGTCGACGATCGCGGTCGCCAGGTAGTTGGCGATCACCACCTTCTTGAACAGGCCGCGGCAGATGAGACGCGCGGCTCGTGTGGCGTCGACGTTGTCCGGGTTGCGTCGGCGGCGCAGCTGTGGCTCGAACTCCGACACGCGCACGATCGGACCGGCGACCAGGTGGGGGAAGAACGACAGGTAGACCGCGAAGTCCAGGAGCGCGACCGGCTCCTGCTCGTCGCGGTACACGTCGATGACGTAGCTGATGGCGCAGAACGTGAAGAACGAGATGCCGACCGGGAGCGCGACCTGCACCAACAGCGCGGTCGGCGCCAGCCCCAGGGGCTGCAGTGCCGCCAGGACCGAGTCGACGAAGAACCCGTAGTACTTGAAGAAGCCCAGCAGCGCGAGGTTCGCCACCACTCCCAGCCCCATCCAGGCACGTCGTGCCCGGTCGTCGCGCGCCCTGGCCAGCGCTAGGGCGACGAGCCAGTTGCCCACCGTCGACCCGGCGAGCAGGAGGCAGAACTTCCAGTCCGCCCAGCCGTAGAAGAGGTAGCTCGCGGCGAGCACGAAGAGCTTCCACTGCACCGGCCGGTCGTGGAGCTTCCAGCTGACACCGAGCACGACGACGAAGAACAACGCGAACGTCATCGTCGGGAAGAGCACGCCGGTGGCCTCCTCGGTCGGACGGGGCTGCGGCGCCGGAGCGTAGTGGCGGCCCACCTCCGCAGGCCCACTCCGACGACCCACCATTGAACTCCACGGCGAACCGGGCGGCGTCGATGGTCCCGGTCCCGCGGGCCGCCCGACCCGCTGTGACATCGGTCATGCACGCCGAGGTGAGGTGTGGCTAGTGTCACCGACCACAGCGTGAGGAGGCCGGCCGGCAACCGGGGGGTGCCCGGCCGGACCTCCCCCGCTGCGTGGACCATCGGAACCCGGGGGGAGGCAGATGGACGAAGTCGCGCGACGTCGATGCACGACCACCCGCGCCAGGGTCGCTCGCGCCCTCGCCGCCACGGTCGTCGTCGCAGGCGCCGCCGTCCCGGCGCTCGGCACCTCCCCTGCCGGGGCCGAGACCGCCGAGGGCTTCCGCAACGGTGAGGCCGAGGCCGCTGCGCAGACGTTCTCGGTCAACGTCACCCAGGGCAACGCGAACATCGGCTTCACCTACGGCCAGTCGTTGGCCAACTACCGCGACACGACCGGGACCGCGGACGCCAAGGCGCTGGACCTGGGTGTCCTGCCGACGTTGTTCGGCGTCGAGCAGTGCGACGGCTCCGCCCCCATCCTCAACCCCGCCACGTTCCCTCCGCAGACACGGGTCGACTCGACCGATCCCGCGGCACCGACCCCACGACCGGCCGCGGCGCACCAGCCGGGACTGGGCACCCGGCCCGCCGGGCCTCTGGCGGGCGAGCAGGATGCGACGGCCACCCGACTGCCCTCGTCGCGCAGCACGACCCGGTCGGAGCGTGCCGACATGTACGTGCTCGCCGTCGACGGGGGCACGACCGAGGTCACCACCCAGCTCCGGGACGGTGTACGAGAGGCCAGGGCGGTCAGCACCGCCTCGCAGCTCCGGGTCTTCGGAGGGCTCTTCACCTTCGTCAACCCCCGTTGGGAGGCCACCGCGCGCAGCGGGGCCACCACGACCGCCGAGGGCAGCTTCACCTTCGAGCGCGCCACGGTGCTCGGTTCGCCCCGCACCCCCGAGCAGGCCATGCGCGACCTCGAGGGCTTCCGGCGCGGCCTGGAGCAGCTGCTCGCTCCCTTCGGCGTCGAGCTGCAACTGCCGACGGTCGAGATCGACGGCGGTCGGGTGGAGGTCACGCCGATGGGCTTCGTGCTCGCCGACATGCCGTGGGGGGCGCAGGTCATCGCCCCCTTCCTCGGCGACATCCAGCCGCTCAAGGAGGTCCTGACCCGTCAGCTGCTCGAGGAGGACTGCAGGAACGAGTCCTCGCTCCTCATGCTCGACGTGATCCTGGGGGTCCTCGGCGGCAGCGGCTCGGTGCAGCTCCACGCCGGCGGTGTCGAGGTCGCGACGGCCGACACGGACTTCTCCTCGCCACCGCTGCCCGAGCTCCCGGTGGACGTCGCCGGGGCGCCACCCGCGGAGGTCGCCGACCAGTCGCTCGGACTCGACGAGTTCGCCATCGACGACCTCGCCTTCGACGACCTGGCGTTCGACGAGCTGGCGTTGGACGGCTTCGACGCCACCGTGACCGACCTCCCGACCGCCGAGCACGTCGAGGCCGCCGAGCCCGAGGCCGAGGAGGTGGCGACCACCACCGCCGCGCTCGTGCCGTCGCGCTTCGAGGACAGCGACAGCGGCGCTGCGGCCGCGGCGGTCGGGGCGCTCGCGCTCGCCGCGGCGCTCGCGCTGAGCTTCGGTGAACGGTGGCGGGCACGACGGACGAGCAGGAGGATCCCGTGAGCCAGGACGACCCGGTCGGCACGACACCGCCGAACCGCAGCGACGGCAAGGACCGTCTGTTCCGGGGGTACGGCCCGCTCATCGGCTTCACCGCGGTGTTCCTGGCGATCGCCGTGCTGGTGCCGAGCCAGCAACGCGAGGTCCGGGTCGAGCCGATCGACAGCGCGGAGCTCACCGGGGCCTCCGGCGACGGGGCCGACGGGACCGGCGGAGGCTCGGAGTCGGCCGACGGCACCGAGGTCGCCGGGCTCTCCGAGGAGGCGCTCGCCGCAGAGGCTGCAGCGGCCGCCGCTGCCGGAGCCGCAGGAGGCGGCGCCGGCGGAGGGGCGGCCGGTGCAGCCTCCGGGCCGGCCAAGGTCGGCGGTTGCAGCGACCGTCCGCTGCAGATCCCGGGCGACCCCTACTCACCGCCGTGCATGACGTTCAGCGGCGGCAACGGCGGGGCGACCTCGCCGGGGGTCACCGATGGGACGGTCCGGGTCGCGGTGCGCATCGGGAGCTTCTCCAACGGCATGCTCGACGCGTTGTCGAAGGTCGCCAAGGCGCAGATCCCCGACGAGAGCCCCGACGTCATCACCCGCACCATCGAAGGGCTCGCCGAGTACTTCAACCGCACCTACCAGATGTACGGGCGCAAGCTCGAGATCGTCATCTACAACGGCAAGGGCGACGTCCTCAAGGAGGCCACCGGCGGCGGCCAGGAGGGCGCCGAGGCCGACGCGCTGAAGGTCAACCAGGAGATCAAGGCCTTCGCCGACATCTCGGCGGTGTCGCCGATCTACGCCGATGCGCTGGCGCGTCGCGGCGTGGTCAACATCGGGGCGCCGTTCATGTCGCGCGAGTGGTTGTCGCAGCGTCGGCCCTACACGTGGAGCCAGTTCACCGACTGCAGCACCATCGTGGAGAGCGTCGGCTCCTACTACGCCATCAAGATGGCCAACCGGCCCGCGGACAACGCCGGGGGCTCGCTGAAGGGTCAGCCGCGCAAGGTCGGCATCATCGCCCCCGAGAACTCCTGGTACCAGGAGTGCGTCGCAGCCGGTGTGCGCATCCTCAACTCCGCCGGGGTGCAACCGGTGCTGAACGAGAAGTACCGCCTCGAGGTCAACCAGATGTCGATCCAGGCGGGCGAGAAGCTCGCGAAGCTCAAGAACGCCGGGGTCACGACCGTCGTGTGCGGCTGCGACCCGCTGTTCATGACGTTCCTCACGGCGAAGGCGAAGGAGCAGAACTACACCCCCGAGTGGCTGGTCACCGGTGTCGCGCTGATCGACAACGACCTGATCGGCTCGATCATGGAGCCCGGCCAGTGGTCCCACGCCTTCGGCGTGTCGTTCTCCGGTCCGCCGCAACCGGCCGGCGGCAGCCTCGGCTACCGGGCCTACAAGGCGGTCCGCAAGGACGAGCCCTCGATCGGTGTCGACCTGATCTACAACCAGCTCCAGCTGCTGGCCATCGGCATCCAGATGGCGGGACCCAACCTGACCCCGGCCAGCTTCGAGCAGGGGATGTTCCGCTACCCGACCCGCACGGGACCCTCCGGGACGTGGGGGTTCAAGGCCGGCGACTACTCGACCTCCGACGACGCCCGCGAGGTGGTCTGGAACCCGCGTGGCACCTCGGTGCAGACCCGCAACCCCGGCACCTACGTGGACCCCAACGGCGGCAAGCGCTTCCCCATCGGCAAGTGGCCGGCCGGCGCCCCCCGGGCGGCCGGGTGAGGTCGCCCGCCACCGTCCTCCCACGCTCGCGGCCCGCCCGATGGGCCCTGGCGATGGTGCTCGCGGGTGTCACCTGGGCCCTCGCCGCCGCGGTGCTGCCCAACGGAGCGCCGTTCGGCCTGGTCGCCATCGGCGCGGTGCTGGGCTCGGCGACCGGACTGGCCGCGGTGGGGATCATCCTCGTGTGGCGTGCGAACCGGGTGGTGAACTTCGCCGCGGGGGCGATCGGCGGCGCCGCGGCGCTGGGGTCCCTGAACCTCTACCTCACCTGGGACTGGCCGTACGCGGCCGCGATCGTGTGCGCGCTGGTGGGCGGTGCGCTGCTCGGCGGGCTCGTGGAGCTGACGGTCATCCGCCGCTTCGCACAGGCACCCCGGCTCGTGCTCACCGTCGCGACCATCGGCCTCGCGCAGCTGCTCGGCGGGCTCGAGCTCGCCATCCCCAAGTTCGCCTTCGGCGTCGAGTCGCCCATCCTCGGGGCGTTCGAGACACCCCTGACCTCCACCACCATCACCCTCGGCCCCGTCATCCTCACCGGCGACCACCTGCTCGTCGCCGCGGTGGTCCCCGTGGTCGTCGGCGCGCTCGCCTGGTTCCTGCGCCGATCGCTCGCCGGCACCGCGATCCGCGCGGCGGCGGAGAACACGGACCGGGCCCGGCTCCTCGGAGTGCCGGTGCGCAACCTGACCACGTTGGTCTGGGTCCTGGCCGGCACGCTCGCCGCGCTCACCTTCGTGCTGAAGGCGCCGTTCCTCGGCGCGACCCCGGCGGCGATCGCCGGCCCGGCGGTGCTGCTGCCGGCCCTGGCCGCCGCGGTCGTCGCCCGGATGGAATCGATGCCGGTGGCGTTCGCCGCGGCGGTGGCGCTCGGTGTGGTGGACCAGGTGGTGCGATGGAACACCTCGAGTCCCGAGCTCATCGACGTGGTCCTCTTCGCCGTGATCGTCGGCGCGCTGCTGCTGCAGCGCGGCTCGTCGTCGCGGGCGCACGACGCCGACGGCGGCTGGCGCGACGCCGAGCTGATCCGACCGATCGCCCCGGCCATCGCCGCGCTGCGCACCGTGCGCGTCGCCCGGGCGGCGGGTCTGGTGCTGTTGGTGGCGGCCATGGTGGTCGTGCCGCTGCTGGTCGGGCCGGGCACCTCCTACTCGTTGTCGATCATGGCGATCTGGGGCCTGGTCGCGGTGAGCCTGGTGGTGCTCACCGGGTGGGGCGGTCAGATCAGCCTGGGGCAGTTCGCTCTGGTCGGCGTCGGCGCGATCGTCGCGGGCAACCTGGTCAGCCGCTGGAACGTGGACCTCTTCGTCACCCTCGCGGTCGCCGCCGCGGCGGGCTCGCTGGCCGCCCTGCTGCTCGGCATCCCGGCGTTGCGCATCCGGGGGCCGTTCCTGGCCGTGGTGACCCTGGCCTTCGCCGTGGTCCTCGACGGGTACGTGCTCAACCCCAACGTGTTCCCCGACCTGATCCCCCAGGACGTCACCCGACCGCTGCTGTGGGCACGCCTGGACCTGGAGGACGAGCGGTACATGCTCTGGTTCTGCCTCGCGGTGCTGTCGCTGGGCGTCGTGCTCGCCCGTGGGGTCCGCCGTTCGCGATCGGGTCGGCTGCTCATCGCCGCCCGCGACAACGCGAAGGCCACCGAGGCCGCATCGGTCTCGACACGGTGGGTCACCCTGAGCGGGTTCGTCTTCTCGGGCTTCCTCGCCGGACTCGCCGGCGGCCTCCACGTGCTCGTCCTGCACGGCGCACGAGTGGGGTCCTACCAGCCGGTCCAGTCCGTCGAGATCTTCTCGATGGCGACCATCGGCGGCCTGGGCTCCATCGGCGGCGCGATCTCGGGTGCCGCCGGCATGCGCGGCATGCAGGACCTGGACGCGACGATCCGTCTGGTCGCGGCGGGCATCGGCGTGCTGCTGGTGCTGTGGCTCGTGCCGTCGGGTCTGGCCGGCCTGGCCGCACGGGTGCGGGACCGCCTGCTGGTGCCGATCGCCCGCCGCCACGGCATGGACCTGGAGGGCCAGCCCCTACCGGTCCCGACCGGGCCGGCGGCGGACCCGTCGACCCGTGCTGCGGCCACGGCCGACGTGCCGGCCGATGCCCACTCGACCACCGACCGCACCGTCGGCGACGTGCCAGGGGCGCTGATCTCGGCCCACGACGTCGACGTCAGCTACGGGCGCCTCCAGGTGCTCTTCGGCGCCGAGCTCGCGGTCCGTCCCGGCGAGATCGTCGCGTTGCTGGGCACGAACGGTGCGGGCAAGTCCACGCTGCTGCGGGCGATGTGCGGTCTGGTCCCCAGCCGGGGGTCGATCCGCCTCGGTGACCGCGACCTGAGCGGCGCCAGCGCGGAGCAGATCGTACGAGCGGGCGTGGCGCTGATGCCGGGCGGCAAGGCCGTGTTCCCCACCTTGACCGTCGACGAGCACCTGCGGCTGGCCACCTGGACGTTCCGTTCCGACAAGGACCGGATCTCGGCGGACATCGCCGAGGTGACGGCGCTCTTCCCGATCCTCGCCGAGCGCCACGACCAGCTCGCCGGCGACCTCTCCGGCGGGGAGCAGCAACAGCTGGCCCTGGCCACCACGCTGCTGCTGCGACCCGAGGTGCTGCTGATCGACGAGCTCTCGCTGGGCCTCGCCCCGATGGTGGTCGGCGCCCTGTGCGACGTCGTGCGACAGCTGAACGCGACCGGCATCACGGTGGTCGTGGTCGAGCAGTCCGTGAACGTCGCACTCACGCTCGCCGAGCGCGCGGTGTTCATGGAGAAGGGGCGGGTGCGGTTCGAGGGGCCGACCCGGGAGCTCCTCGACCGGCCCGACATCCTCCGCTCGGTCTTCCTGGAGGGAGCCGACGCCTCCGACGGCGCCGAGGACGAGGCCGACGACTCGGTGACGTCGGTGGACCTCACCCGCCTCGCCCCAGCGGCCCGGGTCCCCGCCGGCGCGAGCGGTTCGGCGGATCCTGCTCGGACCTCGGTCCTGGCGTGTCGCGGGGTGACCAAGCGCTTCGGTGGCGTGAACGCGCTGAGTGCGGTGGACCTGCAGGTCGGTGCCGGCGAGATCGTCGGCCTGATCGGTCAGAACGGCGCGGGCAAGACCACCCTGATGGACTGCATCTCCGGCTTCCACGAGGTGGACGACGGCGCCATCGTGTTCCGGGACGTGGACGTGACGGAGTGGGCCCCGCACGAACGTGCACGATCGCGGATGGGTCGGTCGTTCCAGGAGGCACGGCTGTTCCCGTCGCTGACCGTGCTCGAGACCGTCGAGGTCGCGTGCGAGCGCACCGTCGCCAACCGATCGCTGCTCGCGGACGCCACACGACAGCCGGCGTCCTACCTCGCGGCGGGGGTGACCGAGGCACGGGCCCTCGAGCTCGTGTCGATGCTCGGGTTGCAGCGCTACGCACACACACCGACGTCGGTGCTGTCCACCGGCACACGCCGCATCGTGGAGCTGGCGTGCCTGCTGGCCGAGGACCCCGTCCTCATGCTCCTGGACGAGCCCTCCGCGGGCGTCGCCCAGCGCGAGA
>JACDJC010003555.1_pt1 | contig 11202 bp, 16 predicted proteins | sample 7454191 | NCBI WGS metagenome assembly JACDJC01 (sample SAMN14253291, study PRJNA609438) | sludge metagenome | isolation source: sludge after 25d culture with pyrite and EDTA | collected 2018-12-20
AAAATAAACGCTGTCCACGCCGGCGCACCAATGCCGTAGGCAAGGGCTGCAAGCAGCCCAACGGCGAGAAAATCAGCGGCTCGCAGAAGCAGCAATCGATGGCGCGACACGACCATGCCTACTCCCGTGCAGCTTTCGCTAGAGCATCGGAGAGTTTAGAGCTGAAGTATTCGGCTGCATCCCGGTCCGCCGCAGCCAGCGCGCCAGCGGTGCGCGTCAGTTCGCCCAATGGGAGCTTAGTGAGCAGGCGCACCACACGATCGCTAGGCGTCGACCGCCGGACTGCACGCTTGGGGACAGGGAGCTTCGATTCTTTCGGGTCGGGCATAGTGGAAAATCCTGCGGAAAGGGATGGATCGGACCGCCAAGGTTTACCATGCTCGCCGGACAAAAGCCAAGTCGGCCGGCGGCCTAAGCCGGATCGAGCGACACGCTCTCAAGCCAGGCCACAGCCCGCCGAACCTTTGCGCCCGACCCGCTACCGTCGTCGAGCCAGGCCGCGACCAGCGCGCGCGCCTGAAGCGTCTTCGGGCCGCGCTCGGCTACCGGCAGCGTCCGGTCGAGCGCGCGCGCCGCGCGATCGGCAAGCGCCATGGAGAGCCGATCCGCCTTGACCGCCACGGGGGGATCATCGGTATCCACGTCGTCGAGCCGGCCAGCCGCCAGGTCCTCGCGCAAAGAAGCGAACGAATGTTCTTCCAGGTGGCCGCCGGAGCTTCCGAACACCCTCTCGATCGGTCGACGCGCGTCGTCACGCTCGGCGCATTTGAGCACGCGCTGTGCGAACTCCTTCCAGCCATCGGCTTGGAACGTCGTCGTAAGCCCGTCACGGTGCACCAGCACGGCATTAATAATTTTCACTTAGACACCTCGTCGGCCACGCGGGCCGCCTCCAGGAGCAGCGCCGTAATTGAGTAGGTGCCGGCGCCTTGAGGATCGCCATTTACCGCGCGGAAGGTCAGCTCGCCTTCTCCGCGAAGGATCAGCGCGACGATTTGTCCGACGTCGCCGCTGGCCTTTACTACTTTGCCGTTGCGCAAGCGCAGCCAGTCAGCACCAAATCGAAGGGTGCCGTTGGCCTGGGCTAGCTCGAGGATCAGGAAAATGTCGATCGCGTCGATTTGCGGGAGGTCGGCGACCATGGTGGGCTTCAGTTTGTTCTTCATGCCCTACTCTTCGGAATTCGAAGGCAGAGCGCATGAGGGACTCTTCGGAATTTCTTCTAGAAACTCTTTCCTCAGGGTTTCCAGCCGAAGACATCTGGAGAGCAAAGCAGTCCAGTCGTGTTCTTCGACGCGCAGGACAAAAAAAGCGAGTCGGCAAGCAGCCATGATGCGTATCGATTTGAACGGCGGAGCGCACTCCGCTGGCCAGCCGTCCACGATCTCGTGCGCAGCGCGCTCCGGAACTCCTATCTCGAGCGGCATCCGAAAACCGTCCAGCGAGCGTCCGCCAGCGATACGTTCATGGAGCGCGTTGACCATCAGGAGGAATGGTTTGTTGCCATTCACCAGCTCGATGAAGGCAAAAGCTCCAAAGTTTGGCCAACTCACTGGCGCACTTCTTCGGTGGCGGCCGTGAGCATCTCTGCGTATCTTTCCGCCGGTATCTCGCCAGCGAGTATTGCCCGCGCGTGGCGCAGGGTCGGGAGCAACAAAAACTCGAATTCGGACCTTTTTTCCACCTCCGCCGCCTCCGCCGCCGCCGCCTCCGCCTTCGCCGCCGCCCATGCCGCCGCCTTCGCCGCCATCGCCACTGCATCCGCCGCCGCCTCCGCCTTCACCCTCACATCCGCCGCCGCCCTCGCCGCCGCCGCCGCCCATGCCGCCGCCTTCGCCGCCTCCGCCGCACATGCCGCCGCCGCATATGATCGGTCCTCTCCGCTCAGCCAGCGCGCGGCCCACTCTCGGGTAGTCGCGTGCGGCGAGATGCAGATGACCCATGCGACGAGCTCCGTCGTCGTCAGTGTTGGCAGCGGCAGCTCCACGACCACGTTACACGCGTGGGTAGTCCAGCGCTTGAGCCCGTCGGTCTGCCACGGCGCGCCCGACTCAATCCGTAGCAGCCTAGGTACGATTATGCGCGCGTGGATAGGGTTCGCCAGCACCGCCACCTCTGGCTCGATGTAACCGTGCAGCACACCGGGGCCGCACGGGGCTGATCCGACGCCGGTAGGCGCAACGCGAGTGCCGACCGGCAGCCATAGAGTCTCGCCGCTCGCACCGCGACGCGTGTATCCGTCTTGGTCTACGAGCTTGTATGCGGGATAGGTCATTGGGCGAGCTCCTCCGCCACGAACCATCGGCCGGTGGGTATGTTGGGCTCCGACCGGTACGGGCAGTGCTCCGGGGCTGGACGGAGGCGATCCCACCTGCCGGCATTCCACGCCTTCACGTAATAGTGGCCGTTGGGATTGTTCTTATTGCTTTTTCCAGCGGCTCGCACAGCCGCAGCGAGCGTCATGTGGCACGACGCCGCAAACAGGTGCTGGTCTGGTGATTGATTGCCGTCCATGACGGCCCAGGGGAATATCACGTCGTCACCTCCACGCCCCATTTTGCAGCACGCGCCACTGCGTGCTGCGACGCGATGGGCGACATGCGCCCCTGCCCGACATACACATCTCTGCCGCACTCTGCGCAGCGGTCGTACCCGCTCTCGCTGCTATCGGCGACTACATGCGGCCGGTATGCCAGCCGCATTACACCTTTTTTCGGCCCGCGCCGAACCATCACTTTTTGGCGGCATGTTTTGCTCATGACTGCACCTCATCCTCAATGATCCCGATGCTGCAGGGGAATATCACGCCGAGGTCCGCATCCTTGTCCAACTCGTCCCAATCCGCCTCCTCGAACTCGGCTATCATCCAGTTCGCCTTGTACTGCTCCGTCTGGATGCGACCACGATCGAGTAACCTATAGACCTCGCCGTTGCCGTGCAGCACCAGGTCGCCGATCGCTGGGAATCCGTTGCCGCCTTCTTCGATTCGCGCTCTCATTTATAGTTGGGTTCTTTCCGCGGCTTCCTCGCCGCACCCAATGTTTCGACCTTCTCCAGGATTGTGCAGGAGATATTTCTGGTTTTTTTGGACTACCCCAGCCTGCGGCCCCGTGTTGGCCTTTTTCTGCCGGGCCAGCGACCCAGAAAAGAGCTAATCGGCCGGCTGAGCCACCGCCTCGAGGCTCTCTAGACCAGTGGCCACCGCCAGCAGAACCTGGCGTGCTCGCTCCGAGAGAATCCCCCCCTCGCCGTAGGCGCCGCGCTCCTCGAAGCGTGCATCGAGCTCGGTGACGGCTAGGGTCAGCGCCAAGGCGCCGTACCCATCCAGCCTTAGCGCATCGGTCAGACTCGCGCCGGCCAGAGCAATGGAGCCTGCCGCGATTCCGCGCAAGACCGCCTGCACAGTCATCAGCTCTTGATCGTCGAGATCGCCCTGTGACACAGCGACAGTGGCTATTGCCTGCACGTCAGCCACGGCGCGTGCGGTGTAGCGGATGAATTCGTCATCCTTCATGTCGTTCAGTGTGGTGAGGCCACGGAATGAAGCGCAGGACGGGAGCAGAATGAAAGCAGACAGCAGAACTGCGTGAGGCAACTTGATCATTGTGGGGTTTCCTTCTTATGAATTTGACCATGGCTGTCGCGGATAGATTCCGCGACATCGAGGAAGTCCGAGGCGACCCTCTGAATCGTCGTGTGAAAATCCTGCCGTGCCGTGGCAAGCTCCCGGTCGGCGCGTTCCTGCACAGCAGATAGCACCTTGGTGTGGACCTCTGCCTGCCGCTCAAGGGTCGTCGTGAACTCGCGGCGCTGATCCGTGAGCGCATCCTTAAACTCACGCGCGATGGTCGGCAGTCCTTTGGTGACGAGATACCAAGTCAGGCCGGCGAATCCCGCCGCAGATCCAGTCTGGATCCATTGAATGGCCGCGCCAGCATGGACACTATCGCTTGCTGTTTCCAGAAGCATCAGAGTTCCAGAGACTCCGTCCAATGGTGGGCTTTACGTTCATCCTCGCTATAGGTGTGCCAAGCATTGCCGTTACGCGTCCTAAGAGGAGGAACGTCCTCGTCGATCAGGAACCACTTGCCAATGGGGCCGCTAGGCCATTGGTCGCCGAGGTCGATGAACATCTTCGGCGCATTCCCGACGATGCTGCCGAAGTAAGCGCACGCGAAGCTCTCAGCCTGGATCGCGCTGCGGTCGAGATAGGGGGCGTCGATCTCGATGTTGTGAAGGACGAGCAGCGGAGTCGCAAAGTCGTCCCCATCAGGATCGGCAACGCCGCCGTAGTTGGATGCCTCCCAGACAGCAACCGCCTGGTTGTCGTTGTTGGGGTGATGCGCGTCGGTTTGAATTTTCGTGTTCCGGATGACCGTCGGTCCGGCAAAACCAAAGCTGGTAGCGATACCGCCACCGCCAGAGCCGGAGTGTCCGTCGATGAGTTCGCAATCATCCACCAGGAAGCCGAGGTAGCTCTCCGGTTGCGGAGTGTCCATGCGCGTCCCGCCCTGGAAGCTAGTCCTGCCGCCAGAGCCGAGCTTCGACTTGTGCGCAATCAGGAAGGCGAAGTTCTGCTCATAGCGAATGTGTTCCCGCGCAGGAGCGAGCCAGCCGCACTCCGTCATTTGCAGGCCACCGCCGTAGGTCCGCGTGCCCCAATTGAAGCCCTTCCCATAGAAGGCTGCCTGCTGATCCGGATCGACGGGTCGCAGTAGATCGCATCGCAGCAAGCGCATCGCGCCAACCTGGCCAGGATTGCCGATCACCGCGCTTGCCCCCTCGGCCGCGCAGAAGTCGATGTCCTGCCCCCAGAGCTCAACGCCAGAGCCGGATTGCCACACCAGACCCTGCACGATTGGGTGTGAGCGGTCCGGATTGCGACCGCGGAGAACCACGCGCGGAGTGACGCCATCCCATTGCCAACAGAGCGAGCGAGCCGGAAACGTCTCCTTAGGCGGATTGAAGAACACGCCGCTGTGCGCCTTCTCCTGATCGCCGGCTGAATCGTTCTTCGTGAAGCCGAGCACATCAATGATCATCGATAGCGATGGCCAGGCCTGCATCGCATCCACGATTGCTGTGCCAACGGCTCTCCAGTGGTCCACCCATGGACCCCAGGAGCCGTCCGGCTTACGAACACGGTAGCGACCAGGCTGAACCTCGGCGCACGCTTGGCCGGGAACCGATTCGTGCAAAGGAGCCTCGAGGATTTCCCAGGGCTTCTTTCCGCGCCGGAGCCCCTCGTACAAGTAGCGGCGCAGGAGCTGCGCCCGCTGCTGCTTGGTGGCTCGGCGTCTGGCCCTGAGTGCGCTGGCGAGTTGGACTGCGTGGTCCAGACTTGCAGTTGTAATTTGGCCGTCCGGACTGATGCTGTAGACCACGTATCCTCCTTGGGTTTTGACCAAGAGAGCCTATCCCGTCCGCCGACAAAAGAGCAAGCCGGAGCCCAAAAACCCCGGCTTGCCACGCACAGCCTGCAGCTGGCTCAGAATCGGCCGGCGGCGAAGTTCGACACAATCGATGGCGCCGAAGCGTCAAACCCGGAGATCGACAGACTCAGGGGATCGCTCGGATCACCACATGATCCAGGTTCAGCGGTCATAGCACACCACACCACCCTGGCCCTTGAGTTGACCGTCGCTCGATAGCGAGCAAGGGCCTGCGTTGGATGTTGCTTTCCGGCCCATGTCTCATTATCCGTGAGCACCACAAAGGTATCCACGGCCAAGCTGCGCTCCATGGCGTACGAGAACGGTAGAGAGCAGTCAGTAGAGCCACCGCGGCGAAGCGCATCGATCGCGCGCACCGCGTCGACAGTTCGCTGCCGTGGTGATAGCGGAAGAGCCTCGGCGCCCACATCGAAGCACATCACGTCGGCCTGGTCGGTGTGCACATAGGTCAGCGCCATCGCTGCGGCGATCTTGAAGAGCGGCAGGCCGTGACAGCTGCTTGGTCCGCGCATCGAGCCTGACGTATCGATGCACACCAGGAGCCTCTCCCCAGTGGGGGCCGCTGTTTTCAACGCGAGATGGAACGCATCGTCCAGCGCGTCAACGATTCGAGCGTCCGGCGTCCATTTCAGGTTTCGATTGCTTCCAATCTCGTAGGCAGCCGCCGCCACCAGGAGCGCGACAGGATGGATGCGCGACCTAGCAATCGCCTCTGGGTTTGTGAGCCTGGCAATCGCGTCGTCTCGGCGCTTGGGGAGGACACCATGCGCTGTCAGCTTCGGGAGCTGGCGCACGGTCGCCATCAGCGGCATCGACTCGAAGAGCGCCTCGAGCACATCGGCCCTAGTGGTGTGCTCACTCGGAACGAACTCCCACGGGACGCGCTCCTCGAGAATCACGGATGCGAGCTGCTCAGGCGGAGTGTGGTTCACGCGCTCATAGGCACGCACCGCACGCGGAAGGTTACCCACGTCGAGTGTCTCGCCAACATCTCCGGCCTTCCGCGCGACCCACTTATAGAGGGCCCGGCGCGCGACCACGGCGACGTCGGTGGCTCCATGCATGGCAACGCCAGGAAGATGGACCTCTGAAGTGTCCGCCGGCGGCTTCGGTCGGTAGCGGCGAAATACGTCGCGCCAGGTCCAGCCAGCGCGATTGCGGTACTTCACCATCTGGAAGGCGAGTTCGTCGGTCGGCTTCGCATCGATCCAGGCACGCACAGCGCCATTCAACGAACGGCCACCGCCACGCAGTGTGCGTACGGCCTCGAGGAACTGGAAGAGATGCGTGCCTGTTCGGCAGATATCCTGCAAAGCCTTCGCGCGCACCTTGCCGAAGCTTGGACCGCCGCCGCCTGGCTTGCCGGTCTCGCGGACACAGAAGGCGAGAGCCAGCACAAGAATTGCCGGGTCGTTCTTCGGAGCGAGCCCTTGGTCTGAAACTTCGACCGCGCGCGCGAGCACGCGCAGGGGATCGTCAGAGAGACAGCGCAGCACCACATCGACGTTGTCGAGCGTCAGCTCTTTTTCGCCGGCGTAGTACGTTCCACCTTCGGAGCCGATGATCAGAAAGCGGCTGAGCCGCTCCCAGTCGCCTGCCCTGAAGACGAAGCCGCCGGCAGCATTTTTGACCATCTCAGATTCGCGCCCAGGAATCGGCTTCGATTGCGGAGTTTTTCGCGGATCAGTGATGTGACTGGATAGATTCCTCATAGCGTGCCTTCCTTCAAACAGAGAAGGCCGCGCCACCACACGAAGGAGATGGCGCGGCCCGGGAGAAGAGCAAACCGTCCAAGAGAGATAGGGCGGCCAGCAAGGTAGCGCGAGCAAGAAACGAAGGATCGCGTTATTGATAACGACCCTTCAACAGCTCGCGCTGTATGGGCCGCGAGCGAAAGGCGCCGACCGGGGGCAATCTTCCGTAGATAACCGGACAGCAACAGCTCGCGGTTTGCAGTAGCCCGAGCGAGAAATGCTGCGAGGAGAAATCATTAACAGTGATAACCTCGCGGCCGCAGCTCGGGCTGTGCGATTCCCGCGCGCATACGCGCACGGGATTGAATTGGAAAGAACAAGGCCGCGCCTCGGACAGTGCTAGCCGCTACCTCCGCATGTGCGATGGCCGCCAACAAACACTACCACAGTCCGCCGACGACGCAAGGAAAAAAAACCAAGTGGCTCGCGGGGCCACCCAGGAGCCAGACCCTAGGGCTTGCCGTGAAAAATTGGCGTGCCGCGGGGAAGTTCGCGCCCCAAGCTCGTCCCAATGGCCTCCTGCGCGCGAGCTAGGGCATTAGGAATCTCGTCCGCCAGCGGCTTGATTTCGATTCGAACCGGAGTGCAGGCAAGGTCGATAAAAACACCACACAGGACCGTCACCATCGTTAGATCGGCCAGGCCCGGATTGATGAACACAGGCGTCGATACCTGGAAAGCATCGGGGATCTGGTCAGCGTTCTGAACAGCAGACTCCACCGATCGCCCGAGAGACTCCCTGCCGTGTTCGACAACCGATCGTCCGTCGCTCCTGCGCGTCATGTCTATTCGGCGAAGCGCGGCGATCACCTTATCGACGCCGGTGCCATGCAGGCGAAAGCGCAGCATGCGAATCGCCTCCTGCTGCGTCATTGGATCGCCAAACTGTAGATCACGCAGCGCCGTAAACCGTTCAGACTCTACAAGGCCCATGCAAACCATGTCCCTGCGGTCATCACCATCAAGATGGATCACGATGCCGGAGCTATCGTGGAAGACTTCGGGCTTGGTGGCCATCGGATTGGCGCAGACGGTAAGCAGGTCAGCATATCCGTGAACAAAATGGTTGCGCCTTGCCGGTGGAACCTCGTGCTCGGAATACGAGGTGCCCTGACGAACAAAGACCATCTCCGGAAGTGCATTATGAGTAACGCATTCGGTGCCCATGGCACCACGGACATAGCCGGCAAACGTATTCAAGAAATCAGCCAACATCGGTAGTTCCTCTGGGCAGCGGCACGCCATCGATCGTCTGCTGGCGCACCTCGTCTTTTGAGAGGTCGTTAAAGAACAGGCCGCCGCGCTCGGCCGCCATGTTGTACGTGGTCGATTTGCGCGATGGGAGCTTCTCCTGCACGCCGAACTGTACCTCGATGCTGTCGAGCGATCCGTCCTGCCGGCAAACAGGGGTCAGCGAAACAGAGAGGTCGATGGTGCGAGCTTTCTCGGTTCCTGGCCGATCGGTGCAATCGAGCTCACAGCGACGCATCGCCTGCTCGAACGCCTCGCGGATTCGACCGCCATCCATATCGACAATTGCAGCCAGTGTGAATTTTTGAAGCATCGTTCCTCCATCGGTTGATCGACCGCGCGCCGCGTGCAAAAACCAAGCGGAATGCTCAAGGCTCAAGGGAGCGGTCCACAGCCTCGCAAGCAGTGGACCGCTCAAGAGAGAACCAACCCAGGCCAGGCGCTCTCCTCTCAACCACGCGGGCACTCTCATGGATGCACGCATCGCTCCGAGCACTGCGGCCTAGGCGAGGAAACAGTCCCATGCCCTGGGACAGCCGTCAAGAAAAAAACCAAGTGCTAGGCGCCGCGACGATCGGCCCGCATGGCAACATTTTCGCGGCCCATCTCGGCCTTACGCGCCGGCCCCTTGGCGAGACCGAGTCTCCTGGCCTTGTCGGCTACAGAGCGCGCACTCCGGCCGAGCTGTAGCGCAAGATCTGCGTTTTTCGACCCGGGATACCTGTCGCGCAGGAGCGCTACCTCGCTTGAGGTCCAGCGTGGCATTTTGGCGCCCGAAAGCACAGCGCTAAGACGCCTGCAGGGTTTGGAGCATGGCGGCCAGCTTGGTGAGGCCGTAGGCAACCGTCACCACGAAGCCAGCGAGCATGGCCAGGTAGGGGTGCGTGCGGACCGCGTCGAGTAGTGCTTCTTTCATGGTACACACCTCTTCGGCAGGATGGGGCTTGGCCCTTAAGCGCTGGAGGTCGAATTTCCAAAATCCTACCCTGCCTTCCGGAGTGTGGCCGAAAAATCGGGCCACCCCGCCAGGCTGCGCAGGAGCCCGTCTGGCGAGCCCGGCCCGGCAGCTACCACAGAAAGCCGACCCAACGGCGCATCCGGAGCGCCAGGGCTACCTTAGCCGGGCAAGAGCCGCAAGCCCTGACCCGCCACCTGGCGCCCCGCTGACGGCGCCTCTTGCCAATACTCCTGCAGTCTCTGGAGCGGAGCCCGTCCGCTCTCCATCTGTGTGACCCACCAGGGCGATATTCCGGCGTCGGCTGCAAAATCCGCCAGGCTCTGCCCATTGCGACGGCGCAGCAAGTAGCAGATCTCGTAGGGCTGCAGCCTCCGGAGCGCCGGCCGCGGCTGCCCAGTAGAGACCGAATCGTCCTCCCAGGCGCGATAGCAATACCTCGATACTCCGTGCCTGCGCGCCGCCTGCGCCTGTGTCTCACCATTTCGCCGGCGCTCTAACAGCAATCGCTCGCCGGCTGTCAAATCCGCAAGTTTCAGCATTGCGCCCAAACTTACAAAAGCCAACTGCCCCAAGCCAGAAAGAACCGACACGCTACACGAACAGCACCGCGTACGCGGTGAGGACCGCAGACACCGTCATGCTCAGGAGTTTCTGCGCGCCGATGTCGTTGCTTAGGTGGCGCACCTCTATCGTATCGCCGTTGGCAATCAACGCCTCGAGAATGGTGCCCGTCGTTGCGCCGGCCGCGATGAGAACCATCCACGCGCCGGCATTGATTCGGAACTCCACGGCGCCAGCCGTAAACGCGGAGCTGAGCGTAAAGACGTGATCGACCGCGCCATTGGCGACAGTAAAAGCCGCTGAAACATCGTTCGTGTCCAAAGCGGTGAAGTTGAACTTGCCCGTCAGCGCACTAGTGACATCGAAGTCCCACACAAGGTCATACCGCGAAGCATAGACCACGCTCTGATATGTGTGCTCTGAACGCAGGCGGAAGCGCAGGCGTGTAGGGAGAACGCCATCGGTCGCCTGCAGGATTTCGAGCCGCTCGACAATGTCGGTATTGCCAGAACCGAGGTCCTGCGTGAAGAGGAGCGTATTGGATCCGTTCGGGTCGTTGCGAACCTCAACCTCGTGCGTCGTTGTATGGGCCGTTGGGAAGTCCGAGAAAAGCGTCGGCGCGTCGACACCTAGCGCAGCGATTTCGTTCCGGCCCTCGGCTATGCGGAAATCTCGGCGCATAAAATCGAGGTCGATGCCGTCAGTCTCGCCCGTTCCTGTTCCCTCCAGGCTGGCCGTAGAGGCGAAGCGTGTGCCGTTAAGGCTGAGTTCGCTCGGTGGGTATGGCCGGCGCACACGGTTTGCCATGGCGAACACAATCGTTGTGGCGGCAGCTTCAGCAACCAAGTCGGTCGATGACCGTGGTAGGAGCTTCACGTCGACATTGTTTCCAGCCGGAATGTTCGTCTCCGAAATACCGGCGCCAACGAAGACTAGCCAGACGTCTGCGCCGGCGATGTGAGCCTCCTGCGCCGAATCGAGCACTCCACGATAGACGCTGTTCAGCTGCACATTTGCGCCACTGGACTGCGCGCTCCGTACCAGCATGAACTCGTTGTCCACCAAAAGGAGCGTCAGCAGGTCCGTCCCCAGCTCCACCAGGTCGCCGGCAACGCTGGGAAGTGCGTCGAGGAGCGTGGCTTGGGTCTCCGGAGCCGGCGTAATTGTCAGACTGGTGAGCGGATAAGCCGATCCGACCGGCAGATTGCCCTGCAGAGCGCCAAGC
>JACDJC010003558.1_pt1 | contig 11197 bp, 6 predicted proteins | sample 7454191 | NCBI WGS metagenome assembly JACDJC01 (sample SAMN14253291, study PRJNA609438) | sludge metagenome | isolation source: sludge after 25d culture with pyrite and EDTA | collected 2018-12-20
CGATGCTTCAGGAAGGGGTATCTACAGGGTAAGAGCCGGCTCCGTCGGTGAAAAATCATGGGGAGGCGTAATCAGGATGAAGGCACCGGACGGCAGCGTGCGCACATACAACTTCGATCAGAAGTACTCAGTGGGCATGCCCAACGTTGTAGTCTCTCCCACCGCAATGAACGTACTCTACCAGGGTATTCAGAACCCCCTTGACATATCAGTCCCGGGCGTCGGATCGGATAAACTTACTGTCCGCATGACAAACGGTGACATCAAGAAGGGCAAATACAAAGACTACCGCGGTGAATATGTTGCACAGCCCCGCACGGTAGGCCAGAACGCACAGATAATCGTTTCAGCCAACATTGACGGCAAGGTGCAGACATTCCCGGCCGTGGAGTTCAGGGTGAGAAGACTTCCTGACCCCGAGGCACGATTCGCCAACATGAAGGAAGGAAACGTGCTCAAGAGCGTGGCATCAGCACAGCAGGTTGTAACCGCCGTCCTCGAGAACTTCGAGTTCGACCTTACATACACAGTAACCGGCTTCACAGTCTCAGTCAATGACAAGGGCTACGAAATCACAGCTGAATCATCAAACAACAGACTTACCGACAAGCAGAAGAGCCTTATCGCAAACCTGCGCGCCGGACAGAAACTCATTATAGAAAAGATCAAGGCAGTGGGCCCCGACGGCAAAACCAGGGACCTTAACCCGATCATTCTGAAGATTAACTAACAACAGAAGATACAACCATGAGCAGAAGAATTCTGGCAGGCCTCGCAGCCATCCTGTTTTGCACGGGAGCAATGGCCCAGTCATTCGGTGACATCTACACAAAACAGATGCCCGATAACCAGAAGGTAAATTATACCTATCTCAATGAATCAGACGTAATCTGGTCCAAAAGACTGTACCGGATAATTGACCTGAGGGAGAAGATGAACCTCAACCTCTACTACCCGTCACTGAAGTACGATGCAGCCCAGAACCGCTTCACATCGGAAATGTCTGACGGCAGGATGAACCTCTCAGGTATCCTTCTGAATGAGATCCTCTCGGGAAAGGTCACGGCAACCGACGGTGACGCGATGACTGTACCTACAACGTACAACGATATCGCTGCCAAGATGAACCGCGATACCCTCACAATCACAGTCATCAATGCTGCCGGAATGGAGGTGGATTCAACGGTCACCAACATGGAAAACCCGGCAGACATCAAACAGCTGATGGTTCTTGAAGAGTGGTTCTTCGACAAAAAGCACTCGCGCCTTGACGTACGCATCATCGGCATCTGCCCCATCTACATGGGCTATGACCAGATCACCTCGAGGCTTGTCAAGAGACGTCTCTTCTGGATAAGATATGAGGATGTAAGACAGGCTCTTGCAACACACGAGGCCTTTAACAACTACAATGACGCACAGCGGATTTCCTTCGAGGACCTGATGCTTCAGCGCAGGTTTGACGGGTACATCGTTGCCGAATCAAACGTCTATGACGACAGGTCCATCAACCAGTACAAGATGGGACCGTCTCAGATATTCGAAGCGGAAAGGATCAAAAACGAGATTTTCAACTTTGAGCAGGATCTCTGGGAATATTAGGCAGATTATCTATATAATGCATATCGTAGCGACGGGTCTGAGACCCGTCGCTACGTGCATTATGACCACAATTCTGCATCATTCCACATTCCTGCATCATGCCGCGTACCACCGGGTCTCAGACCCGGCGCTATTTGCATGTCAACCAAGATATGTATCTGAATGCTTATTCCCAATTTTTACTGATACCTGTCCCCGGTCTCCCGGCTGACATCCTCAAGGTAGAGTTTAATATTCTGCTCCTGTTCACGCTGTACAATAAGCAGCACATCACCGCTGTCGATGATTATATAGTCATCAAGACCCTGCACAACCGCCACCTTCCCCTCCGGGAGGCTGATGATGTTACCCTCTGAATTGTATGTGAACGCCAGGGAGTTAACTGCTGCATTGTCATTCTTGTCATGTGCCGAATGCATGTAGAGCGAGCTCCATGTTCCGAGGTCTGACCAGCCAAGGTCAGTGCAGATTACATAAACGTTATCCGCCTTCTCCATGATCCCGTAATCGACCGAGATGCTGCTGCACTGAGCATATGCATTTGTGATGAAATCCTTCTCAGCCGGGGTGCTGAAGAGCTCCTTCCCCTCATTGAATGTGTGGTATATGTCAGGCAGATGCCGTACATATGACTCAAGCACCGTACTTGCCCTCCATATGAAAATTCCGCTGTTCCAGTAAAAATCACCACTCTCGATGAATTTCCTGGCCAGAGCCAGTTGCGGCTTCTCGGTGAAAGCCTTCACCTTGTGCAGGCTCTCGTATCCCCTGACTGTCTGTTGTGTGTAGGCCTGGATGTAACCGTAACCCGTCTCCGGACGGTCAGGCCTGATGCCGAGAGTGAGAAGGGCATCATTCTCCGAGGCAAACCTGTATGCTTCATTCATCACATTCCTGAACTCATCCTCCTTTGTAATGAGGTGATCAGAGGGTGCCACGGCTATCACTGCATCAGGATTCTCGGACATAATCCGGAAGACTCCGTAGGCGATGCACGGGGCAGTGTTGCGCCTCAGCGGCTCGGCCAGGACATGACCGGGATCTATCCCGAGCTGACTGACAACCGTCTCACTGCTGTCTTCGTTGGTCACCACATAAATATTCTCCGGAGGACAGATACTGCGGAACCGGCGATAGGTCATCTGGATCAGGGTCTCCCCCGTACCAAGAATATCAAGGAACTGCTTGGGCTTCTCCTTCCGGCTGAGTGGCCAGAACCGGCTTCCGATACCGCCGGCCATGATTAGCAAATAGCGATTTTTCATAAGCAATAGTAATGACTTTGCACTTCAGCAAATATATAAAAACCTTACCTGAAAACCGGCGGAGGCTCAGGTCAGGTGAATTATTGTTAAATTTGGGCTGACAATCGGCACCTATGTTCAGATTTCTTTCAGGCTTCGGCTCTTACTGGATGTTGATGGGGAAGGTATTCGCCAGGCCCGAGAAGCATTCCATGTATTATCACCAGACAGTAAAGGAGCTGGTGAACCTGGGGCTGCGGTCAATAGGTATTGTAATGATCATATCCTTTTTCATGGGAGCAGTGCTCGCCCTGCAAACCGCCTACAACACCGAAAACCCCATTTATCCTACTTACCTGATAGGGCTTGGTACAAGAGACTCAATCATCCTTGAGTTCTCCTCCACAATAGTAGCACTGATCCTGGCAGGCAAAGTCGGATCCAGCATAGCATCCGAGATAGGTACAATGCGGGTGACGGAACAGATCGATGCTATGGAACTTATGGGCGTGAATTCTGCCTCGTACATCATCCTCCCCAAGGTTGTGGCAACAGTTCTGTTCAACCCCTTTCTTACCCTGATCAGCATAATAACAGGCATCCTGGGAGGATGGCTGGTGGGAACAACAGCCGGAGTTATCACATCGCAGGACTATATCTACGGAATACAGTACGCCTTCATCCCATACTACATAACCTACTCCCTGATAAAGACAGTCATCTTTGCCTTCATTATTACCACAATTTCAGCGCACCAGGGATATTTCGTCGAGGGCGGATCTCTCGAGGTGGGCCGCGCGAGTACAAAGGCTGTTGTATACAGCAGCGTAACCCTCCTGCTCTTCAACGTCATCCTGACTCAGCTTCTACTGTCATGATCAGGGCAGAAAACATATCAATGTCCTTCGGTGACCGTAAGGTGCTGAACGATATATCAGCAGTCTTCGAACCGGGCAAGACAAACCTGATCATTGGCAAGAGCGGATCGGGAAAAACCGTTTTTCTGAAATGCCTCGTGGGCCTGCTCGATGTTGATGAGGGTAAGATCTGGTATAACGATGTGCTTTTCACCGGACTTGATTTCCGCGGTAAAAAGGCAATCAGGCAGCAGATGGGAATGCTCTTCCAGGGCAGCGCCCTCTTCGACTCCATGTCAGTGGAGGACAATGTAAGGTTCCCACTTGACATGTTCACATCAATGTCACCCGAAGAGAAGCTCGAAAGGGTCAATTTCTGCCTTGACAGGGTGAACATCGTCAACTCAAACAGGCTTTTCCCTTCAGAGCTCTCCGGCGGGATGAAAAAACGTGTTGCAATTGCAAGGGCTATAGTACTGAAACCCAGGTTCCTCTTCTGCGATGAGCCCAACTCAGGACTCGATCCGAAAACATCAATCGTTATTGACGAGCTGATCAGGGAGATAACTGTCGAGCTGAACATGACAACAATAGTCAACACCCACGACATGAACTCGGTAATGGAGAACGGCGAGAAGATAATCTTCATCGAGGAGGGCCAGAAGTGCTGGGAAGGAAACAGGAACGAAATCCTGCAGTCAGACTGCAGGATACTCAATGACTTCGTCTTCGCCAATTCGCTGGCAAGACAGCTGAAGGAATCGTCAAAATAACCGCTAGAGCAGGGCAGGAAGCTTATCCTTCACCTTGTTGCCGAAGACCAGGTTAAGCCCTAGCCTGGCATGCACTGTATTCCAGTTTTCCGGTATCCTGTAGTTTTTGCCTTCGTGTGTGACACTTGTGAATTTGACAGGCACATTGTCCACGAGTGCAAAAAACTGCATGAATCCGCCCCTGATGGCAAATCCGAAACCCAGGTTGTCATAGCGTCTGTTGGCAGCTGTATAGGCGAGGGTGGTTGAGAATACATTTCCAAAATTGAAATTTCCGGAGAGGGTCAGCGCCTGGCGCACCTGCTTGCCTTCGAACCGCGTCGTGGAGAGCAACCCGGCTGTAAAGAACTTCACCGGTGTATAGCTGAACGCCAGGGTCGCAGTTGCAGGCAGGGTGTATGTATATGCCGGGGCCGATTTATCCAGCACTGCAGCATTCTGAAGAGTATCCAGCGTCCAGTTGAGCAGCTCCCCGAAGTCGAGGCTCTCATCGTATACGTCCTGCATCGTCAGGCCGTTGAAATCGAAGGTAGTATTGACCGTGATATCCTGACGGTCTCTCTTCCACTTTATGAAACCGAGATCAGTGACTGCTGCTGAAACGGCGAGTTTATCATTGAACCTGTATTCGGCCCCGAGGTCAATACCCAGTCCCGGATTGGCCATCTCCGTCAGGTATTTAATTGTGTTGCGGCCGTCATCAAAACGGGTTTCATCAACTTCGGCACCATGAATTGTACCGTCGGACTCAGTGATGAAGTTAACCGGGGCGCTTATGTTGAGTGCCATATCGGCATTGACGGTGTGGGTATAATCGTCATTTACCGTGAGGGTTACACCCCTGTTGGCAAGGTATGCCGAAGCCACACCGGACAATACCTTTACGCGTGCACCCACCCTCAGGTTAGAGGTGACGTTTTTAGAAGCTCCGATGCCATATTCCTGCCATATGCTTGCATCTGACCTCAGCGATGAAAGATCGATGGACTGGCCTATGAATCCCTCGTTGCCCTGAAGCCCCAGCCTCAGCAGGTCTCCCGGAAAGACGATATTTGCCTCCCCCCGCTCCGTAATGTCAAAGGTAATACGGAGATCATCCTTCACCGTAAAGGCCAGGCCAAAGAGCCTGATGCCTGCCTGCGGCTCCAGTGAATTGTTGTCACCCAGCCCGTTGACGAAATCCTTCAGCCATTCACTCTCCTCGAGGAAGGCCAGGGTGGAGTCTGAGATGATTCCACCGGTAAAGAGATTGGAAACATCCAGGAAGTTGTTGTCTACCCTGACTGAGATATCTGAAATGCCCGGCAGCCCCAGGTAAACCCTTCCTGTGGGCTTCAGGGCGGGGTTCAGGGTGCTGGCCTGTGGAATATTCATGAAATAGAGAGCCTGGCTCGTCTGCGCATTGGCTGCAAATGTTGCCGTCAGCAACAGAAGCAGCATAGAAATCATCCTTCTCATATCAGTAGGTTATTTTGACGCGGGAATAAGTTCGTAATTGCATATGAATGTATCACCCTCATTAACAATGAGATTCCATGTACTCTTATTTGTGACCCTGCCGGTATTGAAGAAGGGTCCGGCCCTGTGAGGGAATCCGCTGGCTGCAGTGCCGTTCCTGCCTATAAGATGAAGCATCCCCCGTCCGGCATCATATACCGCTGTTCTCCTCTCGCCTGAACCGGTGCTGAGGAACCAGGGACCGCGCAGCTCCGTTCCTCCGGTGCTGTAGGTCCAGAGTCTGGTGCCGCTGCTGCCGTAGGCTCTGACAGTGCCCTGATCAAGGGTGATGCGGTCAGTCATGTTGTCACCGTCAATATCAGCAAAACCTGTCTTATGCGCGGCGGACAGGCCGGTAACCGTGTCTCTCACCGAGGTGCCGTCGAAACTGAGCCTGACGGTTGCACCGTCGGGAGCAGCAAAGATGATTTCAGGGTCACTTCCTCCGGTGAGACTTGCCACTGATCCCTGGGCCTTCACAAGGGGCTCCTGGTGGGCAACCCTGATATTTCCGGTGCGGTCAAGCACATACACTGCCTGGTCATCAGAGACAAACAGGTAGTCCTTGCTCCTGACCCTGAAGAAGGCCACGGGATCACTCACCTTGCCCCTGACGGCAAACTGGTTCCAGCCCCTTACGGGTGTGCCGGAACGGTCATACGCATATATTCTGCGATCCTCTCCGGCGATGAACAGCCTGTAGTCCTTATTGTTTTCATAGTCGAACACGGCAAGTGTGTTTGACGCCGGCGAACGCATCTTTACGGGGAATTTGTCCACATAGTTGCCGTTCCGGTCAATGAGATGGATATAGTCCCGTCCCGTGAACAGCAGCTGCAGTTTCCCGTTCCTGTAGTAGTCAATCATGAAGACCTCTCCAGTGATCTTTTCCCTGATTGCAGCCTTCCATAATATCTTTCCTGAGGAACTGATCAGGTAGACATTGTTGTTGCTGTCCTGGATGAATATCTCGGTTGCACCGGTGTTGTGATTTGTGAAGAAGAAGGGATTGACTGCCGGTTCTGCCTCCAGCTTCACCCTCCACAGCAGCTTCAGCGCAGCGGTGTCTGCATGGGTTGAGGGAGCCTGCTCCGGAGGGCCGTCAGGTGCCGCGGTTACAGGACTGGCCCCGGCAGCGGCCGGTGACCCCCTGTGTGGATCAGAACCTCGTCCTCCCTGCAGTTCCCCGGCTTCGTATCTTACTGACAGACTCGTGTAAATCATGTCATTGCTGGGGGTGAGGCTCACCCCGATTCCGCTTATGGCTGAAAGATCCCCCTGATTCAGGGATGATGCTGCCTCAGGCTTCAGGTATTCAGTTGCAAGCTCCTTCAGGGCAGCGCCGGATGACCAGAAAATAAATGAGCTCTTCGTGGGCAGTGTCTTTTCCATCTCCCGGAAGCCCGGGTCATTTATAAGGGTGTTCTCCCTGTCCGATTCCCTCAGAACAGAGGCAAGAACATCGGGTGATGATGAGAAGATCATGTATGTCCTTGCGAAGGTCACCCACTCATCGCCGGTCCTGCCTCTCTCAGCTCCGGCAAGAATGGCTGACACGCCTGTAAAAGGCATGCGGTACAGTATTGCCTCATCCCCGTCAGACTCCATGGCCGAAGCAATGAAGTGACTCTCCCTGAGCCCCATTGAACGGTACTTTGCCGTCAGCCTCTCACGCAGCACCTTCTCCGCCGACTGGCGGTCTGTCATCCTGAAGGCACGCACCCTTTCAGGGGTGTCGCCGCTTGGAATGACGGCTTCCGTCACCTCCGTCCCGGTGTACGGGCTCAGTATCAGGGCGAGGTCCGTCGCGTTGACCGAGGCCGGGTCAGTGGCCGTCTCTCCTGTCAGTGAGGCTCTTCGCATCACAGTGCGGTAGCTGAGGGTGCTTCGCGGCAGCAGTTCATGAACACCGCACTCGGCAGGGACAACGTCCCGCAGGCGGTCAGCTCCTGTGCCGGCCCCTGCTGTAGTAAGGAACCCGCTGACAAAGATCCCATCTTCTGCAACGGTCAGATCACCGCCCCCGGCAATTGCAAGTGACGTGACAGTGGCAATATCTTCCGGATCAAAGAAAGGCCTTATGAATCCGGGCAGGTTCCTGAACAGGAGGAAGAGGTTGTCCGCATCTTTTCCTGCTGCATTCACCACAGAGGAGAATCCCTGCTGCTGACGTATGTCTGACCCTGCGCTCCTGTTGTCGAGGGCAGAGGTTACAAGACTCTCTGAGGGGGAAACAATCAGGATACCCGAGGTGAGCGCAAGGTATGCATTCTGCTGGCTGGTACCCCTTTTCCATATGACAGTGTAAGTCCGGGTGCCGCCCAGGTCACGCCTGTCAGTGACTGTCCCGCCCGACTGGCCCAGAAGGGATGACAGTCTTCTCGCCGTAAACGATTGTCCGGTGCTCATCACCACAAGCGGTACCGGATCACCCTGACCGGCCACATGAAAAGATATGATCATTCGCCGGTTGCTGATAAGCTCCCTCACCTCCCTCCCCCCTGTGACACTGTCAACAGCCGAAGCCGACTGGATCAGTTCAGAAGCCCATTTCATCGATGAAAGACCTGCAAAAATACCGGCCGGATCGGTCACCCGGGTCAGCAGCTCCGGAAAATCATTCGTTTCGACAATAAAGAAAGCATCGGAGGGGACAGCCTCCCACGGATCTATGACCACAACCTGTTTCTCCTTCCGGATGAACCAGGCAGCCACAGCCAGCGCTGCCGCGAAGATCCCGACCAGTATGATTCCTGTCCTCTTCCGCACAATTATCCTTTAAGTTAGAGTACATCAAAAATATAAAATATTAAATTGCCCCCCGCACAGAGTTTGACAGACAGGCCCGATGTGCCGACAAACATGTTCTTACTGAAGGTGTGTGGAACGCTTTTTGTAATGTAATGCAATGCATTTAGCTTTCTAATGATGAGGAAATATATATTTCTCCTGTTTTTTCTTTTGCCGTTGGCTGGCATGGAAGCCCAGACTGTTACTGTTCTTAGCGCGGATGACGGAAAACCGGTCTCCGATGTAGCCGTTTACAACGAAGCCCGTACCCAGTTCGGTTATACAAATCCGTCAGGCAAGGTGAGCCTGTCAGGCTTCAGGCCCGGACAGCCTGTTTTCTTCCAGCATTTCTCCTACGAGAGGGTCTCATTCACCCCGGAGGAGCTTAAGGCAGCCGGCATGGTTGTGAAACTGAAGACAAAGACCTTCGAGGTTGAGGAGTTCATCGTCTCTGCAAACAGGTGGGAACAGAAATCCGAAGAGGTGCCCAATTACATAAGCGTTGTGGCACAACCCGTTGTAAGGATAATGAATCCCCAGACAGCCGCTGATCTCGTCTCGCTCGGCGGTGATGTCTTTGTACAGAAGAGTCAGCTCGGCGGCGGAAGCCCGATGCTCAGGGGATTTGCCACGAACAGGATTCTCATCAATGTTGACGGCGTACGCCTGAACAATGCCATCTACCGTGAGGGCAACATTCAGAACATCATATCCATTGACCCCAACATCATAGAGCGCACCGAGATCATCTTCGGTCCGGGTGCCACAATGTACGGCAGCGATGCCCTCGGCGGCGTGATGGACTTTCATACAAAAAGGGCCCTCTTCTCAACCGGTGATTCCCTCTTCCTCAAGGCCGAGGGAATGGTGCGCTGGTCCTCGGCTGCCGGCGAGCAGACATACCATGCGGATATAAATGCCGGAGGAAGGAGAGTTGCCTTCCTCTCCTCGGTGACATACTCTGACTTCGGCGACCTGGTCATGGGATCGGTGTCTCATCCCGAATACCTCCGCAATGAATACCAGAAGCGCTTCGGCAACAGGGACAGCATCCTGATCAACAAAAACCCCCGCCACCAGGTAAGCTCGGGATACACGCAGCTTAACACCACAAACAAATTTCGCTTCAAGGCAGGAAAGAACTTCGATATTGACCTGGCTCACCACTACTCACACATCTCGGATGTGCCACGCTATGACAGGCTTATCCAGTACAGAAACAGCACACTCAGGTACGGCGACTGGTACTACGGTCCGCAGGTCTGGATGATGACCAACTCCACAATCAGCTATAACAAAGCTTCAGCACTGTTTGACGAGGCACGGCTGACTGTTGCAAGGCAGGACTACCGCGAGAGCCGCCACGACCGTAAAATAAACGACGTCAGCCTGAATCAGCAGTTCGAAAAGGTCGGGATATGGTCCGCCAATCTCGACTTTGACAAAAAAACGGGGCAGAAGAAAGAAAATCTGCTGTACTACGGAGCCGAATACGTGAGGAATAATATTGTCAGTACCGCCGACGTGAAGAATATTGTCACCGGAGACACCGAGCCTGCCGGATCACGTTACCCGAACGGAGAAAATATTTACAACAGTTTTTCTCTCTACGGCGGATATAAATTCAATCTTGGTAAAAAACTTACCGTCAGCACCGGGGCGAGACTGAACCATGTAAGCCTGAACTCGGAGATAGCTGACAACTCTTTCTACAATTTCCCGTTCACCACCATAGAGTCGGCCAACAGTGCAGTCACCGGCGCTGCAGGAGCGGTCTACAGGCCTGACAGTCATACCGAGCTCACGCTGAACCTGTCCACCGGTTTCAGGGCTCCCAACCTCGATGACCTTGGCAAGGTGTTCGAATCAGCCCCGGGAGTGCTTGTTGTGCCGAATACGGATCTGCGGCCGGAGTATCTTTACAACATTGACCTGGGAGCATCGAGGGAGTTCGGGAAAATGCTGCTGGCAGACGCATCCCTCTTTTTCTCATACCTTGACAATGCAATGGTGCGCCGTGAGTTCCTCTTCAACGGTCAGCCCACCTTCATATACCAGGGGGAGGAGAGCCAGGTTTATGCGATGGTCAACGCAGGCTATGCAATTATATACGGCACACAGCTGAAGGCGGAGCTCCGGCCTCTTTCATTCATGAGGATCAAGTCATCGCTCACTCTTACCGGTGGTCATGACAATGAGGATGAGCCTCTGCGGCATGTGCCGCCTCTGTTCGGTGCAACACATGTGATATTCGACCGCTCGCAGCTGAAGGCTGACCTGTATGCTCTGTACAACGGCAGGATAACCTATGACAATCTTGCTCTCAGCGAGCGGGACAAGGCTTACATGTATGCTGAGGACGAAGATGGCAATCCATGGTCACCGGGTTGGTTCACGCTGAATTTCAAGGCATCGTATAATCTCAGCAACAGGA
>JACDJC010003561.1_pt1 | contig 11195 bp, 9 predicted proteins | sample 7454191 | NCBI WGS metagenome assembly JACDJC01 (sample SAMN14253291, study PRJNA609438) | sludge metagenome | isolation source: sludge after 25d culture with pyrite and EDTA | collected 2018-12-20
AAAAACACCTGGCTGGATCAATCCCTGGGGATGGCGAGCATGCGCTCCAGGGTACGCTGTGCTTTACATCTGATCTCCTCAGGGACAGTGATACGATGCTCAAGGGTATTCAGACTACGTTCCACATCATCTATGCTCACCCGCTTCATATCTTCACAGATAAACTCATAGTCGGGGAAAATAAAGGTCTTACCGGGATTCTCTTTGCGTAGCTGACACGCAATCCCCCGTTCGGTGGCAATTATAAAGGTTGAATGGGGGCTGTTGCGCACAAATTCAAGCATCCCTCCGGTGGAAAGAACATGATCCACCTGTTCAAGCACTTCAGGGGTACATTCTGGATGTGCCAGACAGATCGCCTCTGGATGCTGCTCCCTGCAGGCGCGAATCGCAGCGGCGCTCAACTCATCATGAACTGGACAACAACCGTCCCACAAATGACATACCTTATCTACCTTGGAAGCGATATAACTGCCCAGGTTACGATCGGGAATAAGGATAACCTCTGCCTCCGGCAGTGAATTTACCACTTTGACTGCGTTAGCACTAGTACAGCAGATATCGCTGGCTGCTTTGGTTGCCGCCGTTGTATTGACATAGGCTACAACTGGCGCACCCGGATGTTTCTCGCGCATCTGCGCAACACCCTCCGGAGTCACCATATCGGCCATGGGGCAGCCCGCCTCCAAATTGGGGAGTAGAACAATTTTATCCGGTGCGAGGATAGCCGCACTTTCGGCCATAAAGTGCACCCCGCAGAATAAAATTACACTTTTATCTGTCTCAGCGGCTGCAACAGAAAGAGCCAGGGAATCGCCGGTAATATCGGCCAGGGCCTGTATTTCGTCACTCAAATAGTTATGTGCCAGGATAAGAACATCTTTTTCCTGTGCCAGCCTACGAATACGTTCGATCTGTTCTGTGTAGTCAACCATAAAAACTCCTGTGCAGCTAACAGTAGAAGGTGACAGTTAAAGATGGCGCTAGATAGTAGGGCAAAACCTGATAAACTGTCAAACAAGGAGAAATTATAGCACACTCAATTGCGCTGGAGAACAACAATCCCACCTAAAACAGTTGGGTTTATTGTTCTCCCTAAATTGCCTGAATAAAGCCAGTAAGAGCTTCAGCAGGATTGATGAAAAACTCTAACACACATACCCTTTGGTGAGCTTTATGGTACGCAATAAACTATCATGGTGGAGTATTTTACTGGTTCTCATCCCCCTGCCCCTCCAACCTGCTTTAGGAGCGAAAGGGGCCAACGCCCCTGCTTATGCCACCGCCACCTTTGCTGGCGGGTGCTTCTGGTGTATGGAACATCCGTTTGACCAGGTACAGGGGGTAAAAAAGGTGGTGGTAGGATTCAGCGGTGGCACCGAGCCGAATCCAAGTTATACCCAGGTTGCCGCTGGAACAACTTCGCACCTGGAAGCAGTACAGATTACCTACGATGCAGATATCCTTTCCTATGCAGAGCTTCTCGATATTTTCTGGCGCCAGATTGATCCTACCGATGCGGGGGGTCAATTTGTAGATCGCGGGCACCACTACACCACCGCAATCTTCTACCACAATAACGCACAAACACAGACGGCACTGCGCTCCAAAGAAGAGCTCCAAAGGAGTGGACGCTTTGTGAACCCTGTTGTGACCCAAATCCTCCCTTTCTCTTTTTTTCACCCGGCTGAAAAAGAGCACCAGCAGTTTTACCGTAAATCCTTGTCACGATATAATACGTACCGTTCCCATTCTGGTAGGATGCAGTTTCAAGAGCAACACTGGCGTAAAGCAGAAACACAGGAAAAGGAAACTGAGATGCCCCCTACGTCACACACAAAGCCAAACGATGAAGAATTACGCCGCACCCTGACCCCGCTTCAATATAAGGTGACGCAGGAGAGCGGCACGGAAGCGCCTTTTGCAAATCCGTACAATGATAATAAGCGCGAAGGGATATATGTTGATATTGTATCCGGCGAGGTTTTATTCAGTTCAACCCACAAGTTTGATTCCGGTACCGGGTGGCCGAGTTTCTACGCGCCGGTTACTAAAAACAGTTTGACAGAAGTTAAAGATAACCGCCTGTTTACGCCACGCACTGAGGTCCGCAGTCGTCAGGCCGACTCTCATCTCGGGCATGTATTTCAGGAGAACTCCACTCCTACGGGTCTGCGCTACTGTATAAACTCAGCAGCTTTACGCTTCATACCCCGCGCACAGATGGAATCCACCGGATATGCCGAGTGGTTATATCTATTTGACAACAAATTAGAATAGGTAGCAACGCTCAAAGGCACTCATATACGTTTGTTATTTTTATTCATTTCTGTATACTTGAGTGTGCGCTTCTTAAATTAAAATACGCACAAACAGCCGCAACCAACCCATACAAACATTAAAAGGAGAATATGCAATGAGACTTATCAAAATGTTGCCGTTGCTGGCCCTGGTCGCTCTGCTGGCAAGCGGGTGCGCAAAGCCCGTACAAGAAAGCGAAGAGGTTTATGATTCTGTTGAAGAGATAAGTGCTATCGACCGCGACTACGGAATAGGTTCTGACGATAGTGCAATAACCGAAGATGAGATAAGTGACTCTGCTTATGCAGATAAACAAGCTAAGGTTGAGCTGAAGCGAATCCATTTCGCCTTTGACCAGTTCGACCTGAACACCGAAGCACGCCAAACCCTGCAGAATAATGCCCTGTATATGGAGCAAAATCCCGGCGTAAGCATTATCCTCGAGGGACACTGCGATGAGCGCGGCTCTGACGAATACAACCTGGCACTGGGAGAGCGACGCGCTCGCGCCGCCGCTGAGTATATGGTAAATCTTGGCATTGACAGAAATCGTATCAGGACCATCTCTTACGGCGAGGAAAAACCCCTTGACCCCGCATGCAATGAAACGGCTTGGGCACTTAACCGCCGTGCTGAATTTAAAGCACAGCGGTAACCAACGCAACAGTAACTGGTACCACCGAGCAGCATAGCAAACTTTGCCTGTTGCTTACACGGGCCGTACAACTTCTGTTGTGCGGCTTTTGTTTTTACTCCGTACTTCGATATTTATCTTTGGAGGAGAAATTTTCTCATGCATTGCAAGATAATTAGTTCTACCGCTATCCTGATCTGGTGCCTGAGTGCCTGCGTTCCTATCCAGAAACACGAGAACCTCAAAGCCGATTTAGCCAGAGTGCAGAACAGGGTTGCCACCCTAGAGCAACACACCGCGGGTACGCCACAAAAATCTAGCGCCAAAGAGACGTTACGCCGTCAGGCGGAGCAGCGCGCCGAGCTCGATAGTCTGCATATAGATATACAGAGTATTAACGGACGCATCACCGATCAGGATAAAATCCTGCAGCAGTTACGCCAGGAGCACAGCCTACGCCATAATGACCTGGAATCCAGACTTACGGTGATAGAAAAACGCCTTGATCAGCTGGGAGAAGCGCCAACTAACAAGGAATTTTCTTCAACCAGCACCCCTGCCCCTGTCGTGAAGCCTCCCGCTGCCGATATGGCATCACCAGGCGCAAAAGTAAACCCTGCAGAAACCAGAGAACAACCCACCATCCAGGGTGATTCTGACGCTACAGATCCTGAAACACTTTATCGTGATGCTCTGCAACTGGTACAGCAGGAGATGAACTTCAGCGCAGCGCGGGAAAAATTTACCACCTTTGTGGAGAAATACCCTGAACACGAGTTGGCCGTAAACGCCATGTACTGGATCGGAGAGACGTTGTACGGCAACAAAAAATATGAAAATGCCATCCTCCAGTTTCAGGACGTAATCCAGATGTATCCACATCACCCTAAAATTCCTGCAGCGCTGTTGAAGCAGGGATTGGCGTTCTATGAGCTCGGCGATACCCGTAACGCAAAAATTATCCTGCAGAAAGTGCAGGATAAGTACCCCGCCAGCCCGGAAGCACAAAAGGCGCAGCAACGTCTTGGCCAATGGTGATAGCGCAGAGTCATTGCAATAATTTCGTCGTGGAGGGATTCCCCTCCATTCACCGTTGCATAATTTAAGCAGTGGTGTATATGCGCGGGGCAAACGCCGCACTGATAGTATTAGAGGAAAATATGGTAGGGAACAGACGGAAGCGTTTTGGTGAGGTGCTGTTGGAGGCAGGCCTTATAACGCGTGCACAGTTAGAACATGCGCTCACGTTACAGCAGGGCAGCGGAAAGTCGCTGGGCAAGATTCTAGAAGAGAAAAATATAATCGGGCAAAAAGAGATCGCCACTACCCTGGCCCGCCAGTTTGGCTTCAAAACCGTGCGGGATATTGCCAGCCACGAGTTTCCGGCTCCCATTCTGGAATTAATAGATAGTCATAAAGCACTGAAAAAATTAATATTCCCCCTTAAAGTCGAGGGCAATAAGCTTTACCTGGCAATGGTTAATCCTCTAGATCTTGAAACAGTGGACACCCTCTCTTTTGCGACGGGTTTACACATTATCCCCATCATCACCACGCCGACCGAGATCTACGCGGCTATCAACACCCATTACCTCAATACCATAGATGAAAAACTCGCTGATTCACACTGGCGTATCCTGGTGCTGGACACTGTGCAGCAGGCACATATAACTGAAGGGCTGCTGCGCAAGGCAGGCTACAGTGTTACCACTGCAATCACCAGCACGGCGGCCCTCAACCTATGTTCCAAAAGCTGTCCACACCTTATTATTGCTGAAACACATGCCCCAGAGTTGGACATAGTCGCCCTGTACGCTGCGCTGCGCCATAACAACAGCACCCGAAATTGCCCAATTATCGGCCTTTCACTCCTGGCCACTGCTGTCGAAGAAGCCAAATTTTTAGATATGGGGTTTATCGATTTTATACCCAAGCCGCTTGATGCCGTGCGCCTGCTAGCCCGAGTAAGACGTGCCCTAAACCTGCTCTATCATGAGGAACGTTGAAATAAAACGCCGCTAGTGCGCGCACGTTCAAGCCATTTTTCCGTGGCTTGTGCATCCAGAGCTTCAAAGGTATCAGGCAGATGTTCCACCCCGATGCAGCTTTGATACAGGTGCACAACTGCGGGCGGAACATCTATGCATACCATCCCGGCATCTGCAGTGTGATAAAACAGCGCCCCACAAGGTTTTTGCGCCTCCAGGTACACAAACTCAATCAGATCTTCGATCATGCCGCAATGATAGTGTTCCACCGGGTAGGAAAAAATTCCCATCCCAACCTCATCCGCTAGGCACCAAAACGCCCTGCCACCATCCACCTGCAATGCATCACCCCGTTCTTCTGCACGCGGCAGTGGCGGAGCCAATAACGCATCTGAATATAGGTGGTGGTACTGCATTAGATCCAGGGCGGCTGGGATAATATCCTCCAGCTGCATACTGGAAAAATAGTCACGGACAAACGCCTGCTGCAGCTGATGGGCCTGGTCAACATCCCAGTCGGGCACGCCTGAATGAATATCTATGTACCGTTCGCGCTCCAGCCATAGGGCGAGCTGCCGCAGAAATGCAACGCCACTTACCGCGCACGCACCACAAAACAGATCAAAATAAGCCACAGCACGCCCTGTATTATAGAACAGGTTTAAAGCAGCAGTTAACCACGCCGCGTGCTGAAAATCCCCTCTGTCCATGCTCGAGCTGGATTCCACGGTGTAAGGTGGCTCAGGCAGCGCTTTGAGGGCGTAGATATGCCGCTGCTGGTCAAGCACGGTGCCTGGCAGAAGGGCAAGAGGGAACAATTCGATATGATTGGGGTAAAATCCAAGTGCCGTATCTACGCTGTCGCATAGTCCGGCATAGGTATCACCCGGCAGACCGTAGATAAGATCAATACCATAGGTTACCCCGCTGTGGTGCAATTCCAGCAGTCCAGCTTCGAAGCGTTCCAGATCGAAACTGCGCGCGACATTTTTCAGCACCTTCGCATGCACCGACTGCAGCCCCACCTGAACCGAACACGAAAGTTGCTGCAACAACGTCGCCATTTCGGCATCTATATATTCTGCTTTAGCTTCAAGGTGGTAATGCAGATCGGGAGCGTGTTTGATAAACAGCTGGAGTAGATCCTTACCTCTGGAGACAGGGACATTAAAGCTGGAGTCCAACACCCATACCTGTTCAACCCCGCTGGCAACAAATAATTCCAGCTCTTGGCGTAAACGAGCATATGGAACCTGCGTTACCGTTCGGCTGCCACGTGCATCAAAACAGTAGGCGCAGCAAAAAGGGCAACCGCGCGCGGTTTCGAGTAATACACCAAGTTCTGGTTTGATGGCGCCGCTAAGCCAGGCCGAGCCAGGCATAAGCTGCTGTTTTTCTTCCAAAACCTTCGGAACAGATGTGCGCCGAAATGTACCGCTCAAAACCTGCTGTGCCACCTGGCGAAACAACACTTCCCCGTGTCCCCGGATCACCACATCAAAGATACCGGAGTCCATCCATGCCGATGTAGTGGAAGAAACCTCCGGCCCGCCACACACAAACACACTCTCAGCCATAATGGGCCTTAGAGCGTGAGCCAGCTCCAGCAGTGGCGCACGATTCCATACGTAAAAACTGAAACCTATAAGCTGCGGCTGCAGTCGTTGTATGGCTTCACAGATTGCAGCACTGGAAAAATCGGGGGGGAGGTTGAAAATCTGTGCGCGATATTCTGCGGGCAATTCTGCGCACAGAGAAGCTGCGGCCAAAGGGGTAGCCTGTAATAAGCTACCGGTATGGCAGGCTATAAACACAATATCTATGTTGTTGGCTGCTATGTTGTTGGAATCGATATTGTCGGTAGCTGCGTAATTCAATCTTTGAGTCTCACTTTTATTCTGGGTCTGCCATCTTCACTCACTACCGTAAAACTGCACTGAATGGCGCCATAACGCTGGCGTATCGCTTCCTTTTTATCCCGCACAAATGTCTCCATACTGCTGGCCCCAGTAATAGCTGGCGCCACCTTACATTCTCTACACATTCGCACATAATCCTGATACAGTTGCGCAGAATTAGACGCAACTGTATGGGTAGTTGCGCACGCTTTACCCTCGGATGCGGCAGCCCGAAGCGCATTTCCTTTAGTATGGCGCGTATAACGTCCTTCATCCATCTGGCGCTGAACACGCTCCCACATCCTGGTGTAAGCATGAAAACTGCAAGATATATTTTGTAGGCGGTAGCGCAGATCGATTTGCACAATTTTTCTGCGCCCCAGCAGACGCAGTTGGCGCTCCAGCTCATCTCTGATGTTGACGGGTGCGATTTTCTCAACTCCGGCAAAATACTGTTCGTATTTAATCCGCACCTCTTTGAGCATATATTCCACTTCGTCGAGTTGCCTACTGATGCGCTGTCGTTCACTTTTCATCGCTATCTAACCCTTATCTAACCCTGATGGAACTCGTATGGCCGTACCGACTTGACTGTACATCAAATTTCCGCTAGAAAACGAATTTTAACATACACTACAGGTGATTACGAATGAAGAGCACTGACCTCGGAGCCATTATCCTTGCAGCCGGCAAGGGCACTCGCATGAAATCCAAACACCCGAAGGTACTCCATCCCATCGCCGGACAGCCCATGGCGGCGTATCCACTCGAACTCACCCACGCCCTGGGATGCAGTAAAACGGTGGTGGTTGTGGGTCATGAAGCCGATCTGGTCAAGGATTCATTTTCTGATTCCCACATAGACTTTATCCACCAGCAGGAACAACTAGGTACCGGGCATGCGGTTCAGGTTGCCTGGAAAGAACTTGAAAGTTTTTCCGGAACAGTGCTGCTGCTGTGTGCGGACGTTCCCCTGCTGCGGCGTGAAACGCTGGAGAAACTTCTCTCTATACACCAAACCAGCGGAGCAATAGTGTCAGTCCTGAGCGCCGAAATAGAGCAACCATACGGCTACGGTCGCATTGTTCGCGACGGCGCACAAATCTGCTCAATTGTAGAGGAAAAAGACGCCAGCGCAGAGCAGAAAAAGATCCACGAAATCAACACCGGTATTTTCGCCCTCCAAGCTCCAGATGTCGCAACACTGCTCGAACAACTGGATAACAACAACTCCCAGCAGGAATATTACATCACCGATATTATAGAGCTCGCCGCCAAGCAAGGTCTGCAGGTAAGTTCAGCTACACTTGACGATATTCACGAGAGCATGGGGGTAAACGACCGTTCCCAACTGGCCGCGGCATCTGCCCTGATGCGTCGGCGTATCAACCACGAACATATGCTCGCCGGTGTAAGCCTGGAAGACCCGGAATCCACCTACATTGATGCTACGGTCCGTATTGAAGCGGATGTCTATATACAGTCCGGAGTTCATCTCCACGGTAGTACATACATCGAGACTGACTGCATTATAGAAACTGGCTCGGTCATCAGTGACAGTCATATTGGTGCCCGCAGCCACATCCGTTCTTCCAGCTCCATCGAAGGTTCAAGTATAGGGGAACAATGCATCGTTGGCCCCATGGCGCATCTGCGTCCGGGCACGCGCCTGGACGGGTTTAATAAAATCGGAAATTTTGTCGAAACCAAAAAAGCGCAGATTGGTATACGTTCACAAGCCAGCCATTTGAGCTACATAGGGGATGCCGAACTGGGGGAAAATGTTAATATAGGTTGTGGCACCATCACATGCAACTACGATGGAGTAAACAAACACAAAACCATCATTGAAGATGAAGTCTTTGTCGGCAGCGACACCCAGTTCATCGCGCCGGTGACTATAGGACGCAACAGCCTTGTGGGCGCCGGTTCCACCATTACCAGAGATGTAGCCCCTAACTCCCTGGCACTGTCGCGCGTGGAGCAAAAAGTGATCCTCGACTGGAGAAAAAAGAAAAAAGTTGAACCATAACCGACATCACCCATACAGAGCATACAGGTTTTGTTGGGGGTGAGTCAGCATTTAAATCTGTGGAGAATATACACATATGTGCGGAATCGTTGGATATATCGGGCAGCAAAACGCAGCAGATATCATTCTGGATGGGTTGAAAAAGCTGGAATACCGTGGCTATGATTCCGCCGGTATCTCTACCTGTGAAAATGGGCAACTGTACACGGCCAGGGCCAAAGGCAAACTGGTTAATCTAGAAACACAGCTAAACGAAACCCCCCTTAGTGGCAGTCTCGGAATTGGGCACACCCGCTGGGCCACCCACGGCAAACCATCGACCGATAATGCCCATCCGCACAGAGCCGGTAATTTTGTAGTAGTGCATAACGGCATCATTGAAAATCATCTGGAACTGAAACAGCAGTTGCACAAAGCCGGGCATACCTTCAAATCAGAGACCGACAGTGAAATCATTGCACATCTGATTGAGGAGCAGCATAAACGGGGAGCAAGTTTTGTAGATGCGGTGCGTGAAGCTACGCATATCCTGGCTGGCGCGTTTGCCATTGTGGTTATATCGGACAAATATCCGGAACAGATGATTGCGGCCAAATCCGGATCACCGCTGGTTGTAGGGCAAGGAGAGCATGAAAATTTTGTCGCTTCCGATATTCCGGCGATGCTCTCCCATACCCGCGAGATGATATTTCTCCTGGATGGTGAAATGGTAATCTGCACCAGAACCGGGCTTGAATTTATCGATTTTGCGGGGAATAAAATAGAAAAAAACAGCAAAACCATCACCTGGAGCCCGCTGATGGCGGAAAAAGGTGGATATCGCCACTTCATGCTCAAGGAGATTCACGAGCAACCGCGCGCCATTGCCGATACCATCGCCGGTCGGATCAATAAAAACAAAGATTCGGTTATATTGGCCGAGTCAGGGCTTGAACCTGAGGTAATAAAAAGTGCAGAGCGGATATATATTATCGCTTGTGGCACCTCTTGGCATGCCGCCCTGGTGGGTAAATGTCTGCTGGAAAAGTATGTCAGAATTCCGGTTGAGGTCGATATTGCGAGCGAATTCAGGTATCGCAATCCCCTTGTAACCGATAAAACCTTGACCATTGTCATAAGTCAGAGTGGAGAAACTGCCGACACCCTTGCCGCCCTGCGCGAAACCCATGAAAAAAAAGGCAAAGTACTGGCCATCTGTAATGTGGTCGAATCCTCTATCGCCAGAGACAGTGACGGCGTTATCTATACCCATGCAGGGCCAGAAATCGGCGTAGCTTCGACCAAGGCTTTTACCACCCAACTCGTTGCTCTCTTCATGTTTGCCCTCTACGCCGCCGAGCTCAGAGACAGCGTGGATCAGCAGACCAGATCAAACCTGATCGCTGAGCTATTAACCCTACCACGGAAACTGGAAGAGACCCTGGAGCTGGATCCACAGATCGAAGATGCGGCCAGAGCATACATGCACGCCAATGATTTCCTTTACCTCGGACGCGGCAATCAATTCCCTATAGCCCTTGAGGGTGCGCTGAAACTAAAAGAGATCTCCTACATCCATGCGGAAGGATATCCGGCCGGGGAGATGAAGCATGGCCCCATTGCCCTTATCGATGAAAACTTGCCCGTGGTCTGTATAGCTCCATACAATCATGTTTTTGGGAAGATTGTCTCCAACATGGAGGAGGTAAGAACCAGGGGGGGACAGCTAATAACCATTACCGACAGTATTCTGCCTTCACTTAAAGACAGTTCATTTACCCTGTTTAAAGTACCAACCATACACGACGATCTCATGCCACTCATAACCACCATCCCCCTGCAACTGCTGGCATACCACATTGCCGTACTCAAGGGCACGGACGTGGATCAGCCACGTAACCTGGCTAAATCTGTAACGGTGGAATAGATCAAATACAGGCTAGGATTACAAGCCTGAGAGAAAGTACAGTCAAAATAATTTTTAGTATCCATTTAAATGCATGCTCAGGCACACGATGACGCAGACGGGTACCAGCCCAGGACCCGCCCAGCATCGCAAAAATTAAACCAGTGATTAAACCGGAATAGGCGGCAAAATTAAACCCGGTGAACACGAAAATCAGAATCTTGACCATACTGACCGCCGTCATCATGGTAGCGGAGGTGATCACCAACTGATCGCGTGTGAGTTGAAGGCGGAGCAAAAAAGGGAGATTCACCGGAGCAGACGAGCCAACAAACAGGGTCAGAAATGTCTGGATAAAGCCAAGCGTGCCAAAGCCGATCCATCCTAATTTTGCTTTGGCATGCCCACCGGCACTACAGCCGCTGCCGGAACTTAATCCCGCGCGTTTATCTCTATT
>JACDJC010003564.1_pt1 | contig 11188 bp, 8 predicted proteins | sample 7454191 | NCBI WGS metagenome assembly JACDJC01 (sample SAMN14253291, study PRJNA609438) | sludge metagenome | isolation source: sludge after 25d culture with pyrite and EDTA | collected 2018-12-20
GCAATATCTTTTGTGTTACGGTGCGCTGCACCTCCATGGTATCATTTAAATCTCAATCTACAAATATTAGGGTGCGCTGCACCTGCTGCCTTGAAGTTATTTTTTTTGATGTTCGTTTAAAAAACGAGGGAACTTTGAAATGAAAAAAGGATGCTAACCATAACCGTTTAGTCCGTTTTTTTGCAGCATCCCAAAATGAATTAAGGATAGCATCGCCCATAAGCGATGCCATCCGGTGCCTGAAAGGATAGCATCGCCCGGAAGCGATGCCATCCGGTGCACGGAAGGGATTGAGTACCCGGCACACCAAAAAGAAACGCTGCCTTGAGACAAAGCAGCGTTTCCTGTTTTATTAACTCCGGCACTTATTTTAATAAATGCAGGTTATCTAACACTGATTAATTCTTATAATTTGCTGTGATTGTTGAACCATTTGCTGAAGTTGCTGTGATTGAGACTGAATATTCATTTCCAGTTTCTTTCACAACCATTGTGGCTTCAACTAAATAAAAAATCTCGGTAAAAATTCCGCTTTCATCAGACAACCAGGCATAACTGCCGTCAACTTTTTCTTTATAAATTTCTCCGGGAATAAAAGTAAACGGTTCGTATGTCCACTCAGTCAATGTGTAAGTGCCCGGTGCCAGTCTGGCCGGTTCTTTACCAATGGGATACATATCTTCATCAAAAATGTCATTAATAACAATGATTCCATCATCTCCGGTCAGCGTAAGTTTACCAACTGAGGATTCTTTAATTCTATCACCATCTAAATCAAAATTCTCTGACACGAAACTTATGTCATCAACCTCAAGCTCAATGTTTTTACCGGAAAACGGTTCACGGATATAAACAGGATCTCCCACTTCAATTTTTCCACTGTAAGACAAATCCAGTTTTGTTTCTTCCACGGTTGTAACATCCATTTTCACCGTATAGTCATTTCCCGATTTGGAAACATTTACTTTTCCGCCGGTAATTTTCAGCTTAACCGCATCAGCAGCGATAGCACCGCTGTTTAAAACAACGCAGTAGGCATTTGAAAAAGTACCTTCGTCAAATGACTCATCCTGATCAGCCGTGAATTCACCAACCGGAAACGCATCGGTTTCTTCACCGGTGTTCAGTTCAAAATAGAGCACGTATCCGTTTCCTTTATAGGCATTAAGGGTAATTTTATCAGAACTTAATTTATAATTTACTCCCACACCGTCAGTCATTATACGGAGGTCATAAACATCGGTTCCGATATCGTTAACATCCCCCAGATAGTAAGATTCAGCCTGAGTCAGATTCTTTCTCATTTCAAAGATTGACTCCATTGTTTCGGTGTCCCTTTCAATGGGGGCGCACTGTGTCAGTATGACAGCAGCCATTAACCACGCGATTCTTTTAAATAATGTTTTCATATATTTTCCTTATTTATTTTTATCATGATTATCAGATAATTCATCATGCTATGATTTATTAGCTATTGTAATACTTCCTGTCCATTTTGCCTTCACTGTTGAGCCTAAAGCCGATTCGGCGTCAACAACAATGGTATATTCACCGCCTTCTTCGGTTATGGTAACAGTTCCTCTCACAAGATACAGGGTAGCTTCTACAGAAGTTTTGATTTCAACATAACTTCCTGTTGGAGAACCGGCTTTAATGCCTGCCCTGATGGTATTCTCCTTGTTGGAAGCGCTGATGTTAAATTCTCCGGTTGGAAGTTCAATTGCTTCGGTTGATTCGGTCAACAGGCTGAGCACAATCTCATCTGTCGGGTTGGAAAGTATAATTTCATATTCATCTATAAGCGCCCAATCCGGATTTCCGTATTTATCTTCAATTTCATACGAATATTCTTCAACGCCCCAATAGTTAACTTCTGCATCCGCCATTGTCCAGTCAACATTCACCATTGCGTCTCCTTCATAGGGGTCTGGTAATTCTCCGGGGAATTCATTATTCCATAAAAAAGAACAACCCCCTAAATAAAGGGTGGATCTGTTTGGAGTGATAATGTAACCCAAATTGTACATGTTGTCTTTGTTTGTAAACACACAATACGCTCCGTAATTAACAGTGTTCCAATACAATTCGTAGCCTGTACCCAAATCCTGAAAACCTGCCGGCAAATCATCAGCAGCCCAGTTATTCAAGGTGTCAAGGTAAAAGTTCAAATGAAGTCCCGTTGGAACAGGGTCATCCTCATCCTCAGTTAGCGTGTTATACAAATCTCTTAGGCGAAAAAAACTGGTTCCTTCTGCCTGCTCAATCGAAACAGTAGCTGTACCAAGTCCGAAATCTTCTTCATAAAATTCCACTGACCCCCTATCTAACCACTTATAGTCACGCAGCACATTGATGATTATGCTGGAATTTCCATACAAGGTTTCATCTTTGGAATCAATGGTCAATTTCAATGCCGCTTCCATTCCCAGGTCCATTTCAGAAAAATCCACTTCAACCGTTTTTACGGTTTCGCCGGCATTAAAAGAGACCGTATTTTCCACCACAAAAACATCCTCTTCATCTTCAATGGCAAACTGAACCACTGCTGTTTGATCGGCTTTTCTCCTCCCGATTTCCACAGTAAAAACGGTGGGGTCATCAGGCATAAAACTCATTGAAGTTTTATTATTCTCTGTAAAATAAGCCCAGGCGCCTGTTCCGGCATCTTCGGGCGAAGGGTCTCTCAGCACATCTTCCTGGCAAGCCGAAAACATTAGCAGAAAGGCTGCAATGCTTAAGAAATATATTTTATTTATCGTTTTCATATTTCAATAATTTAATCTTTAAAAATAAACTTACGGTTTAGGAGGAGCTACTTTTGCATTGTTATCCTCTTCGCTAATGCCTTTGTTGGCTTCAATTTCACTTTTTGGAACCAGCCACAGCAAAATCGGAGCTTCAGCCTCAATATTAAACTGCCATGCAGTTGGGAATGAAGTAACCCCATTTTCCACGCGGGTAACCGGTTTTTTCAAACGCATGATGTCATAAAATGAGAAACCTTCTCCCCAAAGTTCAATCCGGCGCTGATACCAGATTTCATTCTGAAGAGCGTTAGCATCTGATGGAGCTGTGTATCCGCTGCCGCTAATCATTCGGCTTCCGTTAACAAATTCTTCCAGCAAAGCTTTGGCTTCACCGGTTTTACCCGACATAGCCAAACCTTCAGCCTTGATTAAGATCATCTCTTCGGCGCGCATCAGAAACCAGTCCTGAGCCGGAACCTGAGTATATAATCCGCTTTCACCTTTGTAAGGGCCAAATTTCACGTTTGTGTAAGTACCAAAATCACCGTCAGAAGAGGCTGTTTCACGCCACTCATCATATATCGGTTTCTTCACCAGGATTGACTCCTCGCTTTCGTCCAGCCACCACTGTTTGCGAATGTCGCCGCTTGCAATTTTGTCGAATAACGGTTTGTTGATTTTTTTCCATGCGCCTACTCCAACATATCCGTCTGTGAAGAAGGAGCATAAATGGGAAGGCATATTGATAATACCGGACAAAACAATATCATTGTTTTCGGTAATCATATTTGCCCACATTACAGTTTTGTCTTCAGCGCTGGCAAATGCCGGAACTGATACTTCACTCAATTTATAGGGCACTGCTCCCGACAAAATCAAAGCGCTGTCGGCATCCCTTGCAGCTGCTTCCCAGTTGTTCATAACCAAATTGACGCGGGCGCGCAATCCGTAAGCAACCGACTGGTCAATATACCCTTTATCAATACGTCTGGCGCCTTTCAAATAGCGAACTGCGCTATTCAGGTCATTCATAATCAAATCATACACCTCCTGCACTGTGGCGCGGGGGTTATTGGAAGCCACTTCGATAGCCGTAGTGTCTGTTACAATGGGTACACACGGTTTGTTTTCGCTCCCTTTATAGGTAAACTGATGCAATTGTGCCAGGCTAAAATAATCAAATGCACGCACTGCCAGAGCCTGTCCCATAAAACCACGCAAAGTGGGGTCTTCAGTTTCGGGGTCAACAGCTGACAAAACGATATTTGCAGAAGCGATTTGTTTGTAGAAAAGGCTCCACATAAATCTTGTGCGGCTACCTGAATACTCCCTGTCTGCATAGCTGACATTCGTACTAAACCAGTTGTAGCCGATGTTGGCGCTGGTCATGTCGGCTCCGTTGCAGTCCATGTAGAGACATGCTGCAGCATAACCAAAATCGTTGTGGAAGCCGCTTCCTAAAACACCTACATATTCAATCATATTGGCATACATTGCAGCGGCATCGGCTGCCAGCAATGCCGGATTGGCTTCAATAGCCGCTTTCTTTTGTTCTTCCGTGATTGTACCGCCTTCGGGCACCGTATCAAGAAAATCCTGGCAACCTATCAGGCTAAGCAGGACTAACAGTGTTAATATATAATATCTCTTTTTCATAATTCTAAATCTTATTTTATTCATTTTGCTTCAAATTAGAACGTTATGGACAAACCTGCCGAAACGGAACGAATCGGAGTATATAACGAACCACTATATGCAACAGTGTAGCTCTGGCGCGGGTCAAGTCCCTGGCGTGCGCTAAACAGCGCTACATTGTCGGCTACACCATAGATCCGCAGATTCTCAATTTTATAATTCTGAAGAAGTCTTTTGGGAATGGTATAACCCAAAGTGATATTCTGCAAACTCAGGTAATCGGAGCTTACCAAAAAGCGGGAAGATGTTCCATTGGCGTACTGATCTCCCGAATTCAAACGCGGTATATCAGTAACGGTATTTTCAGGAGTCCATGCATTCAGAATGTCGGCATGCCAGTTTCTTCCGGCATCACTGCTGTATCCGCTGTGCATCGTCACCTGATAGACATTATCTATAATCTTGCCGCCAACCTGATAGGCAAAATCAACGGAAAAATCAAAACCAAAAGCTTCCAGTGAGGTTCCAAAACCTCCATATACTTTGGGTAAAATGTCACCCTGTTCATATTGTGTTCCCTGTGACCAGATGTCGGTTGTCTCTTTTCCTGTTACATTGCCATCATCATCCTTAATATCTTTATACCACAATGAATTTCCGGTATCAACATCCACTCCCGCAAACTCACGGATATAAAAGTTATACATGGATTCTCCTTCTTTATAGATACGGCTTCCGTCTATCCATTCACCCTCGAGCTCGGGAGACAATTCAATAATTTTATTTTTAAAGTAAGTTGCGTTTGCATAGATATTCCATTTTAAAGAGCTTGTCCTAATGATTCCGCCATTTAGTTCAACTTCCAAACCGGAATTTCTAAGCGAGCCGATATTCACCGGCAATTCATTGTAGCCCATACTGGGCGGAACCGGTTTGTAGTAGAGCATGTCAACTGTTTTGCGTGAGAATCCCTCAATTGTTCCGGAAACGCGGTCGTTGAACATGGCAAAATCCACCCCGGCATTGAAATTATAGGAAGTTTCCCAGGTGATATCCCAGTTCCCTTTATAGGAACGTGAAGTGGCAAATTCACCATTATTTTCCGAGATGTCATATTGATCCTGATAAGGATAAAGATTTATCCGGCTGGTTCCTGAATAGAGCAGCTTGTCATTCCCCTGGGCACCGTAGCTCACTTTAAGTTTCAACATATCGAACTGAGTTGCATTGTCCATGAAACTTTCTGAGCTCAAATCCCATGCTGCGCCAACCGACCAGAAGTTACCCCAGCGGTTTTCGGGTGCAAAGCTTGAAGAGGCATCCCGGCGATAGGAAAGTGAGCCGTAATATTTTTCATTAAAGTCATATTTCACCTGTCCTAAAATTCCTAATGTTGAATAATTTAAGGATGATGAACTTGTGCTGGGCTGCAGAATCGCATTGTCCAGCTCGGGTACTCTGTCCTGAAATACTTTCTGTTTAAAACCGGATAATTCAGATCTTTTATACTTATAGGCTTCAAACCCCGCTAAAGCTTCAACATTGTGCGCCCCAAAATCTTTGGCGTATGTGAGCAAATATTGCTGATTCAGGCTGAAAAAACGCCTTGCTTCAACTGAAACATATCCGCCCATGTCGGCAAACTGCCCGTAATAGGGATTTTGCAGCATGTTGTAGTGTGTATTTTCAACGGTGGTTCCAATGGTTGCATTGGCTTTCAATCCTTCAAAAATATCAACAATTGCCGACCATTTGCCAACAAAATAATCGTTGGAAAAATCTTCGGTATTTAGCTCAACAGCTGACGCCGGGTTTGACTGGCTCATAAAGGGACGTTTGGCTTTCACCACTCTCCCGTCGCCGTAGTCATGCATGGTGAAGCCTCTGCTGTCGGTCATGATATTGCCGTCTGCATCACGAACATACATCGGATAAATCGGCGCCAACATGTTACTCACATAAAAGAGGTTCCCGGAAGATCTGTCGTCAATCTGTGCATCAGGATATCGGGAATCGGTTCTCACATAGCTCATGTTGGAAACGATTCTCAGCCAGTCTTTCATGTCGTAGGTTGTGTTCAGACGTGATGAGAAACGGCGGTAATCCGAATTTGAGATAATCCCTGAATCTTCCAGATAGTTTCCGGAGATAAAGTAATTAAACCGCTCTCCTGTTCCGCTGGCACTTACATTGTATTCCTGGCGCAGGTTATCGGTTTTGAAGGCTTCTTTGTACCAGTCATCGGGGTAATAAGAATTTTCACCATCTGAATAACCTAAGGTAGCACTTGGATTCAGCTTAAAGTTTTTACCAATCAGGCGCTGTCCGTCCGGCACTGTGTAAACCTGGTATCCCAGTCCGCCTTCCGAGGCATCCAGCAGCACGCTGTTTGCATAAGCGTGTGCAGTTTCAGAATCTGAACCGGTCAGCTTGTTGTTATATAATGCACGATAGAAGTTTTCATAGTACATTCCCGGATCGGTCATTACCTTATATGTAGGAATGGAACGCGAGTTGTTTCCCCATTTTGCATCCACCTTAATCAATGCGTCTTTCCCCTTTCCGCGTTTTGTGGTGATAATAATTACACCGTTTGCTCCGCGTGCACCATAGAGTGCAGCAGAAGAAGCATCTTTCAGGACGGTAACAGATTCGATATCTGCAGTGTTAATTGCCGAAATGTCAGAATCATAAGGCACGCCATCCACCACATAAAGCGGAGCATTGCTTGCACTCATGGAACCAATACCGCGAATTCTGATGGTTGACCCGGTACCGGGCTGTCCGTTGGAGGACAATCCCTGAACACCTGCGACCTTACCAGCCAGATTGTTTGAAATATTGGAAGTCTGATTCTTGCCGATTTCCACATCGCTGATTACTGCTGCCGAACCGGTGAAAGCTCTTCTTGTGGAGGTGCCATAGGCAACCACAATAACCTCTTCCACACCAATGGATTCGGGGTTCATCACAACATTTACAACAGACAAGCCTTCTATGGCAATCTCTTGTGTTGCCATTCCAACAAAGGAAAAAACAAGAGTCTGGGCGTCTGCCGGAACCTGAATGGTAAAATTACCATCAATGTTTGAAATGGTTCCAAGCGTTGTCCCCTTAACTACAATCGATACTCCGGGAATTGACGAGCCATCATCTCCCGAGGTAACCCTTCCGGTTATAGTTCTCGTTTGAGCGCTGACTGTCAGTGTTCCCATGAAAAGGAGAACCGATAGAAAAAAAGCAATCTTTTTCATAGAAATAATTTAAAATTCATAATTAAACAGCTAAATATTCAGTCAAAATAATTAAATGTTACATGGGAAACAGAAGCAACACCTGCTCTTCAACAGATGTTTGGAAATTATTTCCTCTGATAACAATCTCATCGTTTTACATTTTTCATTAAGAAAATTGTCCTTTTACCTAATGATTTAAAAGCCAGATTTTCGTTTTTCTTATACTCTCCAACTAAATGTTAAAAAATATTAAATGCAAATTTGAAAAAAAGTATTGAATAAAAAAAATCTATATGCAGAAAATTGATATTTTTTTATTTTAGTAAACTTTAACAACAAGCTTTATAGGATTGATTTTAAATCGGCTAATGAACATAATTCGTAAGTGAAGTTAAATTGGTGTGTATTAATTCCATCAGTATTCAGACACTTTTCTCTTTTATTATTGAGCCACGCTGAGTCTATTCCAAACTCAGACGGTTCCGTTTTGCTATTTATAAGGAACATAAGGTTTTTCCTTATTCTCTGTGTTTATCTGTGTTATCTGTGGTGAGTTTTTTAAACCACAATAAATTATAAATTATAAATTATCTCCCCTCCACCACAACCACAATCTCGCCTTTAGGCGGATGTTGGTCGTAATATTGCTGCAATTCGGCAAGCGTTCCTCTTTTGATTTCCTCAAAGAATTTTGACAGCTCACGGCAAACACAGGCTCTTCTCTCCTGCCCCATGGCAGCGGACAGCTGCTTGAGCAATTTCACCAGTCTGAAGGGGGATTCATAAAAAATCATGGTGCGCGATTCGTCTGCAAGTGAATTCACTCTTTTTTGGCGTCCTTTTTTTTGAGGCAGGAATCCTTCAAAAACAAACCGGTCAGCCGGCAGTCCTGAAACTGCCAGGGCTGGAATCAGCGCTGTTGGCCCGGGCAGGCACTCCACTTCAATCCCGTTTTCAATGCAGGCACGAACCAGTAAAAATCCGGGGTCGGAAATCCCGGGTGTTCCTGCATCGGAGATGAGCGCAGCTATGCTGCCGCTTTTCAATCTGGAAATTAATCCCGGAAGCGATTTATGCTCATTGAATTTATGGTGAGAGGTCAGTTTTTTATCAATACCAAAATGTTTTAGCAGTTTTGATGAAACACGGGTATCTTCTGCAAGCAGAATATCAGCATTTTTCAACGTTTCAATGGCACGCAGGGTAATATCGCCAAGATTGCCAATGGGGGTTGGCACAAGAATAAGTCTGCCGGAATCATTCATCAGAAAATCTGCGTTTTACCAGTCTGACAAATTTCAGGCTGGTCTCATTTTTTTTCCATTTATAATTGTCGCGAAGATACTCCACCGCATCCTTTAAATTATCAAAGGAATCAATGGTTTTTACAGCTTCCAGATATTTCTGATTATCGCCGTCAAACAGTTCGCGGATATACTGAAAACGGTCATTGATGCCAATGGCAGCCTGCAAACTGCTCACCGGAAGATTTGAAAGCTTAAACTCAAGTTTATTCTTCTCAGGGGTCAATTCATTCAATGATTTCCCTTTTGCAAATGTTTCGCCCAAGCGGTGAATCTTTTCTATGTTTTCGGCTTCTTCCTCCAACATGTCCTCATCATCTTTCCCGCCGGCTTCATCAACCGGAGCAAGAGCAGCCTCACTCTCTTCCTTCTCTTGCGAAACAGAAATAGAAAAACTACCCAAAGCCACCGGCTTCTCTTCTTCCCGGGGAATCTCTCCCTGCTCCTTTGGTTCTTTCTCTTTCTCCGGAGAAACATCAAAATCCTGTTCTGATTGCCCGCCAGTTTCCTCAAAAACAGATACTTCGGGTAAAATCACATCCTTACTGCTTTTACCGGCAACTTCAGGTTGAAAAAATTCATCATTCAGGTCAATCAGCTGCACAAGTTGCAAAATACCTTTTGTGCGGGTGTGGATAAATTCCATTTCAAGGGCTTTGAACTGCCTGTTTGCTTTCACAGTTGCAATCAGCTCTTCCAGTTCTCTCAAGTCGTTCAATAAAATTTTTATGAGTTTTTTAGTTTCCATCTCTTGCCCTGCCATTTTTAAAAATTAATTTTGTAAAAATACAAATTTTAATTTTTTATTCACTGAGCAACCATGTTTATTGAACCGGATATTAACAGTCACAAAAAGCGGGGCTCAATTGAGGTCATAACCGGCTCCATGTTTTCAGGCAAGACGGAAGAACTGATTCGCCGCCTCAGACGGGCGGTGTATGCAAAACAAAAGGTGGAAATTTTCAAGCCTGCCATGGATATTCGGTATTCTGAAACCGAAGTGGTCTCCCACGATGAAAATGCAATCCTCTGCACTTCCGTTGAAAACTCATCAAATATCCTGCTGCTCACCTCCAATGTGGATGTGGTGGGAATTGATGAAGCACAGTTTTTTGACAACGGGCTGGTTGACGTTGTGGTGAAGCTGGCAAATATGGGAGTTCGTGTTATTGTTGCCGGGCTTGACATGAATTTCAGGGGTGAGCCATTCGGCATCATGCCTCAGATGATGGCAGTATCCGATTTTGTAACCAAGCTGCATGCCATCTGTTTGCAGTGCGGCAACATTGCCCAGTTTTCACACCGCATTACTGATAAAGAACAACTCTTTTTATTGGGAAAAAATGAGATGTATGAACCGCTGTGCCGCAACTGTTTCATAAAAACTCAAAAAAAGCAGTAGCCCTGATGAGAATACCACATAAATCTCCATTTCAAAAATGATTAGCTATTCTATTCAGCATATTTCACAAATTGTGGGCGGAAAACTTTTTCTGCCTCTTTCACTTCGTTCACTGGAAATTGAACAGATTGTTACAGACAGCCGCGCTTTTTTCAGGGGTAAACATGCTCTGTTCTTTGCATTGAACGGGCCCCGGCACAACGGACATAATTATATTGCAGGGTTGCATGAACGGGGAATTGACGCTGTGGTAGTTTCCCAACCCGAAGTGATTTCCGGCGATATGGCTTTCATTTTGGTGGAAGATACCAATGCTGCGCTTCAGAGACTATCCGCACACCACAGGAGTTGTTTTCACTATCCGGTGATCGGAATAACCGGCAGCAACGGAAAAACCATTGTGAAGGAGTGGCTCCATGAATTGCTGCAGGAAGAGTTCAGCATCGTACGAAACCCCAAAAGTTACAATTCACAGGTTGGCGTACCTCTATCTGTTTTACTGATGGAAAGCCATCATAATCTGGGAATTTTTGAAGCAGGCATCTCCATGCCCGGAGAAATGGAAAAACTCGCCCCGATAATTCAGCCCGAAATTGGAATTCTCACCAATATTGGCGATGCACACCAGGAGAATTTCAGATCAAAGAAGCAGAAAACCTCAGAAAAACTGAAACTGTTCAGAAATGCTAAAAAGCTAATTTATTGCGCAGACCATGAGGAGGTTTCAAAAGTTGCCGATCCCTTTTGCAAAGCCCGGAATATTGAGCAAGTAACCTGGTCTGCCGAAAATCGGGAAGCGGTTATCCGCTTCACCGTTCAGAGAGAGAACGGTTTTAGCCGGATATTGGCAGTATCGAAAGGGAA
>JACDJC010003566.1_pt1 | contig 11186 bp, 7 predicted proteins | sample 7454191 | NCBI WGS metagenome assembly JACDJC01 (sample SAMN14253291, study PRJNA609438) | sludge metagenome | isolation source: sludge after 25d culture with pyrite and EDTA | collected 2018-12-20
GCCTGGCCATTTCTGTACTATTAACACTTCGCTGAATATCATTCAGTAAATTTTGTGGCGAGAATAATGCATAAACATTCGTGTCATCCAGTGGTATTGGTTGATCACTTAGCAGTTCAAAACCATAATCATTCATGGCAAACGAGAAAGTAATTGGTCTGATACAACTGATCCGGTAAGCCAGAATTGCCGCCATGGCTTCATGAACTAATCTTCCTTCGAACGGATAAACAAAAACATGAAAACCATCTTTTGTTTCTATCTTCTCAATCAGCAGCTCATTTTGTTTTGGTACATGAGAAAGATTTTTCTGTAATTCAAAGAGAGGGGCCAGTACTTCAAGTTCCCTTACTCCCGACATCCGGTTCTTGTCCCCGGACTGGTCTAACGTTTCACGCAGTTTTTTTCCCAGGTTGGCACTCAGCGGCATTCTTCCGCCAGTCCAGCTTGGAATGATAGATTTCTTTTTTGCTGATTTTCTTACCAATGCGGTCATTTCCTTTATCAGCACAAATTCCAAATTTCTTCCGGCCAAAGTGAATACATCACCGGGTTCGAGCCTGGAGATAAAATATTCTTCTATCACACCTACATAACCACCGGTCATAAATTTTACCTTCATCATGGCATCACTTACAATTGTACCAATATGAAGACGATGCCGCATCGCCACTTTGCGACTTTTTATTTTAAAGAGACCATCCGCTGCTTCAATTTTTTTATAATCATCATACTGGTGCAGGGCTAGGCCTCCTTCCGTAAGAAAGTGAAGTATATTGTCCCATTCCTCTTTTAAGAGCTCCCTGTAACAATAAGTAGCAGTTATTTCTTCATATAAAATTTCTGGTTTAAATCCGTCAGAGATAGCCAGTGTGTTCAGGAACTGTAATAATACATCATAACAAAGCAGCATAGGTTGACGGCTTTCTATTATGCCGTTTTTCATTGCATTTTTTAATGCCGCCGCTTCCATCAGCTCAAGTGAATGAGTTGGAAGAAAATAGATTTTACTTATAGCATCAGGACTATGGCCACTACGGCCAGCCCGTTGTAAAAATCTTGCCACTCCTTTAGGAGAACCAACCTGGATCACTGTTTCGACAGGGCGAAAATCAACGCCAAGGTCGAGACTAGCAGTGCAAACAACAGCTTTCAGGTTTCCGGTATGAAGATTATCTTCAATCCATGTCCGTAGTTCCATATCAATAGATCCATGATGTAGGGCAATGGAACCGGCCAGATCCGGGCAGACATCCAGCAGAGTCTGGTACCATGTTTCACTCATGCCCCTTGTATTGATAAAAATGAGTGTAGTGCGGCTTTGCTGAATGATTGGAATGATCTTATGCGCCAGCTTAATACCCAGGTGACCCGCCCAGGGATATTTTTCTATCTCATCCGGTATTATGGATTCTACATCAATTTGTTTTTGATTAGTTGCTTTTACAATGACACCGTTTTGCTTAAGCGCAGAAAGCAATACTTCTTTTGCTTCTTCTAAATTTCCAATTGTAGCACTGATTCCCCAGATACTAATACCCGAATCTCTGCACCCAATTATCCGACTGATTGCCAATTCCACCTGAACACCTCTTTTGCTTCCGAGCAGTTCATGCCATTCGTCAACCGCAATTATTTTCAATGATTTAAATATATCCGGGTACCCTTTTTGTGCCAGTAATAAATGCAGACTTTCCGGGGTGATGATCAGCACTTCCGGCATTCTTTTTTTTTGTTTTGTTCTTTCCGCAGTTGAAGTGTCACCATTCCGGATACCAATTTCCCAGGACATGTCCAACTCTTCAATAACCTCTTGCATTGCTCTGCCTATATCTTTGGCCAGTGCCCTTAATGGTGTGATCCATAGCAGCTGTAACCCGCTACCAGTCATCTTTTTATAGTCGGACGGGTGACGATTGATAAAATCAATGATCGAACCAAGAAAAACGGAAAAGGTTTTACCACAACCGGTAGGGGCATTTACAAGGCCGCTATCACCAGTGATGATATGCTGCCAGGTTTGCTCCTGAAATAAAAAAGGCTTGAATCCTTTTGCTTCAAGCCAATCAATAATAATAGTATAACCTTTTGTAAGTTGCACGTCTGCAGGAGGGGGCAGGGATATAAAATTCCCCTTTTTTAAATGAAATATGAAAATACAGTTTTTAGTTAACTGCTTTGATCACTCCATCCAGCCATTTTAGAAAATAAAGTTTTTTATTCTCAAAATAGTCCAGTGTCATACTTTGTTTATTCAGAACGGGCTGTATATCAATTTCCCTGAATACACTGTAATCTTTCCTGGTGAGGTTGGAGGCAAAATCTGATTTATATTGAAGGAGTATTTTGGCAAAACGCCAAACCGTCTCATATCCCCGCATCACCATATCACTTGGCCGGGCATACATTTTAGTATTGAAATGTTCGATGATGCTTTGGCTGACTTTATCAGTCCGGGAATTGTAAAAAGGGGTACTATAGATAATTTCAATCCCCTTATACTCGGGTTTATTAAAATCTTTGATCGCATCCCAGGTAGGCATTCCCATTACAACAGCTTTATATTTCAGCTTTGTCAATGAGGCTAGTTGCTGTGTAAGCCTTTTCCCAAAATTCTCATCGAGGCTTCCGGCAATACATAAGGTGGGGTTGATAGTGTCCAGGTAAGGCTTCAACTGATTAACGGTGAAACTATCAGTCAGATCAATATATTTTAGCTTTAATGGCGTTGATAAAGTGCTTTTGCCAAAGTCATCGAAATAGGTCTTTATTCGATCTTCCAGTTGCCCTTTTTTGCGAAATACAATGAGGGGATTCAATGAATAATATTTCTGTATATGCCTGTATATTCCTTCGCACTGCGTTTTAAGAGTAGAATTCAGGAGAACAAAAAAGGGATTAGCTGTTACACCTCCGTCATTGGGAAGATTAACATTTATAACTGGTATATTTTTTTGTAAACCAGCGTCAGCAAAGATCTTTACTTCTGCTGCCGAGCAATAAGCTATGATCAGTTCAATATCTTTTAATTCCGGTTTGGCTAATTGTCCGGCGATTGTTTCTTTACCGGAACGGGTATCGAATATATGTACTTCGAGGGGAGCCTGTTCTTTATTCAGGGAGTCAAGTGCAAGTTGTGCACCTTCATAGAATTCGAGACCCGGGTTGATAAATTTCGGGAATACATTTTTTGCATAGCGATACTCATTAGCTGCATCAAAAGCAGAGTCAAGATAAAGTGGTGCGAAAATGGCAATTTTGTATTTGGTCGTGTCACCTTGTGCATACATACTTTGGAAAAAGGCGATGCATGCAAATACTGATAAAAGATAAATTCTCATAGATATATATTTAGCCTGTGCCATTATTCCCATTCGATGGTGGCTGGCGGTTTACTGCTGATATCATAAACCACCCGGTTAATTCCTCTAACATTATTAATGATCTCGTTGGAAATATTAGCTAAAAATTCATATGGTAAATGTGCCCAATCTGCAGTCATGCCGTCTACACTGGTTACAGCTCTCAGGGCTACTGTAAATTCATAAGTTCTTTCATCACCCATTACCCCTACACTTTTTACCGGCAGTAAGATAGCACCAGCCTGCCAAACAGTTGCATACAAATTGTTATCCTTTAGTGCCTGAATATACAAGTGATCTGCATCCTGCAATAACTGTACCTTTTCCTCTGTAATTTCTCCCAAAATCCTGATGGCGAGACCGGGGCCGGGGAAAGGGTGCCGGTCAATCATCTCAGCAGGTATCCCCAGTTCACGGCCAACTTTTCTTACCTCATCTTTAAATAAAGAGCGAAGAGGTTCTACCAGTTCAAGATGTAAGTGATCGGGAAGGCCTCCAACGTTGTGGTGGGATTTGATAGTGACCGATGGCCCGTGAACAGATACACTTTCAATCACGTCGGGATAAATAGTTCCTTGTCCGAGCAAGCCGACCCCCTCAACTTTTTTTGCTTCTTCCTGGAAGACATCGATAAACATGCTTCCAATAATTTTTCTTTTTTCTTCCGGATCGGTTTTTCCGGCAAGCTTGGTATAGAAATGTTCTCTGGCATTAATGCCTTTTACATTAAGGCCCAGTTGAGCATAGGTTTTTAATACAGACTCAAATTCATTCTTGCGTAAGACGCCGTTATCAACAAATATTCCGAATAACCTGTCTCCGATCGCCTTGTGAATTAATGTTGCAGCAACGGTTGAGTCAACTCCTCCACTCAACGCCATGATAACTTTTTTGTCGCCTATTTGTTTTTTAAGCGCTTCAACTGTGTCCGTAATAAAATGTGCCGGTGTCCAATCCTGGCTGCAACCACAAATATTTACCAGGAAGTTGCCGAGTATTTTTTTACCTTCTTTAGAATGATAGACTTCAGGGTGAAATTGTACCCCATAGAGCGGAAAGTCGGGAGTACCCTTTACTGATTTTTTAAAAGCTGCCACGGGAATGCTTTCTGTATCTGCCAGTAATTCAAATCCTACAGGTAATTGTTTAATAGTATCACTGTGGCTCATCCATACCTGGCTTTGAGGGGATACATCTTTCAGTAAAACATCTTCTTTTTTACATTGCAATATCGCACGGCCATATTCCCTTTTATTACTTTTTGCCACTACCCCCCCAAATCGTTTGGCAGTCAGTTGGGCACCATAACAAACTCCCAGAACAGGAACTTTGGTGATGAAGCTTTGGACATCAACATCCGGGGCATTTTCTTCATTTACTGAAAAGGGTGAGCCTGAAAGGATAATACCCTTAAGTCCAGGCTCAAATTCAAATGGTTTGTAATAAGGAATGATTTCACAGTACACATTGGCTTCCCTCACAGCACGGGCAATTAACTGGGTATATTGTGACCCAAAATCGAGGATGAGTATCTTTTCCGTCATGGTGCTGCGAAGGTAAAGAAAACTGTGTGAGGTTCTGGAGTGGAGAAAGTGGTGAATCGGGCAGATTTCGGCTGATTTTATGTAACCCGGTGAGTGTGCCGGACGTCTTATTCGCTGGAGTATCATTAAAGGGTAGTATTTTTATTACCATAAATCAAAACAACATGAAACGCTTACTTATTCTATCACTGTTTAGTGTCATCATATTCAGTTCCTGCCGGGAAGTATTTGGTAAAAGAATCCGTGGCAATGGGGCTGTAAAAACAGAAACCCGTCAAGTTGGTCAGTTCAATAGTGTGCATGTGAGTGGTTCGATTGATGTATATGTACGCCAGGACTCTGCCACTTCTGTAAAAGTGGAAGCCGATGAGAACCTGCTTGAATATGTAATTGTGGAAAATGATGGTGGAACCCTGGAGATTCATCAAAAGCAAGGTATCAACTTAAAACCTTCAAGATCTATTAAAGTATATGTGAGTGGCAATGCTTTCAGGCATTTTAAAGCTTCCGGTGCCTGTGATATTTTCGGTGAGAATAAGATAACCAGTGATGAGACGATTTCCATTGACCTTAGCGGTGCCAGTGATATTAATATGGAATTAAAAGCACCCGGAGTTGATGCGGAATTATCGGGAGCCGGCACAATTACTTTGAGAGGTGAAACAAAGGATTTTACCGTTGATGGTTCTGGCAGCACTGATATTAAATGTTATGAGCTGTTAGCGGAAAATGTTAATGTAAAATTATCAGGTGCCGGCGATGCACAGGTGTTTGCCAGTGTTAAACTGGATGTCCAGGTATCAGGCGCTGCTGATGTAAAGTATAAAGGTAATCCGGTTATAAGCCAGCAAGTAAGTGGGGCCGGGGGAGTTAAAAAAGCGGAGTAATGAGTGTTATAAAAAAAGTCCGGCTCTTCCGAACCAGACTTTTAAAGCTTCGTCAATATCGTTATTATTAATAATCGTTATTGTATCCACCACGATCACGGTTATAACCGCCGCCGCCGCCGCCACTCTTACCTTTGTAGCCGCCACCGCCGCCGCTGCCGCCTTTGTAACCGCCGCCGCCGCCGCTGCCGAAGCTTCTTTTCTTGAAGCCACCGCCGCCGCCGCCTTCTTGTTTCGGACGACTTTCATTAACAACGATGTTACGACCATCAACTTCAGTACCATTCAAAGCAGCAATAGCTGCCTGCGCCTGGTCATCGTTGGGCATTTCAACAAAACCAAAACCTTTGCTACGGTTAGTGAATTTGTCTGTTACAATTTTAGCAGATGCTACTTCGCCATGTGTTGCGAAAAGGTTAGATAAATCCTGATCTTTCAGGTTCCAACTGAGGTTTCCTACGTAAATGTTCATTTTGAGAGGTTTTAAAAAAATAAAAGTGTCAACAGTAAACAGTACCCAATGAACATTCTACGGTTTTTCGAATCGTTCAGGACTTGTGAAACTGAAAGAGCACCAAAAGCAAGACAAAATAACGGATTTTTTCCTTAGATATTACCAAATTATTCTTTTGGGAATAGCTAGTTGAAGCTAAATTATTGATTTTGAGCAGTCAAGATTAGGGCAGGCAATAAAAAAGTCCCCCAAAAAGGAGGACTTTTTTAAGAATATTCAGCTCTTTTATTCAGCTATTACTTCAAACTCAACTTCAGTAGATTTACCATTACCAAAGTCAATAGTGGCTTTATAAGTGCCAATCTCCTTTACATCTTCAGGTATGGAGATTCTTTTACGATCTATTTCATACCCTTTTTGTTCACGAATAGCACGGCTCAACTGAAGAGAAGTTATACTTCCGAAAATTTTACCACTGGTTCCCGTCTTAGCACCCAGTTTTAATGGCGCTTCATTCAGTTTAGCAATAACGCTATTGATTTCAGCCAGCATTTTATCTTCTTTCTTACGCACCTGTTTCAATCTTTCTTCCAGTTGTTTTTTATTGCTGGGGCTGTTCTCTACTGCAAGTTGACGTGGCAGCAAATAATTACGGGCATACCCGTTTTTTACTTTTACTACTTCATTCTTAGCACCAAGATTATCTACATCTTGAATTAAAATAATTTCCATTGTTCTCTTTTTGTTCACCAACCCAGTTTCGTTTTGCGATACTGTCTCTCTTACCAATGGTAAGAGGTTAGGGTGAGGTTATTTTAAAAGGTCTGTTACGTAAGGCAATAATGCCATCTGACGGGCCTTTTTCACCGCATCAGAAACTTTGCGCTGGAATTTCAGGCTGTTTCCGGAAAGGCGGCGGGGTAATAATTTTCCCTGCTCGTTCAGAAATTTTTTCAGGAACTCTACATCTTTATAGTCGATGTAACGGATGCCATATTTTTTAAAGCGGCAGAACTTCTTTTCCCTTTTGTCGCTTTTAATGGCGGTCAGGTATTTAATTTCATTTTTTGCCATGATATTAAGCCTCCACTGTTTTTTCGGTTCCTGATTTTACACCACTTTTCTTTCTGGCATTATACTCGACGGCGTATTTATCGAGTTTAGTGCATAAGTGACGAAGAACACTCTCGTCACGCAGAAGCTGGATTTTCAGCTTCTCATTGAAGTCGGATTGCGCAGTGTACTCCATGACCCAGTAAAGACCAGTAGTCTTTTTCTGAATCGGATACGCAAGTGATTTCAATCCCCAGGGGTTTTCAGCTACGATAGAGCCACCAGCATCGGTAACCAGCTTTGCATATTTTTTTTGCTCAGCTTTGAACTCATCATCGCTCAAAACAGGGGTAAAAATCACCATCAATTCGTAATTGTTCATTTACCTGTTTTTTTAGTTTAAAAATTCGATTTATCCCATTGGACAGTACCGGAAATGCCGGCAAAGAATCTGCGAACACAGATTTGGGGCGGCAAAGATAAGGGTTTACCGCCAGAAGTATAACGAACTTTTAGAAGAAGTTTTTAAACTCCTTCAAATCGTAAAGAAGAGATAAATACTTGATTTTGAGTGTAAAATTTTAAAATCCTTTCTTTTCCTTCTTTACTTCTCTCAGCATAATAAGATAGGTGGGGAAATGGTCACTATAGCCACCACGATAAGTATTACCATCCCAGGTACGCATCGGGTAACCTTTATACCGCCCTTTGTTTTCGACCAGGTATTCTTTATTGAAAATATGCTGCTGGTAAAAAAAGAAACCAGTTTGATCCTTATTCAGCCAGGCATGTGAAATTAATATCTGGTCAAAAAGACCCCATGCATCCTGGTAAGCCAGTGTGCCAATACCTTTTTTATACAAATCCATCCAGGGATTAAACATGCCGCCTGCCCTTACATCTCTTTCTTTTCCTTTTGCTTTTATTATGCCTTCCACACTTTCATTCGTTGGGTCATCATTCAGGTCGCCCATCACAATCACTTTAGGATTAGGTTCCAGCTTAGCAATAGAATCCATATGATTTTTACATACCTGTGCAGCTGCATTCCTTGCCGGGGCACTTCGTTGCTCACCACCACTGCGGCTGGGCCAGTGATTTACATAAATATGAATGGTCTCACCTCCCAGTTTGCCTTTTACCCATAAAATATCACGGGTAAAATATGCGTCTTTTGAACCACCTGGCAGTTGTACAAATAGTTTATCACTTGCCTCTACTATAAAATATTTGGGATTATACAAGAGTCCAACGTCAATGCCCCGAAAATCCCTTGAATCATAATGAACAATTTTATAATTTCTTTTTTCGATCAACTTATGCCTGACCAAATCATTTAATACCGTGTCATTTTCCACTTCAGCAACGCCTAATATAGCAGGCCCGTCCGGTGTCATTTCTGTTCCTAACTGTGAAATAACTGTCGCCAGCTTATTTAACTTGTCAAAATAAATTTCACTATTATAATTACGGGGTCCGTTGGGTAAAAACTCTTCATCATTAATCAGTGTATTATCCAGCGTATCAAAGAGATTTTCGAGGTTGTAAAAAGCAATGACAGCAGCTTTAAAGTCCTTTTTTTGGGCTAAAAGGGAAATATTAACCGCCAGCAGCAGTATAAATACGAATATTTTTTTCATATATCAATCAATATATTAAGCAGGGCAAACATACTGAAACAAAAGACGCAGACAAGATGTAAAAAGTCATACACTATTAATAAAATATTATGTGTCTATCTTTTTTTCGCACTATGGGGCTATCATCAGTAATTTTGCACTCTTGCTTAAAAAATAAATCATGCTTAAAACCAGACTGTTACTGCTGCTTTTATGCGCCGGAATTGCAGCTTCGGCGCAGGTAGATTCCACCGCCAAAAAGGATACATCATTTGTTGACGAACTCAAAGACGGTGTATTGGATAATTTGCCTACCGTGTCATTAGATGAAAATGATATGGGGGATGGTGGAAATCAAAACATCTCATCCCTGCTTACAGCCGGAAGAGATCCGTTTTATTCTGCTGCTTCCTTTAATTTCAGTGCTGTTCGTTTCCGCATTCGTGGTTATGATAATGATCTGTTCAGCACTTTTATGAATGGCATTCCAATGGACAACCTGGATAATGGATTTACTCCGTTTGGATTGTGGGGAGGGCTAAATGATGTTATGCGTAACAGGGATATATCCTGGGGTCTTCGTTACAATACTTTCACCTTTGGTGATATTGGCGGAAATACCAGTATTGATTCTCGTGCCAGCAGACAAAGAGCACAAACAAGTATTGGTTATGCTGCCGCAAACAGGAACTATAATAACAGAATCATGATCACTCACTCTACCGGCCTGAGCAAAAAAGGCTGGGCTTTCACTATAAGTGGCAGCCGCCGCTGGGCAGACGAAGGATATGTTCCGGGAACGTATTATAATGGTTGGGGATATTTTGCAGCTATAGATAAACGTATCGGACAAAACCACCTTCTTTCGTTTACGGCATTTGGTGCACCCACCGAAAATGGACGCCAGGGTGCAGCAGTACAGGAAATGCTGGATCTGGCAGGTACTAATTTCTACAACCCCAACTGGGGATATCAGAATGGTAAGAAACGTAATGCAAGTGTTGGCAAAACGCATCAACCGGTTGCGATACTGACACATGATTTCCGGATTAATAATAATACTACGCTGACAACTGCCCTCGGCTATTCTTTTGGTGATAGAAGTGTAACAGCGCTGGACTGGTATAATGCAGCTGACCCCAGGCCTGATTACTATCGTTATCTCCCCAGCTATACATCCACTTGGGCCAGTACAACAGATCCGGTGCAAGGGCAAATTTTGTACGACCTGATGAAAAGTGATATCAATTACCGCCAGATCAACTGGCAACGATTGTATGATGTAAACAGGGCCAGTTTTGCTACTATTAATAATGCTAATGGAATACCTGGTAATACAGTGAGTGGTTCCCGTTCCCGTTATATCATTGAGGAGAGAATTATTAACACGAAGCGATTTAATGCCAATTCAGTAATTAATACAAAGTTTGGTGAACATATCGATTTTACTGCTGGTGCTTCATACCAGCAGCAAAACAACCATTACTTCAAAAAAGTAGATGATCTGCTTGGCGGGCAATTTTATGTGAATGTGAACCAGTTTGCAGAAAGAGATTTCCCGGTTGACAATTCAGCCAACCAGTTTGACCTCGATAATCCAAACCGCATTTTATATAAAGGAGATAAATTTGGTTACGACTATAATATTAATATTTCAAGAGCTTCCGGTTGGGCGCAGGGAGTTTTCAAATTCAGCAAAATTGATTTCTTCCTGGCTGGTTCGGTTTCTTTTACACAGTTCCACCGGGACGGGAATACGAAGAATGGCCTTTTCCCGGATAATTCTAAAGGGAAGGGTACCGAAAATGAGTTTACAAATTATGCAGGAAAAGCCGGTATCACTTATAAAATCGATGGCCGTAATTATATTTTCGCAAATGGCTCCTACCAGACAAGGGCACCTTATTTTGAGAACGTATATATTTCTCCACGAACCAGAAATGCGCAACAGGATAATGTGACAAGCGAAACCATTCAGACGGTGGAAGCTGGCTATATTATGAATGCCCCGAAATTTAAAATTAGACTGGGTGGCTATTATACCCGTTTCCAGGATGGGATGGATGTAATGTCATTCTACCATGATACTTATCAGAATTTTGTGAACTATGCTATCAATGGAATCGATAAGCTCCATTTTGGTGGTGAGTTTGGTTTGGAGGTGAAAGTGACACCAACTATCACACTGAATGCGGCGGCTGCTCTTGGCCGTTATTATTATGACAGCAAACAGAATGCGGTCATCACAGTTGATAACAGTGCTTCTA
>JACDJC010003568.1_pt1 | contig 11173 bp, 9 predicted proteins | sample 7454191 | NCBI WGS metagenome assembly JACDJC01 (sample SAMN14253291, study PRJNA609438) | sludge metagenome | isolation source: sludge after 25d culture with pyrite and EDTA | collected 2018-12-20
AAACCGGCGCCCAGAACCAGCCGCAGCAGGGCCACCAGGGCCCAGAGAAAGCCGATGGGCAAAACGACGGTGTCCAGGACAAAGACCACGATCAGCGCCACCAGTCGGTCCACCAGGTCACCGGCGGCCGCCTTGACTTGCCCCACCTTGCCCTTCAAGTCGATCAGCTCCCGGCCGGCGTCCACGGTGCGGTCGAGGGCCGCCCGGGCCTGGCCCAGGATTCCCGGCGCCGGCCGTCCGCCTTCCGGCTCGCCGGCGGGGGCCTCCGCCGCCCCGTCTTCCATCGCCGGGCGCAGTCGCTCGACTTCTTCGGCCACCAACCGCACGTTGCGATCGTGCCGCTCCGCCAGCGCCAGACGATAGATGCGGTGGTTGAGCCCAACCACGACGGGGACGGCAAAGCGCACGCAGACCGCCGCCAGCAGAAGCACCTTCCCCGCCCTCAAGAGGTCGAAGCGCCCCCGTCTGCCCAGCCAGATGCCGGCCATCAAGAGGATCATGCTGGCGGCCAACAGCACATCGAGGCCCAGCAGAGGGCTGATCTCCACCAGCACCCGCTGGGTCCCCAGGGCCGTCAGACTCAGGAGCATCACCCAGGAAAAACGCTCCACCAGGTCGTTGACCGGGTCCAGGGCCTCGCCCAAAGCCACCGAGACCCCGACCCCGGCGGGGTTGAGCTGGAGGCGGCTTTCCTGGATCACCGACACCACCGCGTTGAGAGAACGCGCCAGCAGAAAGGCGGCCGTGGCCCGCGCCATGGCCGCCTCGATGTGTGCCTCGGCGGCGGCGTCAAGGCCCCTGGCCAGTCGGTTTTCATGCACCACGCCACGAAGGGGACCGACGGTCACCGAGGCCAGGACGACGACGCAAGTGAGGGTCAGGACGATTCTTTTGCCGGCAGGCCCCAGAGGCATGAAAGATTCCTTCCCGTATCGACGCAAACGGCGAAAGCCGTTAGCGTTCCAATTCAGCCCCGGGCCCATCGGCCCGGGGAATCCGTACCACGAAGCGCGACCCGCGGCCGGGGGCCGAATCGACGTTGATGGTGCCGCCGTGCTGGTCGACGATCTGGTTGGCCACGAAGAGCCCCAGACCGGTGCCCTTGCGGCCCTTGGAGGTGAAAAACAGGGTGAAAAGTTTTTCCCGGGTCTCGGCGTTCATGCCGATGCCGTTGTCCTGGACGCTGAAGACGACATCGTCCCCCTCGACCTGGAGACCGAAGACGATGCGGTGCTCGGATTTGCTCTCGTCGCGCAGGCAGGCGTCGATGGCGTTTTCCAGGATATTGGCCAGGGCCGAGTGGATGTATCCCGGATCGATGTTCAGGGTGGCACCGGCCGGATCGAAGCGCCGCTGGAAGGCGATCCCCTGGGCCTGGGCCTTGGGTTCAAACCCGGCGGCCACCTCCTCGGCAAAAGCCAGGGCATCGATGCGCTCCCAGCGCAACTCCCGCTTCTTGGCGTAAAAAAGAATGTCGGCGATCATGCGCCGGATCCGCTCGATCACCTGCTTCACCGCGACCCACCCCTCCTGGACCTGGGGCAAATCGCCGCGCCGGAAGCCGGCCTCCACCAGGTAGATGCCCCCATCCAGTCCCGTGAGCAACCCCTTGATCCCGTGGGAAATCGATCCGAGCATCAACCCCAGCGACGATAGATGGTCCTGAAGCTCGATCTTCTCGTGCACCAAGGCCTCCAGGCCGGTGGTGTAGTCCTTGAGCTGCCGGCGCATGGTGATTCGGTCCCGGGCGCGCTTGAGGGAAATTTCCAGGGCGTCGATGTGGATCGGCTTGGTGATGAAGTCGGTGGCCTCGTTTTTCAGGCTCTCGATGGCCAGCTTCATGTCGCCGTGGCCGGTGATCATGATCACTTCGGCTTCGGGGTCGATGCGCTTGATGCGGCGCAGCACCTCGATGCCGTCCACCACCGGCATCTTGATGTCGGTCATCACGATGGACGGCCGGATCTCTTCGAAGAGACGCAGCGCCGCCAGGCCGTCCTCCGCCGTCACCACCGCGTAGCCCATGTCCGCCAGCGACATGCGCAGCACTTCGCGGATATCCGCCTCGTCATCCACCAGCAGGATGGTGGGCTTATCGTTCATTTCCGTCATGATGAGCATCCTCGACGGGGAAAGTGACCTCGAAACAGGCGCCGGTACCGGGCCGGGCGACGGCCCGAATGGCGCCGCCGCATTCCTTGACGATCCCGTAGCTGATCGACAGGCCCAGGCCGGTCCCCTTGCCGACCTCCTTGGTGGTAAAAAAGGGCTCGAAAACCTTGTCGGCCAAATCCGGGGCCAGGCCGATCCCCGTATCGCAGACCTGGCACACCACCTGGGGGCCGCTGCGGAAGGTCCGCAGGGTGATGCGCCGGTCCACCGCCACGCCGGGCTGGTTGGCCGCCTTTTCCTCGATGGCGTCACGGGCGTTGAGCAGCAGGTTGATGAACACCTGCTCCAGGCGTCCGCAATCGCCCATGATCGGCGGCAGGCCATCGGCCATCTGGCGCGCCACCTCGATGCCCCGCACCTTGAGTTGCTGGCTGAAGATGTCCAGGGCGTTTTCCATCACCTCGTTGACCTGGACCCGCTCCAGGGTCTCATCGCTCTTGCGGGCGAACTGACGCATGTGGTTGATGATCTTGCTGGCCCGGTCCACGTTGCCGTCCACCTTGCGCAGCATCTCGTCGAGTACCGGCGCATCGATCCGCCCCCCCTGCTCCAGCTTGCGGATGAAAAAAGAGCTGACCGTCTTGATCACCGACAGCGGCTGGTTGAGTTCGTGGGCCACGCCGGTGGCCATCTCGCCGAGGGTGGCCATCTTGCTGGCCTGGATCAACTGCTGCTCGGCCTCCAGGCGCTTGGTGATGTCGCTGGTGGTCACCAGCAGCACCTGGCGATCGGCGTATTCCGCCGGCGAGATGCGGATGTTGACGATGATCCAGCCGCCGCCGAAGTGCCGTTGACGCACCCGATCCACCGTTTGGCCGCCGCGCATCCGCCGGGCGTAGTCCCCTCGCTCCGCGTCGGCGAACAGGTCGAGAAAGCAGCGGCCGATCAATTCCCCGGGAGCGCAACCATAGACCGGTTCAACGCTGTTGTTGGCGTCCACGATCTCCAGGGTTTCGGGGTCCAGCACGAAAACCGGGTTGGGAATATTGCTGAAGATGGCGTGATATTTTTGCTCCGATTTCTCCAGATCCAGTTCGAGCTGCTTGCGCGCGGTGATGTCCAGGGAAATCTCCATCACCGCCACGATCCGTCCGGTTTCGTCGTAGATGGGCGAACTGCGCACCATCCAGTGCTTCAGTGCGCCGTTCTTGTCCACGCCGCTCTCCTCGGCCCAGTGGGGTTGGCCATCCTGAAAGGTTTTCTCCACCGGGCAGTGATCGCACTTGTGGTCCAGCCCCTTGTAGGCGGCGTAACAGAAATCTCCCCGCCGGGGGTGGAAGAGATCGTCGAAGAGGCGGTTGTAGCGCAACAGGCGGTAGTCACGGTCCTGGACGGTGATCAGACAGGGCACCCCCTCGAACAGTCGTTGGTACTCGTCGCGCTGGTTGTTGAGTTCGGTCTGTTTCAGGTCGATCTGGGCGCTCATGTGATTGATGGCCCCGGCCAGCTGCCCCATTTCGTCGTCCTGGTCCACTTTCACCGCACCGTCGTAGTGCCCCCGGGCGATGCGGTCGGTGCCTTCGATGAGCCGCCGAATCGGTCGATTCACGAAGCGCAGCAAAAAGACGAGGATGATGGTCGAAGTGACGAGGAAAACGAAGGCGGACAAACCGATACTCACCCGCTGGGTGCGGGCGATCTCCCGGTCCACATCCGCCAGGGAGACCACCAGATCCAGGGCGCCGAGAATCTTCTTGTCGACGGGGTGGAAGTGGCAGCCGCCGGTGGAGCAGCCCGGTTCGTTGTTGATGGGGGTGATGATGCCCAGCAGACGGTAGCCCGCGTCGGACCGGAAGATGCGCACCCGCTGGTCCAGGCTGAGGCGCTCCAGGGGCGGTTGGCTGCGATGGCAGACGTCGCAGGCCTCGGCCTTGATGTTGGTGACCTGCTCGACCTCTTCGGTGTGGTTGGAAAACTTGATCTGCCCCTGCTTGTTGTAGATGCGGATATTCTCGATCTCCGGCTGACGCCCGATGTTGCTGATGATCTGGGTGATGTCGTCCCGGCTGTTGAGCATCATGGCGTAGTGGGTGCCCAGGCGCACGGTGTTGGTGAGCCGGTCCGTGCTGGCCACGATGTTTTCCATCACCCGCCGGCGCTGATGGCGGATGTTGAAGGTGGCCCAGACCGCCATGGAAACCAGGAGTACGGCGCCGACGACAAAAATCAGCTTGGACACCAGGCTGTGGCGGATCCGGCTCATTTTTTCGAGGCCTCGTGTCGTGTTTGGGCCTGTAAATGTTGCTTTTGGCTACAGCGGCCGAACATTCGGCTACACTCCATTTATCTTACCGATTTTGAAAAGAATATCATTTATTTGCCCCCGCCCGTCAAGCCGACTGTTGCTTTCAGCTACAGTCGGATTCTTCTCCAGCGCCCCTCTTTCAGAACTATAAAATATTAGAATAAATAGGTTTTTTGCTGTATTTGACCCTTTGGCATCCCCCTTGCTTTGACATGAGGGCAACCCCATCCAAGGAGGTCACCGCCATGAAAAGCCATCGATTCCCCATCGCCCCCGTCATCGCCCACCCCCGTTGGTGCAGCAAGGTCGATCCGGCCGCCGGCGGTCCGCTGAAGTTGTGCCTTGGGCTGGTGGACTGCAGCCGCTGCGGATTCGCCCAGTGGCTGGATCTGATGGATGCCGACCGGCCGGCGCCCCCCGCGGCGTGTCATGCCCAGGTGCCGGCGGCTCCCGCCGCGGCGGCCTGAACCGCCGGAAAGGAGGAAACCATGCCACGCAAAGACGCCAAACCCCGCATCGAGGGATTCAAGGTCCTTGAAAACGAGTGCATCTGGATGAAGGCCGGGGTGATCAACTTCCGCCTCTGCGACAACGATTACGACTGCCAGACCTGTCCCTTCGACAAGGCGATGCGCCGGGCCATGGACATGGCGGCCCACGGCGACAGCCACCGGGAAGCCCCCGAATGGGTCCGGCATCTCCAGCGCCGCTACGACGGGGCTAACCGCCCCTGCCGGCACGTGCTCACCGGCCGCATCCCCGGGCCCAAAATCTGCACCCAGAATTACGAATGCTACCACTGCGCCTTCGACCAGATGCTGGACGAGATCGACCTGGGCATGGAGATGGACGCCCCCCATTGCCGACTGGTGAGCGGGGTCCAGATGGCCGACGGCTACTACTACCACCTCGGCCATACCTGGGCACGCTTCGAACATGGCGGTCGCGTCCGCGTCGGCTGCGACGATTTCGTCACCCGGGTTTTCGGTGATCTGCACCCGGCCGAATTGCCCCCCCTGGGCGCCCGGATCTCCCAAGGACAGGTGGGATGGAGCCTGGCGCGGCAGAATCGGATGGCCGCCCTGTTGGCGCCGGTGACGGGACGGGTTCTCGCCGTCAACCACCAGTTGTGGGACCATCCCGAAATGATGCGTGAGGCCCCGTATCAGCATGGCTGGTTTTTTATCGTCGAGCCGGACATGCCCCGACGCAATCTCAAGGAGCTGTTTTTCGGCAAGGAAGCCGAGGGTTGGATGGACCGGGAGCAACACGCCCTGCTGGAACTGGTGGCACCGGACTACGCCGACCTGGCCGCCACCGGCGGCCAGTTGATCCATGACGTCCATGGCCGGTTTCCCCGGGTCCCCTGGGACGACCTCGTCTCCCGGTTCCTTCATACCAAACCGGCCTCTGACCGCTGACCGCATCCGTCGGCGGCGAGAAACTCTCGGCAGTAGCGGCAAAACAGCAGCGCGGTGGCGTCCAGCCCGGCCACGTCGCCCGTAAAGTGCATCAGACACCCCGGGTCCGAGCAGTGGGTGAGCGAAAAAAGGTGCCCCAACTCGTGGAGGGCCACCTTGGCGGCACGCTCCAGGACCCGGGCCGGGGGCGGTCGTCGGCCCTCCTCGGCCTCACCCAGCCGATGCAGCGATACCAGGGCCGCCCGGCCGCCGAGGCGGGCCTCGCCGAAAACGTGGCTGAACACCGGGACGAACAGATCCACCGCCGTCACCGCCACCACCTTGTCGCACCGGTTCGGGGGACGAGATTCCAGGTCTTCGATGACACACCCGGCATCGTACTGCAACCGTTGGGGATCCAAAGCGAAATCGGGACGCGGCAACGGATCGAGAACCATGGCTTCCAGGTGCATGAAGCCTTCGACGTGGGCGGCAATCACCTTGGCCGCCAGCCGGGTCTCTTCTCCCATGGGGATGACCCCGACGCGGATCCCCCGGGCAGGCCCCGGTCTCATCGCCCGTTTTCTCCCCGCCCCTGTCCGTTCACAATCCCAGCCGTTTGATCTTCTTGTGCAGGGTGACACGGTTGATCCCCAGAATCCCGGCGGCCCGGGTGACGTTGCCGTCGCAATCGGCCAGCACCTTGCGGATATGGGCCGTCTCCACCTCCTCGAGGCTGGCGCAGGCGCCCGGGGCCAATGCCGAGGACGCCTTGAGGAAGGCAAAATCGGCCTGGCCCAGGGTCCTCGACTTGGCCAGCACCACGGCCCGCTCCACGGCGTTTTCCAGTTCGCGCACGTTACCGGGCCAATCGTAGGCGGTCAGCACCTCCAGGGCGCCGGGGAAAACCCGATCGACCTTGCGCGTGGTCTCGTGGCCGAGCTTCTCCAAAAAATGGGCCACCAGCGGCGGAATGTCCTCCTTGCGTTGGCGCAGGGGCGGAATGTCGATCTGAATCACGTTGATGCGGTAAAAAAAATCCTCCCGGAAAGCGCCGTCGGCGATCTGGCGGGACAGGTCCCGGCTGGTGGCCGAAATCAGGCGAAAGTCCACCGTGATCGACTGGCGACTGCCCAGCCGCACCACCTTCTTGTCCTGCAGGACCCGCAGGAGGTCCACCTGCATCTTGGGGCTGATTTCCCCGACCTCGTCGAGGAAAAGGGTCCCGTTTTCGGCCACCTCCAGAAACCCCTTGCGCGCCTGCTGCGCTCCGGTGAACGCCCCCTTCTGGTGGCCGAAGAGTTCGCTTTCCAGCAAAGATTCGGACATGGCCCCGCAGTTGATGGGCACAAACGGATAATGGGCGCGCCGGCTCTTGGCGTGGATCGCCTTGGCCACCAATTCCTTTCCGGTGCCGGTTTCGCCGATGAGCAGCACCGAGGCATCACTGGCCGCCACCTCCGGAATCAGGGAAAAAATCTTCTGCATGGGCGCCGAACGGCCGATGATATCGTCAAAGCGCGTAATCTGCTCCAGGGTTCCTTTCAGGTAGCGATACTGCTCGGTGAGCCGACGCTGCTGGATGATTTTTTCCAGCACCAGGTTGAGCTGCTCCGGTTTGAACGGCTTGAGCAGGTAGTCGCTGGCCCCCATCTTCATCGCCTGCACCGCCGATTCGATGGAGCCGTAGGCGGTGATGATCACCACCGAGGCCTCCGGGAACTCCTGACGCACCTGTTCCAGGAGCTCCAGGCCGCTCTTGCCGGGCATCTTGATATCCACGAAGAGCAGGTCGTAGACCTCCGATGCCAATCGGACCAGGGCCTCATCGGCCGATGCGGCGGTGCCCACCATGTGCCCGGCGTTGACGAACCAGTGCTTGAACGACTCGCGCACGATGCGCTCGTCGTCCACAATCAGGATGCGCAACTTAGAATTCATGGTTCGGTTCCCCGGCCGGCGTTTCACCGGCGGCATCGATCAGGGGAAAACAGAGATCGAATTTCGTGCCTACCCCGGCGCGGCTGTCCACCTTGATGCGTCCGCCGTGGTCCTTCACCACCCCGTAGACGATGGACAACCCCAGCCCCGTGCCCTCGCCGAAGGGCTTGGTGGTGAAAAAGGGGTCGAAGATATGATCCAGGTCCGCCGCGGCGATACCGGCGCCGGTGTCGGCGATGCGGATGCATGCGCTTCGGTGGGATTTGTCGGTGCGTGAACTGATGGTCAGGCGTCCCCCGCCGGCCATGGCCTCGATGGCATTGAAGATCAGGTTCAGAAAGCACTGCTGCAAGAGGTTCTTGTCGCCGCGAACCGCCAGGCGGGTCGCCACCATTTCGGTCTTCAGGGTGATGCCCTGAAGCTGCATCTTGTGCTGGGTCAGGGCGATGACCGATTTGAGCACATCGTTGAGATCCGTATCCCGGTAGGCCCGCGGGGCTTCGCGGGAAAACGAGAGCAGGCCCGAAACGATCCTTCCGCACCGCTCCAGCTCTTCACACATCAGATTCACGTATTGGCGCATTTCCTCGCGCTGGGCCGCAGTCACCGTTTCCTGGGCCAACGTCTGGCGGATCAGCTCGGAAAAGGTCAGCAACCCCTGGATGGGATTGTTGATCTCGTGGACGCAACTGGCCACCAGCTTGCCCAGGGAGATCATGCGGTCCTCCTGGACCACCAGCTTCATGTCCGACTTGAGGTCGGCCACCCGCTTTTCCCAGCGCTGGGTCAAGGCCTTGGTGATATCGCGCCAGATCTCGATGATGCGCACCACTTCGCCGGCGCTGTTTTTCACCGGGTAGGTGACGATGTTCGAATAGGCCGGGGCCCCGTTGGCGGAAGTCTCTTCACGGATCACGTGGGCCGATTCCCCGGTGCGCAGGGTCTCGATCATCGGGCACTGGTAGCCGATCATCGATTGGTTGCAAGGCGCCTCCAGCCCGTGGATGACCTGGTAGCAGGGGAGCCCCACCACCTCCTCGCGCTGGCGGTGCAGCGATTCAAGAAACGGGGCGTTGACATCCTCGATGGTGAAGTCGCTGCGCAGCACCATGATTTTCTGGCGGGCCTGCTGAATCAAAAAATCGGAGATCATCCGCTCTCCGGCTAACTGGGCCTCGGCCGATTTGAGGCGCTGCTCGGTGAGGAAGAAATTGCGGATGAAGCGACCGATGTTGTGCTCCAGGAGCCCCACCCCCTTGGGGCGCAGGTTGACCAGCTCCATGAGCACGTCACGACGGTTGGTCAGTTCCAGGATCCCGTCAAGATCCGACAGCTTGAAAAAGTCTCTGAAATCGGCGGTGGTGTGGATCCCCTTGGCCGCGGCAAGGCGCAGTCCCTCCGCCTCCGGGTCGATGTCGCAAACGCCCACGATGCGGATATTGAGCCCCGGCAGAGGTTCCTTTTCCAGCAGCTCCAGGAAAAAGCGGCAGGCCCGGCCTCCGCCCACGATGGCCAGGTTCAGCGACAACCGGTTGATGCCGGATCCGTTGGACGTCTCCTTGGTCATGCCGAAAGCCTCCTGGAAAACGACGGGTTCAAAAGTCGGTCACGGGCCTTCCGGGGCCGCCAGCGCTGGTGCTCAGGCGGCCGTGGCGGTCTGTCGAAACTTTTCCAGGAAGCCGCCGGTAACCGCCAGATTCAAATCGAGCCGCAGCGCTTCGGGAGACAGGCCCATGGCCAGCCCGAGCAGTTGAGGCAGATAGAGGATCGTCATGGTGCCGGCGACGCCGGTTTGGCGGGCCACCTGTCGCTGGTAAGCCTCGAGGTTGATCTGGCACATGGGACAGACGGTGACCACGGCATCCGCCCCTTGGGCCGCTTCGAGAATGGCCCCCACCAGCTTCAGGCCCACTTCCATCTTGGTGTTCATGTGGGAGGCCCCGCAGCACTTGCTTCCCATGGTCCAGGGGTGCAGATCCGCTCCGGTGGCGGCGATGAGCGGCTCCATGGACCGCGGTGCCTCCGGGTCGTCGAACACGGCATAGGGGCGCAGGCACTGACAGCCGTAATACGGTGCCACCCGGATCCCGGTCAACGGCCGCACCACGCGCCGGGCCACGGCGGCGGCGCCCAGGTCCCGGCTCACCACGTCGAGCAGATGCCGCATCCGGGTTCCACCGTGGTAAACAAGGCCTTCCACGGCCAGGGCTTCGTTGATGCGATCTTTCAGATCGTGGGAAACCCGGGTCTTTTCCTCCACCCGCCTCAGGTTGAGATAGCAGGCGCTGCACGGCACCAGGATATCCCGGCCGGGGGGCGTCATGCCCTCGGCCAGGGCGAGGTTGCGGGCCGGCAGCACCAAGGTGAGCAATTCGCTCACCGCCTCGGCGGCGCTGGCCCCGCAGCAGGTCCACCCCTCGATCTCGGTGAGCTCGGCGCCCATGGCCGCCATGAAGGCTCGGGTGCTGATGTCGTATTCCCGGGCCGTCCCCTCCAGGGAGCACCCCGGGTAGTAGAGATATTTCATGACCGGTTCTCCATTTCGGCGACTTTTTCAAAAAGCTTGTTCAGGCCCCCGCCGCCCCGGGACGGGAGCTGCAGCGTCACCTTGCCCCGCCGCATGAGCCGCATCCCCATGTCCGCGTAGCGCAGCGGCAACCAGGGGTTCATCATCTGGGCGAAATACAGCCCCATGAACTCCATCTCGCGCACCCGGCCATGGCGTCGCACGCTGGCGATGAAATTCCGGTAGAACAGGTCCCCCGATCGCAGGTGGGACAAATGCCGACGGGCGGCGAGCTGCTTGAGGCGGCCGATGGCCTCGGTGAGTGGCAGGCCGCGAGGGCACCGCAGGGTGCACATGTAGCAGGCCGAGCAGAGGCTGAAGGTGCGGGAGGCCAGCACATCCTCGGTGCGCCCCAGCAACACCAGGCGCCACATGTGGCGCGGGGTCAAATCCATGGCGAATTCGTTGGGGCATGACCCGGTGCAGGTCCCGCACTGGATGCAGGGCTGGACCATCGCCCGGATATCGGCCAGGGCTGAAGCCGCTTCCGGCATGGCGGTCAGATCGATGGCGGTGTCTTCGGCAAGGGCCATGACGAATCTCCCTTCGGGCATCTGGCATCTCGAATCCGGGATGGATGCATTTCTTTAATGAATCTAAAATCTTGAATTTGCAATTTCGCGTCTCCTAAGCCAGCGCCTGATCCAGCAGGCCGAACATCTGGGGCATGCTCAGGCCGTTGAGCACCGCGGCCCCGTTGGGGCACACCGCCTCGCAGGCCCCGCACCCCTGGCACATGGCCGGGTTGACCAGGACCTTGTCCAGTTCCTCGTCCAGACGCCGGGCCTCGTAGGGACAGGCCTCGATGCAACGGCCGCAGCGGGCGCAGAGGCTGTGGCGCACCACGGC
>JACDJC010003569.1_pt1 | contig 11171 bp, 10 predicted proteins | sample 7454191 | NCBI WGS metagenome assembly JACDJC01 (sample SAMN14253291, study PRJNA609438) | sludge metagenome | isolation source: sludge after 25d culture with pyrite and EDTA | collected 2018-12-20
GCCGCCGGTCGCCCGGGTGGACAATGCCTGGGGGGACCGCAACCTCAGCTGCGCCTGCCCGCCGATCGAGGCCTATGCCACGACCGAAGAGCACGTGACGGTCTGAGCCGATGCGCCCGGATGGCGCGCCTGGCTGATTCGTGTGCCGGCCCGGAATCGGGGCCGGCACATCGTCCAGGGACACTGGGCATCACTGGCCCTCATCCCGTTGCGGGTGCGGGCGTTTTTCAAGCAGTTCATGACAGGAGTCAGAACCATGCCGTTCGTCAACATCAGGATCACCCGCGAGGGCGTCACCGCCGCACAGAAGCTGCAACTGATCCAGGGAGCCACGCAACTGCTGGTGGACGTGCTGGGCAAGAATCCCCAGACCACGTTCGTCGTCATTGACGAAGTCGATACCGACAATTGGGGTATTGCGGGTGAGCAGGTGAGCACCCTGCGAGCGCGCCAGAAAGCGACGGGCCGCTGAATCGCCAGATCACTGCTCTCTGTCGTCGGTGAACCGGGGCAGATTCCAGTGATGGCGCAAGGACAGGTGGCGAATCGCAAAACACAGGGTGATGGCCACCCAGGGAAGCCAACGTACGGACCATCCCAGCGTTTCACCACCGGCCTGGAGGATCGCCGCGACCAGCGCCGCCGAGGCGTAGATTTCCTTTTGCAGAATGACGGGCGTGCGATTGAGCAGCAGGTCGCGCAATGCGCCGCCGCCCACGGCGGACAACATGCCCAGAATGATGGCCGCTTCGATGCCATGACCGTAAGCCAGGGTCTTGTGAGCGCCGAAAACGGCAAAAAAACCCAGTCCCAGTGCGTCGAACAGCAGCACCGGATGAGAGAGCTTCTGCACCCACTGGCCGGCGCCGATGACCAGGCCTGCAGCGGCGATGGCCAGTGCCAGGTAGCGCCAGTCCGACAGACCCGCGGGCGACAGTGCGCCGATGCATACGTCCCGGATGATGCCCCCGCCGCAAGCGGTCACGTAGGCCAGCGTGATGATGCCGAACAAATCCAGTTTTTTCTGATGTGCAGCCAGCGCCCCGCTGATGGCGAAAACGAACGTGCCTATCAGGTCGAGCGACGTGAACAAGGCATGTTCGCTCAATTCCTTGGCCCCTCGGCGCCAGGCCAGATTGCGCTTGGGCGAACGGTGGCGGCGGTCGGCATCATTGGCAAGGGGGGCCGGCAGGTGACGACCGGCGCACGTAGGTGACAAAGTCGTAGGACAGCCCGTTCTCGGGTGGCTGCGGCAGGCGTTCCACTTCCAGCCATTGCCCGGCTGGCAGTTCGGGAAACCAGGTGTCGCCTTCGATGTCTGCGTGGATTTCGGTCGCGATGAGTTCGTCGGCCAGCGGCAGCGCCAGGCGGAAGATCTGTTCGCCACCGATGATGCAGACCCTGTCGTCCTTGCTGCAACTGGCCAGTGCGGTTTCCAGGGAACCATGGCGTTCTGCGCCAGGTGCCACGAACGCCGGGTTGCGGCTGACGACCAGGTTGCGTCGCCCGGGCAGGGGGCGCCCAATGGACAGCCAGGTCTTGCGCCCCATGATGATGGGATGGCCCAGGGTGCTGCGCTTGAAATGCGCCAGATCGGCTGGCAGGTGCCAGGGCATGCCGCCCGCGCGTCCGATCACGCGCTGGTCGGTATGGGCCACGACGATGCGGATGCGAGGGCCTGGGGGCATGGGGGGTGTTCCTGATCCGGTGGGTAATGGCCGCGTCGGCAAGGGCTCTTTCGCAGAGGCCTGTACGCATTGCGCGCCGCGTCGCGCAGGCAAGGGCCGAGCCCCCCGCTGTCCGCTGCATTGTTCGCGCAACGGCTCAACCCGCTGCGCGCCGCATTGGGCCAGCAGGGCCTTCAGGCTGCCCTGGGCCAGCACCAGGTCCGGTGCCAGATCCATCAGCGGGCGCAGCACGAAGGCGCGTTCGTGCATGCGCGGGTGTGGCACGGTCAGATTCGGCGCATCGAGGTGCCGGCCGTCGTACCACAGCAGGTCCAGATCCAGCGTGCGGGGTGCGTTGCGATAAGGGCGTTCACGCCCATGCGCCTGCTCGATGGCCTGCAAAGCGGCCAGGAGGTCCTGCGCGCTCAGCCGGGTATGGACTTCAGCCACCGCGTTGACATAATCTGGTCCGCCACAAGCGACGGGTGAGGTGTCGTACAGCGGTGACAGCCGCACCGCTGTCAGACCAGGGGTGTGTGCGATGGCGTGGGCCGCTGCCTGAAGCGTGCCCGCCGCGTCACCCAGATTGGCGCCCAGGCCCACATAGGCCAGAACGGGCGCGGGCGGCGTGTCGTGGCCAGCGTCCATGCCGATGTCAGGCGTCCGGATTGGTCGGCCTGGCGGCAGCGGGCATGGTCGCCGCTGCGCCGTCGCTCGAGGCACCCTGCTTTGCTGGCGGTGGGTCGCCCGCCTGCGCGGCGGGGGTCGCTTCGCCCGCGTCGCCTGCAGGCTTGCGCCGGCGGCGGCGCTTGCGGGTGCTGCCCGAGCCGATGCGCCGCGCGCCGGCATGGCCCGCCTGCCAGGCATCGATCATCTGGACCCGGCGTTCGTCCCCGCTGTTGGCCAGATCCATCCACCACTGGGCCAGCACGCTATCGACTTCGCGCGCTTCGGCGCGCAACTGCAGGAAGTCCACGGCCGCGCGAAAGCGCGGCTGTTCCATCATGCGCCAGATCGAACGCACGGTGGCGCGCTCGAAGCGTGCCTGCGTCAGCCAGATCTCGCGCATGTCGGCCTGATGGCGCCGCTGGATGGCGAGCTTGTCCTTCTGTTCTTCGATGACCGAATCGGCTGCCTGGATGAGCGCCTCGTTGCGCTGCAGGCCCCCGGCCACCAGCGCGCTCCAGCGCTTTTGCACCAGACGCCACAGCAGCGCTGCAAACAGGAAACTGGGGCTGACGGTCTTGCCCGCGCGTACGCGCGCATCGGTGCGCGACAGGGCAATTTCCACAAAGGCCTCGCCACCTTCTTCCTCGAATATCCGGTCGATCAGGGGGATCAGGCTTTTGGTCAGGCCCGAGCGACGCAGTTCGCGCAAGCTGTCCATGGCGTGCCCACAGGTCAGCAGCTTGAGCGTTTCGTCGAACAGGCGGGAAGCCGGGACGTGTTCGATCAGCGCCGCCAGGCGTGCGATCGGAGCCTCGGTGGCGGGGTCGATGCGCGCACCCAATTTGGCCTGAAAGCGCAAGGCCCGCAGCATGCGCACGGGGTCTTCGCGGTAGCGGGTTTCCGGATCGCCGATCATGCGCACCACACGGTTTTTCAGGTCGGCCACACCCTGGTGGAAATCGATGACCTGATCCTTCACGGGATCGTAGTACAGGGCATTGATGGTGAAGTCGCGCCGTGCGGCGTCTTCTTCGTGGGTGCCGAATTCGTTGTCGCGCAGGATGCGGCCGTGTTCGTCGGTTTCCTGCCCGCCCGAGGAAGGTGCCCGAAAGGTGGAGGTTTCAATGACTTCCTGGCCGAACACCACGTGCACCAGCTGAAAGCGCCGCCCGATGATGCGCGCGCGGCGAAACAGCGGCCGGATCTGGGCGGGCGTGGCGTTGGTGGCGACGTCGAAATCCTTGGGTTCCAGTCCGACGATCAGGTCGCGCACGGCGCCGCCCACGATATAGGCATCGAAGCCGTGCTGGTTCAGCACCTCGCAGACCTTGATCGCGTGGCGCGACACCAGCTTCGGGTTGATGCCGTGCTTGTCGCGCGACAGTCGCACGGGGCCGCTGGGCGGGGCGACGAACAGGCGCGAGACGAAATGTTTGATGGTCTGCTTGAGCATGGCGCGTATTTTAAGACTTTGTATCCCGCATGTCGTCGAACAGGTCCAGTATTTGCCAGCCGCGTCTCTGGGCGAGGTCCCGCAGGGGCGCGCTGGGGTTGGTGGCCACAGGGTGGGTCACGACTTCGAGCAAGGGCAGATCGTTCAGCGAGTCGCTGTAAAACCACGTTTCCGTGAAGTCCTCGAGTTGCAGGCCCATGGTTGCCAGCCACTGGCGCACGCGCAGGACCTTGCCCGCCTTGAAGCTGGCGACCCCGTCGATGCGACCCGTGTAGGCGCCTGCGGCATCACGCTGGGGGATGGTGGCAATCAGGTGCTGCAGGCCCAGCGCGCGGGCAATGGGTTGGGTGACGAAGGCATTGGTGGCGGTCACGATGGCGCACAGGTGGCCACGCGCCTGATGATGGGCCACCAGGGCGTGCGCAGCCGGCAGGAGGCCGGGTTCGACGACCTCGGCCATGAAGGCCTGGTGCCATTGTGCAAGCTCGGTGGGGTTGCCCAGGCGCAACAGTCCCAGCATGAAGTCTGCGGCTTCCTCGGCGCTGAGGGTGCCGGCGTTGTAGCGATGCATCAGGTCGTCATTGCGCCGGCGCGCCGTGTCGGGGTCGCCGGCGCGCCCGGTGCGCGCCAGGAAATCCGCCCATTGGTAATCGCTGTCGAAGGGCAGCAGGGTGTGGTCCAGGTCGAACAGGGCCAGGTGGCTGGGCAGCGTCATGGAGTCCTCGGGGAATGTGGCTGATCGGCCAGCAGGTCTTTGAGCAGCGGCAGCGTGATGGGGCGATGCCGCGCCAGGGAATAGCGATCCAGCGCGTCGATGAGCGCCGTCAGGCGCGTCATGTCGCGGTCGTGATGGGTCAGGATCCAGCTCAGGATCTCGTCGCCGAGTGTCAGGCCTCGGCGTAGCGCGCGTTCGCGCAGGGCTTCGGCCCGGTCGGCATCCGACAGATGCTCCAGGCGGCAGACCAGGTCCCAGCCCAGACGTGTGCGCAGGTCTTCGCGCAGCGGCATGGTCAGGGGAGCACGGTCGCCCGCCGTCAGCAGGGCAAACGCCGCAGGCGTGGTGGCCGCTGCGCGCCAGCGGTTGAACAGGGCGAACAGGGCGGCCTGTGCCGGGGCGGACAGATCACCGACATCATCGACCGCCACCAGGCTGAGCGCGCGGTCCTCGTCGGTCGCGAGTGCGTGCAGCAGGTGGGCCGGAGTGCCGGCATCCAGATAGTGGCGGTCTGCACCCTGAGCACAGGCGCGCAACAAGTGGCTGCGCCCCGAGCCGGGGCTACCCCACAGGTAGACGGCATGGCCGGGCGCCAATGCCCGCACGGCCTCCAGCGCGGCCCGGTTTGCGCCGGGCACGAAGCTCTCGAGCGTGGGCGCGGATGCAGGCAGAATGTCCAGGAGCAGTTGCTGCGTCATGCAGGTCGGCACTTCATCGTAAAATCAGGGCGCACATTGTCCAAACCTGCAATTCTTGCACATTCGGCGGCTTTCCTCATGACACAAGGCTCATTTTCCCCCATGACGTATCGCGATGCCGGCGTCGACATCGATGCCGGCGACGCGCTGGTCGATCGCATCAAGCCGCTGGCTGCCCGCACGATGCGCGCGGGCGTCATGGCCGGCATCGGCGGCTTTGGCGCGCTGTTTGAACTGCCACGCCATCTGCGCGAGCCGGTGCTGGTGTCCGGTACCGATGGCGTGGGCACCAAACTGCGCCTGGCCTTCGAGTGGCAGCGCCATGACACCGTCGGCATCGATCTGGTGGCCATGAGCGTCAACGATATCCTGGTTCAGGGAGCGGAACCCCTGTATTTCCTGGATTATTTCGCCTGCGGCAAACTCTCGGTGGACACGGCTGCCCGGGTGGTGGGCGGCATCGCCCGCGGGTGTGAGCTGGCCGGCTGCGCGCTGATCGGCGGTGAAACCGCCGAGATGCCCGGCATGTACCCGGATGGCGAATACGATCTGGCGGGTTTTGCGGTGGGGGTGGTGGAAAAATCCATGATCATCGACGGCGCCGACATTCAGGTGGGCGACTGCGTGCTGGGGCTGGCGTCCAGCGGGGCCCATTCCAACGGCTATTCGCTGCTGCGCAAGATCCTGCTGCGGGCCGATGCGCGGCCCGATCAGGACCTGGGTGGCCGTCCCCTGGCCGATGTGGTGATGGAGCCCACCCGCATTTACGTCAAGTCGGTCCTGGCGGCGCTGGCAGCGCACGGCCGGGCGATCCGCGGCCTGGCCCACATCACGGGCGGCGGCCTGCTGGACAATGTACCCCGCATCCTGCGCGCCGGGCTGTGTGCCCATGTGCATCGCGATGCCTGGACGCGGCCCGCGCTGTTCCAGTGGCTGCAGGCGCGTGGGGGCGTGGACGACCAGGAAATGATCCGTGTGTTCAATTGCGGGATCGGGATGGTGCTGGTGGTGGATGCCGCGCGCGCCGATGCGGTGGCCGCCACCCTGAGCGCCCAGGGTGAGACCGTGCATGTGCTGGGGCAGATCGTGCCCCAGGCACCCGGCGGAGCGCAGACCATCGTGGCTTGACGCGCCAGGGGGCGCACCGCTTCGGGGGCCGTGTCGCCACCCGCCTGGGCGTTCTTCGGTGTCTGGAGCCAGGCGTGCACGGCTATCGATGAAGGGGGCCGGCGTGTGCCTGCGCCACAGCCTTCGCAACATGATCGACGACCCGGCCTGTCGCGTCCGGCGCCAAGCAGTCGATCACCTGGCGGCGCGGCAGAGACCGTAGCCACGTCAGCTGGCGCTTGGCCAGTTGACGTGTGGCTGCGATGGCCTGTTCGATGGCCTGATCGAGCGTGGTGTGGCCCTCCAGGTGATCCCACAGCTGACGATAGCCGACACAGCGCACCGAGGGCAGGCCGGCGTGCAGATCGCCACGTGCGTACAGCGCGCGCACCTCATCCAGCAGGCCCGCTTCGATCATGGCGTCGAAACGATGTGTGATGCGCGCATGCAGCGCACTGCGTGCACCCGGCTCCAGGCTGATCGTCAGATGGCGCCAGCCGGGCAGCGTCGGTCGTGGCGGCTGAGCCAGCCAGTCGCTCATCGTGCGGCCGGTGCGGTGCCAGATTTCCAGGGCGCGCTGTACCCGCTGGCTGTCGTTGGGCGCCAGGCGGGCTGCCGTCACCGAATCGACGCGGGCCAGTTCGGCGTGCAGGGCGGGCCAGCCACGCTGTCGCGCGGCCTCGTCCAGCTGCAGGCGCACGGTCGGGTCGGCGCCAGGCAGATCGTTCAAACCTTCGCGCAGGGCCTTGTAGTACAACAGGGTGCCCCCGCATAGCACGGGGATGTGGCCGCGGGCCCGGATGGCGTTTGCCAGGCTGGCCGCATCGCGGGCAAATTCGGCCGCGGAATAGGCCTGGGCCGGATCCCGGATGTCGAGCAGGTGGTGCACTGCCTGTGCCTGCTCGGCTCGCGTGGGCTTGGCGGTGCCGATGTCCATGCCGCGGTAGATCGTGGCCGAATCCATGACGATGAGCTCGATCGGCCAGCGTGCCGCCAGCGCCAGGGACGCCGCTGATTTACCCGATGCGGTCGGGCCGGTCAGGCAGATCAGCAGCGGGGATGCGGGGCTCGAAGCGTGCATTGCACCGTGGTCCGACAGCGTGCGCCTATTGCCCGCGCATGAACAGCTTGTCCAGATCGCCCAGGCTCCATTGAAACCAGGTGGGGCGACCATGGTTGCACTGGTCGGCCCGCTCTGTGCGCTCCATCTGTCGCAGCAGGGCATTCATTTCGTCCAGGGTCAGGCGCCGGTTGGCACGCACGGCGCCGTGGCAGGCCATGGTCGACAGCAGCGTGTTGCGCTGTTCGCTCAGGCGCGCCGAATGGCCGATGCGCTCGACATCGGCCAGTACGGCACGCGCCAGGGCTTCGATGTCGCCATGCGCCAGCAGTGCCGGTACCGCCCGCACCGCCAACGAGGCCGGCCCCGTGGGCCGAATGCGCAGGCCCAGCGTGTCCAGCGCGTCCTGATGGGCTTCGGCCACGGCCACCTGGGTGGCCGTGGCCGTGAAGACCACGGGCACCAGCAGTTCCTGGGCCGGCAGGGGAGCTGCGTCGCGCGCCTCTTTCAAGCGTTCATAGACGACACGCTCATGCGCCGCATGCATGTCCACCAGGATCAGGCCGCGGGCGTTCTGGGCCAGGATGTAGATGCCGTGCAGCTGGCCCAGTGCCATGCCCAGCGGCAAGTCGGTGGTGGCGTCAGCCTGGCGTCCAGTGACGCAGGATGACCCGGAGGTGGCCTGTGCCGCGTCCGTCAGGGTTTGTACCGTGTGTTCGCCGTCACGATCCAGTGGCCGATAGAGCGTGTGCCAATCCTGGGCGGTGGAGGGTTCTTGCAGCGCAAAGCGTTGTTGCACGGGTGGACGCGCTGCGTGCCCGAAGGGCCCGACCGCGCCGGCCCTGGCTGGCAGCCCGCCTGCTGCCTTGGCCCACTGGCCCGCGCCCAGTGCCACCCCGGGCCTGGCTTCGGCGCGTGGCTGTGTGCCGGCATGATCCCCCAGCGTGGGTGCGGGCGGTGCGTCGGGCGGCGGTGTGTCCACGGCGGCTCCGCCGCGCTGCGCCAAGGCTTGCGCCAGGGTCTGGGCCACGTAGCGGTGCACGGCGCCGCTGTCGCGAAAGCGGACTTCGTGCTTGGCCGGGTGCACATTCACGTCCACCGTGGCCGGATCCAGGCTCAGGAACAGGACGTATGCAGGCTGGCGATCCCCGTGCAGCACATCGGCATAGGCCTGGCGCACGGCGTGCGAGACGGTTCGGTCGCGCACATAGCGGCCGTTGACGTACAGATACTGCCGGTCGGCCCGGTTGCGCGCAAAGGTCGGGCGCGTGATGCAGCCTTCCAGACTGATCAGCCCCTGGCTGGCAGACACGGGCAGGCTTTGATCCGGGAATTCGTCTCCCAGCACGTCGCGAATGCGGCTGTGGATGTCGGTTGCCGGCCAATGCCGCTGCGCCTTGTCATTGTGAAATACGCGCAAGGCAACCTGGGGGTGGGCCAGGGCGATGCGTTCGATGGCATCCAGGCAGTGACCGAATTCCGTGGCCTCGGTGCGCAGGAACTTGCGCCGGGCGGGAATCAGGTCAAAGAGCTGGCGCACGTCCACGCGGGTGCCCGTGGGGCCGGCTGCGGGCGTCGCCGCCGTCATCCCCGGACCGATCTGCCAGGCCTGGCTGTCTGCCGCCGTGCGCGAGCTCAGGGTCAGCTGGGCCACCGAGGCAATCGACGCCAGGGCCTCGCCCCGGAAACCCAGGGTGGCCACGGATTCCAGCTCGGGCAGCGTGGTGATCTTGCTGGTGGCGTGGCGCTGCAGGGCCAGCGGCAGCTGGTCGGGAGCGATGCCGTGGCCGTCATCGGCCACCAGGATGCGACGGATGCCGCCCCCGTCCAGGCGGATTTCGATGGCGCGGGCGCCCGCGTCCAGTGCGTTTTCCAGCAATTCCTTCAGCACGGAGGCGGGTCGCTCGATCACTTCGCCGGCGGCAATCTGGCTGATGAGCGTATCGGGCAGGGGTACGATGGGTCGGTGCATGAAAGCGATTATAGTGAGGGCTTGCACGATCGATGTCTTCTTCGGACGTCAAGCGCCGCATCCCGGGCCTGGCACATGACTTGCGCATCCCCGATGGCCCTGCACTCGCGTGCGGGAATGTCACCCGCACGGGGCATGACGTGGGTCGGCCGGCGTGAACGGACAGGCGGTTTCATCCAGCGGGCAGGCTGCCTGCCTCCGGGGCATTTCTGCTTTCCAATTTCTGCTTTCCAAAATGGCTGAATTTTTTCATCTCGTCCTGAACATCGACCAATCCCTGGGGATCTGGGTGGCGCAGTACGGCGCCTGGATCTACCTGATCCTGGCGCTCATCATTTTTGGCGAGACGGGTTTCGTCGTGCTGCCTTTTTTGCCGGGAGACTCGCTGCTGTTCATCGCCGGCGCTTTCGGCGCATCGGGCCTGCTGGACCCGGTGCTGCTGGGTGGCCTGCTGATCGTGGCGGCCATCCTGGGCAATACGGTCAACTATCATGTGGGGCGCTACATCGGTCCGAAGGTCTTCTCACGCGACTACCGCTTTCTGGATCGCCGGGCTCTGCTGAAAACCCACGCCTTCTACGACAGGCATGGTGGCAAGACCATCGTGCTGTCGCGCTTCCTGCCCTTGTTTCGCACCTTTGCCCCTTTTGTGGCGGGCGTGGCAGGCATGGGCCGCCTGGTGTTCCAGTTGTACAACGCCATGGGCGCCATCGCATGGATCGCGGGCCTGATCACCCTGGGGTATTTTTTCGGCAACGTGCCGATCATCAAGGACCACCTGAACACGATCGTGCTGATTGGGGTGGGGGCCGCCGCCATTCCCGCGGCAGCAGGGGTTTTGTGGAAACTGTTGCACCGCAAACGGTCCGGCGCGGCTTCCTGACCGGTCTGCTGTCGCCCATGCAATGACGGGATCCGGGCCGCTGCACGACAACCGCCGTGCTGCCGATCCCGATCAGGCGCGCCGCGCCAGGGCCGGGTTGGCGTCGAAGTAGTCCTGGATTCCGCTGAGTATGGCAGAGGCGATGCGCTGCTGGTGGACGGGGGTGCGCAACAACTGCTCTTCCTGAGGGTTGCTGATGAATGCGGTCTCGATCAGGATCGAGGGGATGTCGGGTGCTTTCAGCACGGCAAATCCGGCGCGCTCGATGCGGTTTTTATGCAGCTGGTTGATTTTGCCGATCTCGCCCAGTACCTGGGTGCCGACTTTGATCGAATCATTGATCTGGGCTGCGGTGGACAGATCCAGCAGCACTTCGGCCACCTGGCGATTGTGTGATCCCAGATTCACGCCACCGATCAGGTCTGCATCGTTTTCCCTTTTTGCCAGCCAGCGTGCCGCGGTGCTCGTGGCACCGTTCTGTGACAGGGCCCAGACCGAGGAGCCGCGCGCGGACGGCTTGATCCACGCGTCCGCATGGATCGAGATGAACAGATCGGCCTTGACGCGGCGTGCCTTCTGTACGCGCACGTGCAGCGGTACAAAGTAATCCCGGTCACGTGTCAGATAGGCGCGCATGTTCGGCTGGGCATCGATCAGCTTCTTCAGCCGCAGCGCGATCTGCAATACGATGTCCTTTTCGCGCGTGCCGCGCTTGCCGATGGCGCCCGGATCCTCCCCGCCATGACCCGGATCCAGTGCGATCAGGACAGGACGGTCGCGCCGCAGGCCCGGTGACTGGGGTGGTACCGGTGACCCTTCCGGCCTTTTCCGGGCCAGCGGGGGCAGCTTCTGTCCCTCGACTGAAGGGATGGGCGCTTCGCCCGGGCTGTTCTGGGCGAGCTGCTCCAGAACGCCCGCCAGCGGGTCATTGTCGGCGTCCTTCAGCA
>JACDJC010003570.1_pt1 | contig 11169 bp, 6 predicted proteins | sample 7454191 | NCBI WGS metagenome assembly JACDJC01 (sample SAMN14253291, study PRJNA609438) | sludge metagenome | isolation source: sludge after 25d culture with pyrite and EDTA | collected 2018-12-20
AATCCGTCGGGGGCCATGATCATCATGTTGATGTAGAAATAGCGTGCCCCGTTGTTGTTGTTCGGGCCGGCCGACAGGATGATGTCGATGGTACCGTCGGCGGCCGGCTGGATACCGGTTACCAGGGTGTACTCCGACTTGTTCCCCGAGGCATTGTGTGCCCCCGAGCCTTCATTGGCCCCGCGCGCCACGTATTTGGTCTCGCGATTGTCGCCCACCCCGTCGCGTGATCCGAAGAAGACAAACTGGTACTTCATCGACGGGTTGAGGTTATAGAGGGTGAACCCGCTGGTCGGGTTGGCTCCGTCGCTCCAGAAGGCATCGCTGGTCACCTCACCGGGTACACCGAGGGTGTTGGAGGAAGCGCCCGACTGGTTTTCTCCATTGAAACGGGCGGTAACGCTCATCGAAATATCAGTGTCGTTGCCCAGCGCATCAGGGAGATTGAAACGTGGATCGTTATTCGGTGTCGGGAAGTGGAAAAAGGGTGCCCCTGCACTCCGCTGTCCGAAGTCAATATATATCGGCTGCTCCAATACCTTGTTACCCACTTTTTTCGGCACTTCCACTCCCTCGGGATAGAGGTAGAGGGCATTGATGCCATAGAATTTCGAATGGTGGATGTTGTTCGGGCCAGCCTTCAGCAATATGCCGATGGTGGCATCGTCGGCTGGCTCGATGTTCTCGATCACCACCCAGCGACCAAGGTTGTTGTCATTGTCGAGGTACCCCACTCCCTGGTTCTTGCCGGTAACGGTGAACTCGGTTTCGGTACCATGGTCATTGATCGATCCGTACATCACCAGTGTATACTTCTGCGAACGGTTGAGGTTGCTCAGCATTAACCCGCTCTGTGCAAAGTCTTTGCCATCGCTGAAGAACATGTCCTGCGATGCCGAGGTGGGGATACCCAGGATATTTTGCAGGCCCCTTGACAGGGTGCCCTGGAATGCCTGGGTGACCTCGATGGCAAACCCTGAGTTGGCACCGTCGGCATCTTTCAGGTTGTTCAACTTCATGTCTCCGGGGTTCCGGAAATTGTTGAAGTTGCCCAAAGTCATGTCGGGACCGAAGTCGATATAGAGCGGTTTCTCAAGCAGGAAATCATTGGGTTCGGGCCATGCAAAGCCGGTGAGTTCGGTTACCGCCTTGGGTGTCGACACGGCTGCTGCCGCGGCTGCCTTGGCCAGGCTGGCGTCGTATTCGGTAAATCCTTCGGGCACGAAGGTGTTGTCGGCAACATTGCCGAAAATGCTTTCCATCCAGGTTGCGGCAGCCGTGAAGCGGCCGAGCGTCAGGCTCAGGTGGTACCCGTCGCGGGTAAAGCGGTCGCCGATATAGCTGGTACGGGCGTTCTGGATGGCGGTTCCGGCCGGGACCACCCTGTCGATCGGGGCCATCTCTTTCGCCTGCCACACGGCATCAACGATGGCATTGTACATGTTCATCTGATCACGGTCATAATTGGCAAAGCCGTCATGGTTTGAATCCTGCGCATAGGCCCATGTCTGGTGAAGGACGAACTTCACGTCGGGATTGGTCGTAAGCCCCTTGGCGTACTCCACAAGCTTCGGCAGGTATTCCTGGAATCCAGCTACCTGTCCCGATTTCTGGCTCACTTCCTGAAAACTGATGTAATCCCAGTTTTCGCCCGCGATTACCGCTTTAAGGGCGGCATTGTTTAAAGTGGCCCGGTTCCCATCGGCATTGACGACGCGCAGCTGGTAGGCAGGAAGGTTGCCTTCGGCATTCTTCCAGTGGGTCTGCAAATCACAGCCACCGATGTACATGTTCCCGATCATGACGGTATATCCGGCCTCTTTGGCCAGGTCGTAGAGGTAATTCTCGACAGCATCTTCCGAGAAGCTGTTTCCGATGGTCAGGATCTTGACCACCCGCTCACCCGAAACGGTGAGGTCCGAGAAATACTTCAGCTCTCCATCGGCCGATTCCACACGGATCAGCGTCTTGCCTTCCTGTAAAGCAGTAACAACTGCGGTATTGTTGGCACCGGGCGTGACTGAAGCCACACTGCCGTCGACAATGCTCCAGTTAAAAGTTCGCTGGATGTTGCTTACCGAGTCGACCTGTGCCTTCAGTATGATTTTCTCCCCTGTGTTCAGGGTAACGGCCATTTTTTCTATCCTGACAAATTCCCTGTCTTTCCAGTCGGCGGTCGCATCGTCATTGCACGACGTGAATCCCAGCACCAGGAACAGGAGCAGGCCTGATATAAATTTGATTGACTTCATAAGGTTATATTTTTTCGCTTATTCAACTGTTGCTGACTGATGCTGGCATCAATCGGTTTCTATCCATTCGAATTTGCCGTGCAGTGAGGCACTGAACTTTCCGGTAAGGTCCCTGATCTTGCTGTTGTCGATGGGTGCCGCATCGAAACTCCATCCGCAAACCAGGTCGGGTTCCATGCCGGTCACTGCCTCTTCCCCGTTCATAAGGGTGAGCAATTCGTTTTCCGACTTGGCGGTCTTCCAGATGTGCATATGCTTCATGTACCCCGAGATGCGGCGTATGGGCTGCAAATCGCTTGAGAGGGCAGCGAATCCGATCATGGGGAAATTGGAAAGTCCGTTTCCGGCATAGTATTTCCCGTCGGGCTTGGTCATTTTCGATACCATGACCCCGTTGATATAGAACTTCGCGAAAACGGGACGACCGTTGTCCATTTCCCCATCGACGCCGTTATCGTTGTACACGGCAGCCAGATGCACCCATTGGTTCAGGGTGTTGTAGCCTCCGGCGGGTTCGATCAGTGGTTCGCGGGTATTCATCGAATAGGCCATACGCATGTTGTTGTTCCAGTGGTTGATCATCCAGCCATAGCGTTCCGATCCTTCATAGAAGGTCGACAAGATTGCACCAAAACCGGTAGCCTTGGTTTGCTTGAACCAAAGCTCGATCGTGAACTCCTGGTTGTTGGGGTCGCCAAATATGGAATAGTCGGACTGCACGCCGAAGTCGATGTACCCACCGCCGTCGATGCCGTCGACAAACAGCTCGGCAGGTACAGGCACATCCTCGGTGCGCACGGTGGCCCTAAAGCCCTGCACGGCGACCTGGGAGGCCGAGATGGCGGTATCGATCTCACCCTGTGAAACACTCTCGCCATTGTGGATCCGCAGGATCACGTCGGCCAGTTCGCTCATGGCGTTGTTCAGGATTTCCCGGCTTTCGCTGGGGTACATCCCCTTTTTCCCCCCGTAAACCGAGTTGTCGCGCTCCTTTTTCAATGCATCCAGGGCATCTCCCAGCGGCAGGATCAGGGTATTGTTTTCCCTGACGATGTCATTTTTCTCCTCGGTGCAAGCATTAAATGCCCCCAGGAGTGAAATTGCAAACAGTATATAGATTACTCTTTTCATGTGTTCAACGATTTACCAGCCTGTGTTTTGCACCAGGGCCCTGTTAATATTGATGTCTCTTTCGGGAATGGGGAAGAAGTAATTCTTCTTCTCGAAAATCCGGTTTTCGACCACTGTCCTTTTGAAGAAGTCGAGACCGTTTTTCTCGATGTTCATCCCGTGAATCGGCTTGTTTTCGGTCTGTTCGGCGATACACCACCTGCGGACGTCAAAGAAGCGGTTGGTCTCGAAGGCCAGTTCCACCCTGCGTTCGTCGCGAATTGCCTGGCGCATGTCTGACGGTACCGGAAGTTCCGATCCGTATAGCGGTATACCGGCCCTTTCGCGAATGATGTTGATGTACCCCAGGATGTCGGGATTGCCGGGATCGCTTTCCTGGAGTGCCTCGGCATAGTCGAGGTAAATCTGCGACACCCGCAGCAGGATATTGATGCGGTTGCCGTCTCTCCAGTTGCCTAGGGGAGCCGATTTACGCACCACGTAGCCCGTCTTGGTATAGTCGTTCGAGCTTCCCACGCCCTTGCCTGAGTTGCCGCTGTATTGGGTGGAGGTGTATACAATGCCCTCGCTGGTGTTGAGCCAGCGCTGTCCGTCAAAGGTGATGTCGGCGTAGAACCTTGGTTCGCGGCCCACCCATGCGTTCAGCACCCCTGCAGGGGCAAAGAGCCTTCCGGTAACCGGATCGAGGTAGTCGCTGTCGCTGAATCCTTCCTCCTTGTAGCCCGACTGGCTGTTGATGATGGGGGTCTTGTTATCCGACTCATAGCCGGTGATGGGCTTCAAGCCATTGGCCATGAAATAAGAGTCGACAATCTCCTGGCTGGCACCCAGTGCGCTGGAGGCTTCATAGGCAGCCCTGCCCGCCCCGAAATGCTTGGGTGTGCGGTCGTACTGGAGAATGTCGGTGGGCGTGTCGATGCGGAAGTGGACCATCTCGATGGCCGAAGTCGACGTGGTCGAGAAGTTGGTCATTTCCGAACGATAGCCCCTGATTGCCTCGCGGTATGAAAGGTACGGGTCAAGTTTTCCGTTGGTGTATATGCGGGTCAGGTCATATCCCCTGCCGATGAAAGTATCGATGAATTCTTTGGCCTCCCTGGCGGCATCGGCCCACAACTGGCGCTTTTTGGCATCGTCATAGTTGGGGAAGAGCCTTTTCCCGTCGGGATTGGCAAGGTTGGCAAAATAGGGATTCGAACCGTTGAACAGGTCACTGGCCAGCAGCATGCGGGTTTGCACCTTGAATGCCTTGGCAATGGCCTGGTCGATGTGCCCCAGTCCTTTGTCAGTTGAAGTATGGTTCCCCGACAGCTTGATGTTTTCGATCAAACCGCTTTCCATGGCCAGTTGCAGCTCGGAGAGGATATAGTTGCCCACTTCCTCGACGCTGTTCCTGGGAATTTGCAGGGCCTCATTGCTTGCCTGTTCCGACAGGGCAGTCTCGAGGATCGGCACCGGACCGTACAGGCGCATCAGGTAGTAGTAATACATGGCCCTGACGGCGCGGGCTTCGGCGGTCCACTGCTCATAGTCGCCCGGATAGAGCAGCTTGCAGAGATGCAGGTTGTCAATCAGGATGGTCGCCGAGCGGATCCCTTTATAGTATTTGTTCCAATAGGTACCCACCAGTCCGGATGACGCGTTCAGCGATCCGTTGGTCACGATGTTGGAGCCATGGCTTTCCCACACATACTCAGCCTCATCGCTTCCGGCCACCCAGGCACCGGCTGTTCCCTGGCCCCTGCCGCCCCCGGGGGAGCGCTGGTCGAACTCGTCGGGCATATAGGTATAAACCGACGCGAGGTACCGGAGTGACGACTCGCGCGATTCGAAGGTTTTCTCGAGGGTCAGGATATCCTGTGGCACCTGGTCGAGGTAATCGCTGCAGGAGGTGACGAACGGCAGTACGAATGTCAATATGTAAGCGAATATCCTGATATTGTTTTGAACGTATCTCATAATGCTTTTCAATTAAAAGTTAAAATTCAGTCCCACCGTAAACGAACTGGTATTGGGATAACTGTTGCCGTTCCCGGTGTTCAGCTCGGGGTCCCATAATTTCCACTTGGAGAAGGTGAACAGGTTCATGCCCATCATGTAGATATTGGCATTGTCGACGCCCACTTTTTGTCCCCACTCCTTCGGTATCCTGTAAGAAAGCTGAAGGGTCTTCAGGCGCAGGAAGCTCATGTCTTTCAGCCACCAGGTGCTGTTGACGAAATTGTTCTGGTTCCCGGCCTGGTCGTTTCCGTAAGCCAGACGGGGATAGAACACGTCGTGCCGCGGATTTTCCTCTGTCCAGCGGTCGGTGATGTTGGCGTACACGTTGCCGCCACCTGAGTCGTTGAATGGCTTCACGATGCCTCCCACAAAGCGGTTGGCCTGTGCGGTACCCTGGAAGAGCATGCCGAGGGCCAGTGCCCTGTATTCGAGGTTGAACCCGAAGCCGTAGTTGATCTTCGGAATGTCACCGTTGCCGATCCACGAAATGTCGTTGTCGTCGATCTTTCCGTCCTCGTTCATGTCCTTGTACATGATGTCGCCCGGAAGCAACTGTGCCAGCGAGGTATTGTAAGGGGTCGCGAAGGGCTGTGGGGTACTCCTGTCTGATGCCAGCCATGCCTGGATGACATCGATGTCGGAATGGGAGTACAATCCCACGGCCGTAAATCCTTCCTGGGAAACCAGGCTCGAGCCTTTGCGGTTCCGCCACGGATACGCCTTGTCGGGGATATCGTTGTCGATCCATACCGGGTCGGCATAGGTGAAGTTCCCTCTCAATACCAGTCGCCAGTCTTTGTTGATGGCCTTGTTATACTCGAGGTCCCCGTCGAATCCCTTGGTTTCGGTGATCCCTACGTTTCCATAGGGTACCTGCTGAAATCCGGCGAATGTCGGCAGCGACTGCGACCGTTCGAGCAGGATCTGGTTACGGCGCTCATAGAAGAGGTCGAAGGTGAGGCTCAGGTCGCTGTTAAACAGCTTCACGTCGATACCGAGGTCTTGCTTGTGGGCAACTTCCCACTCAAGCATGGTGGCCGGGTTCACGACACGTACCCCGTCGACGATGACACCACCGAACACATACCGGTAGTTGCCTGTCCATTCATACTGGTCGAGGTACATAAACCGTCGTCCGCCCACGGTGCTGTTTCCGGCCTTCCCGTTGGTATAACGGAATTTCAGGAAATTGACGACCTTGGACATGGGTGCCCAGAATGGCTCGTTTGAGGCCACCCAGCCCACGCCAATGGCGGGAAAGGTTCCGTAACGCTTCTCCTTGGGGAAGTTTTCGCCCCCGTTATAGCCGATGTTGAATTCTCCGAAGTAGCGATCCTTCCACGAGTAAGTGGCTCGTCCGGCTACTCCCTGCAAACGGTAAGGGATGGCGTCGATGATGCTCCCGGCATGGTTTACGTTCCGTCCCTGCTGGGTATAGATGATCATCCCTCCCGCACGGTGATCCCCGAATGCCCGGTCATAGAGCAGCGAGGTCTCCAGGTAATCCTTGCGTTCGCCCTCGAGGTTGTTCCCCCCGAACGACAAGACCTTGGATCCGAGATTCCAGGTGGTGGTAAGGATGGGATTGCCATTGGCGTCGTAAGGATTGTTGCGGTCGGCGAGGTAATAGGTATTTTCACGCTTGTTATAGGCAGTGTTGCGGCCCGACCTGACGTCGTAGGCAAACATGGCCGTCGCTTTCAACCCCTCGGTTATCATTCCCAGGTCCTGGGTGACACGAATATTGGAGTGGATCCTGTTGTTCATGGTTTTGCGGTAGCCGCGTTTGGTGGCGTCGGCATAGGGGTTGCGCTCGGCTCCCTGGGTGTGGACACCCGGTACATACTCGATACCGTCGACCACGAACATTTTGGGATACATTACGGGATTGACCTCCATGGTTGACCCGAAGATCACGTCGCTGGTCACGCCCGGATAATTGCCGTCGGCCAGATAGCCCTGGGCTCCCACTGCCACTTCAGTGGTGGCGGTAACCTGCATGTTGACGTTGGTGGTGAAATTATAACGTGTGTATTTGGTTGCCGAGTCGTAATTCTCGTTCGGATTGGTCTTGATGGTTCCCGTTTCGTTGTACACGCTCACCGAGGCATAAAACTGGGCCATCTGGCTACCCCCGCGAATGTTGGCGTTCACCCTGCGCAAGTTGCCCCACTCGTTGAAAACCTCTTTTCTCCAGTCGACATTCGGATAGAGAATGGGATCCACACCGTAGCGGGTGTTTTCGATATAGGCAGGCGAATATTTGGGTGCCCTTCCGGTATTGATGAGTGCCTCGTTGACCGCATTCATGTAGGTAACGCCGTCGGCCAGTTCGGGCGACTTGGTAAACCGGGTCACGCCTTCGTAGTAGTCAACGCTGACCGAAGGTTTTCCAATGGTACCGGGCTTCGTTTTCACGATGATGACGCCGTTGGCGCCCCGTACACCGTATACGGCAGTGGCGGAGGCATCCTTCAGCACCGAAATTGATTCAATGTCCTCGGGGTCGATGTTGTTGAAGTCGCGCTCCACGCCATCGACGAGGATAAGAGGATTCGAGCTGTTGGGCGTCGCGAGTCCCCTGATCCAGATATCGGCGGCATCCCTACCGGGTTCACCGGTACGCTGCACTGCCACCACCCCCGAGAGTTTTCCGGCGAGCACGGTACTCAGGCTGGCCGAGGGGACCTTGATGTCCTGGCGTTTGAGTGTCGATTGCGACCCGATGGAGCTGATCCGGCGCTGTTCGCCGTAACCGGTTACCACCAGCTCCTCGAGCTCGCTCACCTGCTCCTGCAAGACAACGTCGTAGATATTGGAGCTGCCCACCAGCACTTCAACGGTCTGGTATCCCAGAAAGGAGACCTCGATGCGCGAGCGTTCCCGCACCGTGATGGTATACAGCCCGTCGATGTCGGTAACGGTACCGTTGCGGTCGGTGCCCAGTTCGCGTACCACCGCTCCGGGTACCACGCCACCCTGAGAGTCGGTGATACGCCCGCTGATCTTCTTGCTTCCCTGCTGCTGCGACGAGGCAGGGGCCTTTGCGGGTGCCTCGGCCTTGAAAATCACGATCGTACGGTCGTTGATCTCATAGTCGAGATTTTTGCCCTTCAGGACCTGGTCGAGGATTTCATCCACCGTGAGTCCTTCGGCCGATAGTGTTACCCTTTCGTTTTCGTTCAACTCGTTGTTGTTGTACACAAATGAGTAATTGCTCTGTTTCTTGATCTCCTGGAACAACTCCTTGATTCTTTCGTTCTTCAGGTTCAGGTGAATCTTCGAACTCTGCGAATACCCGGCAGTCAGTGAGGAGATGCTGAGCACCCATATGATGAGTGTCAGTCGAATGGTTGCCAACGCTTTGTTTTTCATAGAAAAGCATTTAATAAAAACCAACTTTAAATATTCTGTCATGCTTCTTAATTAGGTATTGGTAAATAATGGAATCTTTCAATCGTCACCCGACAGGCAAAAGTTCCGTTCGCTGCCGGGTTTCGGCAGTCAGGACGAATTCATAAGGTTTTAAGTTTTAAGGATTGCTACTTGTCGATCAGGATAATGGTATCGTTTTGGATCTGGTAGTCGAATGCCCGGTGCCGCTTCAGCATGTCGAGGATTTGCAGCGCCTGAACGCCTTCGTCGAACATGCCCGAGAAACGTTCACCCGTCATTTGGGTGGTTTGGTTAACGATATGGATGTTAAAGCCGCGTTCAAGTTTTAACGCGATGTCGCCAAGATTTTCATTGTCGAAATAAAATACCCCCTCGGTCCATGAGGAGAACAGTTCGGCGTCGACTTCCGACACGTGGCTGTTCCCCGTCGTCTTTTCGTACACGATCTGCTGGTTGGGCTTCAGCACAATTGCATCACCGGTCTCCGGAAGGCTCCTGAAGCTGACCGATCCCTCAATCAGCGTGGTGGTGATTTTCGTTTCGTCGGTATACCCCTTTACGTTGAACCGGGTACCCAGCACCTTCACCTCGGCATCGCCGATCATGACCACAAAAGGATTCCGGTGATCGGGAGTTACGTCAAACAAGGCTTCTCCCTCGAGTTGGACCCTGCGTTCGCCGTTTGTGAAATTTTCGGGATAATGAAGTGTCGACCCGGCATTCAGGATGATCTCCGACCCGTCGGGGAGCGCAATGGTACGAGTGGCAGCCGGTCCGCTCTGTACGGCCATCCAGTCGCTGGTTGCAGGCTCCTGCATTCCCTTGCGAATAAAATGCCCGGCCAGCAGGAACACGGCAATCACCGAGGCAGCGGCCACATATCGCCATACAGGCATCCTTCGTACGGAAGTCCTTGCTTCGTGCCTTGCTATTTTCTCACGTATTTTCTGGTAGACCTTTTCCCTGGTTTCGGGCCGCGAGTCAACCTCGCCGGTAAATTCAAGTCCCGACAGGTAGTCGAGTATCTTTTGGTTGTTGATGTCGGCCAACAGCCATTCCTGCACCAGGGCACTTTCCCGATGATCGGCATTGCCTGTGATCCAGGCAGCGATGGCAGCCAGCAATTCCGGATTTTCCAGTTTCATATGATTCACGTTTTCATATAGCATGACGGATTTTATACCGGATACATCTAAACGGATGTCAAAAAAAACGAAAAAAAAGCAAAAGAAGAAAAAAAGAATGCCACCGGTGGTCCCGTCACACCGGGAACATGACCAATAGCCGCAGGTAGCCCAGCAATGCCTCTCCCAGCTTTTTCAGGGCAATCACCATTTGGGCGTTGACGGTCTTCTCCGAAATATTGAGGATCTCGGCCACCTCACGGTATTTGAGACCCTCCGACTTGGCCATCAGGAAAATCAGTCTGCACCGCTCGGGCAGTTCCTCAATGGCCTGGGCAACCTTCCTGTGCAGCTCCTCATTCAGGAGGAGTTCCTCCGGGGTCTTCTCGTTCGACACAAACCCGATTTCCAAAGGTTCCCCGGGCAGGGTTCCCTTTTCCTTTCGGATGTGGTCGAGCGCACGGTTGCGGATGCTGGTATAAAAATAGGCGTTGAAATTATCGATGCCGGGCAGTTTTGCACGGTTCTGCCATATGCTGAAAAATACATCCGACACCAGTTCATTGCGCACATCGTGGTTTCGGACGAAATAGCTGACAAAGCGGTTGGCCCGGTCATAATGGGTATCGAAGAACAGCCGGAATGCCTCCTCGTCGCCCCCGGAGATTTTCCGAAGGAGATCACGGTCAAACGACCTGTCATCCGTTGTCATCGTTACTTCCACGGGCTGTTAGTCTTAAGGATTCCGCTTCTTCCAGTTTTCAAAATATGCCTCCAACTCCCTGACCCTTTCGGGATATTGCGCGGCTAAGTTAACCTTCTCTCCGGGATCGTTGGCCAGATTTACCAAAAAGAGCGAATCGGCAGGCGCAAAAGTCTCACCCTGGATCCCTGGGTTGGACAGCAATTTCCAATCCCCCATCCTGGCGGCCCAGCTTCCTTCTCTTTGCCAGCACCATCCGCCTTGATGGGGACTCTTCTTGCGGTTATCCATGATTATTCATGTATGCTACGATAAAAAGCCCTAAAATTAGGATAAAATGTAACGGGATACCGATGAAATGGGAAATTGGCCATGAAATCAATGCAAATTGCGAATCTGAAATATCTGCCATTCACAACCCATAAAATTGATCGTTCATCCATTTTGCCGGATTTTGGATGATATAATCCATGATGTTTTTGTGTGATATTTCATCGCGGATAATGGATTCATAATAATTGCGTTGCCACAAATTCCCGTTCAACCCCAATTGACGTGTCAC
>JACDJC010003571.1_pt1 | contig 11167 bp, 15 predicted proteins | sample 7454191 | NCBI WGS metagenome assembly JACDJC01 (sample SAMN14253291, study PRJNA609438) | sludge metagenome | isolation source: sludge after 25d culture with pyrite and EDTA | collected 2018-12-20
AAGAGGCAAGCCGAAAGGGAAAAGCTTGTGTCCGATATCGAAGCCAAGGCGTCGAATCCGACCGAGCTTAGGAAGCTTCTCGAAGGCTACGAGATTCGAGCGAAAAAGTTACTTTTACCAGCAAAAGGAGAAACGAACATGAAGTCAAAGAAGCACATTCGTCAGGCTGAACGCAACGCTGCTATCGCCCTTGAAAGGTTTATGTCGTCTCTGTCCGAAGACGATTGGAGAGAGATTGAAGGTATTATCAAGCAAACCCGCATCCCTCCCGTTGTGAAAGCCTTTGAGGATTCGCTCAAAGAGGTAAAGAGTGCGGTTTATAGCTTCAAACGTGCCCGAATCATGTTTAACGCGGACACCTTTTTACCAGCAAAAGGAAACCCCCATGAAACGCTTTATCCTCCTTTCGTTCCTGTTCCTCGGTTGCACTTCTAACGCTCAGAAAGCGGCTATCCACGCGTCAGACGCCGCGTGTGAGATTGTGAATCTCGCTACCGACAACCCTATCCCTGAGTCCTTGTGTCTTGTCGAAAAGGAGATTGGCGACGCGTTGGAAAAGGTCATTGACGCGCAAAAGAAGGGTGCGGATTCTGTCCCCCTGGAAGTGTCCGCGCCGAGTGGCGTGCGCCGCTTTCGCATCGTCCAGTTGCCTAGCGCTGAGACTGAGCTTAGGCGCGCTAAGGTCCGGATTACTACGGAGCGCAAGTAACATGGCGCAGCGGTATGACTTCTATTGCACTGATTGCAAGGAACGTCTTTCTAAGAGTGAAGTCTACTACTACGAAGCGGACGCGACGATAAAGAAAGCTGCTTCAATCGCCAAGATCGCTAGGGCGTTTGTCTCTGTTCCTTCTTTGCTTCTAAGCGAAACGCATCTGGAGTGGGAGGGAACTAGCGTGATTAGCTTGTGGGGAAAAGACTACGAATGGTTTGCTAAGCACGGTGACCATAGGCTTGTCCCTTCTGTTGGAGATACGCTTTATGACAACTGTTACAATACGATTGGATGTGTGCTTCCCTACAATCATCTTGGCCAGTGTCTACTGACCGTTCCCGTAAAGGAGAAGTTACCCCATGCGAGAGCAGGTAAAGCAACAGTCCGCTTACATCGAAGCGACAGAGAAGCACAACGATTCTCTAATCGCTCAGCTTAAGGAACGCGATCTTAAGAATCGCTCCTATGCAAACTATGTTCTTCAGTTGGAGGGGCTTAACGAGGATCTTAGGCGTCAAGTGCGCTTGCTTACCGACGAGAGGGATAAGGCGGTTAAGGATGCTGAGCGTTACAAGCAAAGGTTGCAGAAAGACGAACTCTTTCTCACTGAACTCGGCGTGCTTAGTAAGTAGTTTTACCAGCAAAAGGAACACAATGAATCCGTTTGAATGCGCCCACAAGTGGCAAAAGGTTGTAGAGGCTACGCGCACTGAGCAAGCGTTGTATCAGTGCCGTTCTTGCTATGCGGTTCGACGCAAGGGCAAGACTCTTAGCGAAAAGCGTAAGAGGAAGTCAGTTTTACCAGCAAAAGGAGAAACCCCGATGAGCGTTCTATGGTTTGCGGTTGGTTTGTACTTGGGAGGTTTTGCAGTTTCCGCGCTTGGAATGAGATTGACCTTGTATCTTGACCCTGACTCGCCCATTGAAGCGATGTGGCTTTTGCGTCTCATTCTATGGCCGTTTTCTATTCCGGCTGAGGTTCTTATGCACTACTTCAAACGCGATCTGACGACGCCTAAGGTTCGCGCTGTAGTTCATAACTCTATCTTTCCTCGCGTCGTTTGGGCACTTCTGTACAAGTGCGGTCAAACGGTCATGATCTTTGCGATGCGCCGTCTTATCGGTAAGGCGAATGTAAAGGCTATCGCGTGTGATTGCGAGGCGTGTAGCGCTGCTAGGCAGAACTCTTTTACTGACAAAAAGTGAAAGCCTCTTTTACCCCTCTCCGAAGCAAGCGAAAGCGTCACAAGGTGACCGCTTACGATCTTGAATGGCACACGGGAGAAGAGTCTTGCTTCTGTGGCGGTCCGAAGGTTAGCGGCTCATGCAAGCCCTACCAGCTTGTAATGGTCGGGTTTTACGACGATAGGGGGTATCGTTGTTATCGGACCATGGAAGAGGCGTTTGCAAAGGAGCTAGCGAGCGACAATGAGGGTCGCATGTTCTTCGCTCACTTCGGAGGTAGAGCGGATATCATGTTCGTAATCGCTCACATCCTGAGGAGTGAAGGCTACGAACTAGAGATGGCTATGTCAGGAAGTAGCGCCGTGATTGCGAAGGTCATAAAGCGGCGAGAAGATGGCAAGCCTCGCGTTTGGATCTTCGTAGATTCCTTCTTCCTCATGCCTACCAAGCTAGAGAAGATCGGCTCTTTCGTAGGTCTGGCCAAAGGAAAGCTCCAACAGGCTAGAACGTGGCACGAACTTAGAGAATACAACCTCATTGACTGTAAGATCCTTCACATCGCATGCGAGCGCATGCAAGATATCCTTTGGGAGCTTGGAGGCGAACTAAAGGTCACCATTGCCGCATGCGGCATGAACCTTTTTCGGCGTAAGTACCTTCATGACGGTATCTCGACAACGAAGGACGCAAACGACAAAGCGGCTGAAACATACTTCGCGTCACGTGTAGAGCGTCGATGGTCGCGAATGCTTCAAGGCTACGAAGCCGATATCAATAGCAGCTTCCCTTTTTCTATGCTCCCGTCGCATCCTGGAAGTCTGAGAGGATACACGCGACGAATCCCGGAAACCGGACACTACATCGCCGATGTAGAAGTGACGGTCAACCCTCACCCGTTCCCCGTTCTCCCTGTAAGGCGCGAAGGTCGTATCGTCTTCCCTTATGGTTCGTGGCGAGGCTGGTACAATGGGAACGATCTCCGCTTGCTAGAAAGCGAAGGGTTGGGCGCAATCACGAAAGTGTATAGCGTTGTACTGTTCGACTCACGCGACGATCTTGGAGGATACGCGCGTGATATCTTCGGGATGCGCAAGATGGCGCGAGAGGCTCTCAGCAAAGGGGATGAAGCGAGCCGCTTTCTTGTCGAGGTTCTAAAGTTCCTTCTTAACTGCCTATATGGAAAGCTTGCTGAGGGAGAGGAAAAGGAAAAGTACCTTATCAACAGTGAGCCGTCCGCTTTTGCTGGTAAGGATATAAACTTCATCTTTCCCGGCTGCTACTCGCAGGAAGAGACGCGCAAGATTGCGCACCGCAATGTGGCTATGGCGTCACACATCGTCTCACTCTCACGCGGCTATCTGTACTATGGCGCCAAGACGATTGACTTTCAGGTGGCCTATACGGACACCGATTCCCTCCACAGTCCGCGTCGCTTGCCTGAGGAATACTATGGTGAGGATCTAGGCAAGTTCAAAGACGAAGGCGAGCTAAAAGACATGCGTTATGTGGCTCCCAAGGTTTATTGTGGGTACAACGTGACCAAGGGAGAGCCTATCTTTAAGGCAAAGGGTTTCAGCCTTCCGAAAGAGGGGAGAGCCGAGTTTTTCGAGAGACTCCTACAAGGCGAACAGGTGACCATCCGTCGCATGGCTCGCGCGAAGGAATACCTTAACCGCGTTGGAGAGCTTGGCGAAGTGTGCGATCCTTTCGACACTCCCCATAACAAAAAGCAACTGTACTTCGACGGTTTCCAAAAACGTCGCATGCTTCCCGATGGCACTTCGGAGCCTTGGAGCATCCAAGAAGTCGAGGAGCAACTATGTCCCGCCGCGTTAGCTCACAACGTCGGACGCTTTGCCTTTTCTGTGGACTGACGAAACCGCATCATGCTCTCTGCCCGCTTTTCAAGCCTCGAAAGATTAGAGCGATCTCTGTACCAAAACGCGACGTCCCCACACAAGAGGTAGAGCAGGGCGACGAAGGCAAAAAGACCAATCAACGCTTAGCCTTTGCAAGTCCAAAGCATGCACCTACGAAGAGCAGGAAAGCGACAACGGGGTTGACGCTAGCAGTCTCTACCGGAGGCGCAGCGGGAGGCGTGTTAACAACGCTAGCGGGAGTGCCCTTGATAGGGGGAGGGATCTTAGCAACAGGATCCTTCGGGGGAGGGGAGGGGACAATGGGCTTGCCTCCGCTACCCTTCAAGGGGACACCAGGTTGGCGGTCGAAGGAGAGGGGTCCTTCGCTAGATACGTACTTCGCAAGATTCGCGTCCGCGAGCACGTCAGAAAGACGCATCTTCTTTCCCTCATACATGCAATCGCGTGCGACCAAGACGACGGTTTGCGAGTAATCGGCGTGAAAAGGATCGTGCGCCGTTCCTACGCCTTGAAGGACGCGAACATTGCCAAGGTTTGTTACGGGCGCCTCACCTTTCATGCCCCCAAAGTTAGCGGGACCTTGCGCATTCGTTTGGACAAGCTTTTTAAGCGGGTCGCTATAGACCCACGTTCCTCGGAAGTGCCATCCATAGTTGGCGGCTTTGGAAGGCGTGAGTTTCTTTACCAAAACCCAATGCTTTCCAACTGTCGAAAGAATGCCGGCGGGAGCGCCTTCCGCACTTTTGCTGATAAGAGCGCTTTCTTTGAGCATCTTCGCCGTTGAAGCCATGTCGTCAGATGCTCCAAGCGGAAACGGCTCAATAGTCTTCGCCGCATTGGCCCACACAAGATCGGCGAGCATGGGCGTAAGCAACATGCAGTCAAGCTCGTCTGCGATCTGTTGCTCCAAGGTCGCGCTTGCATTAATTCGCACTCCCGCAAACTTCAACGCATCGGAGAAGGCGCGGACAATCAAACCGCCTCCGCAATCGATCTCAGTATAGGAGAAGTCTGCATCACCCTTCTTCACCCAACCGAGCATTGTGGCTTCACGTTGCGGGAGAGAATCCGGAAGGCTTTGAACGTCAGTGAGTGAAACCATGATTACTTGACAATATACTACTTTTCGCACATAGTTCCAAACACACAACCGGGTTTTGCCGGTAAAAGCGAAAAAGGACACAACCCATGCTGATCTCCCAAGCCGCATATGACCGAATCAACGCGGAGGCGGACCGCGCTAAGGCCGCGCTTGCGCGTGTCAAGGAAGCTTCCACGGAAGTGGTCGCCGAAGCCGTTTCTACCAGCGAGACACTCGGCGCCGCCGCTCTCGTCGGTGCGCTGAAAGGCTATACCGGAAAGAACGAAGTTTTCGGCGTTCCCATTGAGCTTGCGTCTGGCGGCGCTCTCCTTCTTCTTGGCGCCCTTGGCGTTGGAGGTTCCTCCTACGCTCCTCACCTTGTGGCGGCCGGTAAGGGTCCCCTTGCCTCGTGGGCCGCTACGTTTGGTGAGAGCTTCGGACGCAACATGAAGGCGAAGAGCGGTTCCCCCGCTCCCAAGGCCGCAGGCGAGCTTATCGGTGCGGACGAATACGCCCGCGCTCAGGCTTGGCGCCAGAATATCGAGAACGCCGCGGCGTCCTTATAGGACTGCTCAAACACACAACCCCAAACCTTTTACCAACAAAACCCTTTCACCAAACCTCAGTAAAGAAAACGGAGAAAACCCATGTCTTTTGAAGCGGGCGCCGAGATCCTCGGTATGAATCAGGCTGGCCAGTTGGTCATTAGTGGCGACGACGTTGGAGACGAGCTTAAGGGCATGCTTCGGGATGCACCCGGCATGGCTCTTCGAGACAAGGCAGCGGAGGCGCTGGCGAAGGACGCCGTTGTCTATCGTCCTACGAAGTATAAGCGCGCTCGTCGCCTTCCGATCGGCTTTGCGTCGAATGTCTCTAGCCAGATCGCAGGTGCGATTCCGATTCCGGGCACGAACTTCGTTCTTGTCCCCGCGGGCGCGACGTTTAGCGTTATCGCTACCCCTCAGCGTCCCTTCCGTGGCGGTCGCCTCGTGGTTCCGAGCGACGTTGCGGGCGGCTTCATCCTGAATGAGATGAAGGTCCAGGGTCAGAATCAGAATCCGCTCGGTGACCAGATGAACGTTCCGACCCGCGCCCTTCAGGAGAACGCGGAGGCGGTTGTGTTCCACCTGGACACCGCGGACACCAATAGCCAGATCGCTCTTTCGCTTACGAATATCAGCGGCGGTCCACTGTTCTTCTCTGCGATGCTTCTTGGCGTTGCTCTTTACGAGTAAAAGAGAAGTCTGAGAAAGGTAGCTAAGACAAGTGGCCTGGACCGTTCAGTTTGTTCTAAAGAGCTTTGAAGGTGTGGACGATCCCGTTCATGCTGAAAGGGTTTTGAAGATCCTTCTTGACGCTCTCACGGCTACGAATCTTAGCTACCTTCGCCAGCATCCCGAAACGCCCCCTCTCTACAAGTCAGGGGTAAGATACCAGCGCGAGCGCCCCGAACGCTTCAAGACTTTTGAGGGTACACGCTGGCTAGAGCATGGTACGGGCGAGCTTTTCCGCGACATTCCCGAAGTAATCGCAAAGCGCGGCGGGGATTGCGAGGATCTGTGTGCATGGCGTTGCGCTGAACTTCTCGCGCAAGGTGAGCCTTGCTTGCCCACGTTTCGTTGGCACGAGAGAGCGAATAAAAGCATGCTCTATCACATTCTCGTGAATCGCAAAGACGGCGCGATTGAAGACCCGTCACGAATCCTTGGCATGACGTTAGGCCAAGGCTTTTACCAACAAAAGAAAGCTCCCCTCTAATGCCTTTCCCTCTCGCGCCTGTTGCCATCCTTGGCGTTGGAATGGCCCTTGCGGCCCTTGCGACGTCGAAAAAGGAAGCCTCTACGGCTTCCCCTCCTTTGCCTTCCCCTCCCACCGGTGGGGGAGCCCCTCCCTTTACTGACGCTGAACGCGCCGCCGCGCAACAGGTTATGGCAAAGGGTGACTCTAACGAAGCTTGGAATCTTGCTCGCATCGAATACGCACTCATGTTGGCTACGCTCGACACGAGCGCTAAGGCCGCGCGAGACCAGATCGTCAAAGACCTTCTTGTGAGTGCGAATGCGGGTCGTGCGAAGGTTGGTGCTAAGCCCCTTCCTTATCCGCCTCCCCCGTATCCCGATCCTGAATACGCGCTCCCTCCCGTTGACGCGAAGGGGCCCGGCGCGTCAAAAGAGCAAGGGTCGCCTCCCGTTGCGCCTCCGATTGGCACAACGCCCCCTTTGACGATTCCGCCTCCGCTTCCCGGGATGCCGCCTATTCAGGTGCCGCCTATCCCGGTTCCAATTGGGCAAACGCCTCCGAACGTGGTTCCTCCCCCTCCGCCTCCGGACGTTCCGAAGGTTCCGCCTCCCGCGCCTCCCGCGCCTCCCAGACCGCCTCTCGTGATTCCGCCTCCGCTTCCTGGAATGCCCCCGATCCAGGTTTCGCCTCCCGCGCCCCCCGCGCCTCCCGCGCCCCCCGCGCCTCCCGCGCCTCCCGTGGGTCCGGTTGCCGGATTGCCCTACAAGGTCAAGAATGGTGTCCCCGTTTACACCACTGTCATGGGCGACTACGGGGCCAAGATCGCGTCAAAGTTTAACCGTCCTTCGTCTGAGGTTCCTTTGCTGGTAAAAGCAAACCCTCAGGTAGGAGACTGGACAAAGCTCGGCGTTGGAGTGGAACTTAACGTTCCGCTCTCGTGGGTCCCCGCGGTGCAGCCCACTGTTCCGCCTCCCGTTCCCTATGTTCCTCCGCTTCCTGGAATGCCTCCGGTTGCGGCGCCTCCGGTTGCTCTTCCTCCCGCCCCGCCCGCTCAGAAGGCGAACACTCTTGCCAACGGTCAACCCTTTCCGGTTGGCGGCTTTAGAGATCCGTCGGGCGCCCCTCGCTACACGATTCAAGCGGGAGACTATGGTGGTAAGATCGTGAGTAAGTGGGGTCGTCCGTCTAGCGACGTTACTGCCATGATTAAAGAAAACCCGGGCTTTAACTTTAGCACGGGCAAAGCTGGCGACGTTATCAAGATTCCGTCGTCGTGGGCTTCCTGAAACACACTTTTACCAGCAAAAAGGATAACGAACATGTCCGGTTCATGGTTTGATAGGCTCGGTCAGACGAGCGGGCAAGCGGCCCCTACCGCTGCGCCTAAGATGAAGAATGCTGCCGATTGGTTCGGTCTCATTGACAACGGCGCCGCAACGGCGACGGAACCTAAGAAAGAAGCGCGCGCCCCTTCCGGTTCTCAGGCTGATATCTTCGCGGCTCTCGACGCTGCTACGAAGAAGGAAGAGAACGCGAAGGAAGAAACTGATACGGACAACGCTAGCAACGCTAACACCGTGGAGACTAAGACCGATGGCGAATAACGATCCTATTGTTTCGCTTCTTGTGCATCCCCCGCTCATTCGTACGAGCGCGACTGATGCGGGAGAGTTCTTCATCCTTCGGGCTAGCGTCGACACGCCGCACGGTCCCGTTACTGCTCAGGCTTCGATTCCTCGAAAGCTTGTAGCGGCTCAGTGCGCCCGAATGAAGGCTATTCAGGCGATGCTTTGCGAGCTTTCGGCCAAGACGAACGTTGCAGGCTTGGAAGAGGCTGGCGCCGAGATCCTTGGCTCAGTTAACGCCATGGGTGAAGAGCACGAAAGCGGCTATGCCTTGGAAAGTGTGATGATTGCTGGCGACGATGCGGACCGCATCGTTATTAGCGGTCCCCCCATCGAAGGTATGACGCAGGATGAAGCGGGGGAAGAAGTCGGTTTTTCCCTTAAAAAGAGCTTGAAGCGCGCTCGTAAGGCTGCTCGCAACGTTGCTCGCGTTGCGCCTAGCAAGGCGCGAATCCTTCAAACGATTGCAAACGCGCGCGACCCGTTCCAGGCTGCTAACAAGGTCGTTAAGGCCGCTCGCGCCCTTGGTACGAAGTACATTCCGGGGACTCAGATCCCGCTTAGCGATCTCTCTCCTATCTACAAGGCGGACGAGATCGCGCGCGGTGCGCTTGGTCAGCGTTACACGGACGCGATTGCTAACCTCGGTTCTAAGGCGCTCGACAAGGTTACGCCTATGGCGCAACAGGGCTTCGCTAACGCTCTCGCTCATAGCTTGGGTGAGGATCTCGGTACTGACGTAATGGTCGGCGCTTCCCACGCTGGCCTGCCTCATATCCGTGTCCCTTCGTCTACCAGGCACGCGGCGGATAGGGCTCTCGCTCTTATGCGTCTCTACGGCACGAATAGCCCGAAGGCTCATGCTTACATCCGTCGTTTGCATGCTCAGGCTTCTACCGATCCTGTTGCTCGTAGGGAATGGGAGTTCATTGCTGCTATCGGTAAGCTCGCAACGGCCAATATGCCCCGCATCGTTGCGGGAGCCGAAGACGATCGCGGCTATGCGTCGGGCTATGGCGAGCCTGTTACTGCGCTTCGTGACGCTTACGGCGTCGCTATCATGTTAGCGGGCTTTTGCCCGTAAAAACCGCAACCTTTAACCTTCCTACACACAACCCCTAACGGAGAAAAAGAAACATGCCCGCTCTCGAAAACCCGAACGTTATCCGCGCTTGCGCCGTCGTCAAGGGTGACGGAACCATCGTCAAGTCTCGCGGCTTCGTCGTCGCTCCCGCTGCTACCATCCGAACCGCCGCGGGAACTTACCGCATGGTCACCGACTTCCTTGGAGCCCAGGGCATCTATGATGCTCCCTGGTCTGAGAATAACCCGGGCAACCTTGTTCCGTTCGTCTCTTGCTCTAAGAGCGGCCTTCTCGCGAGCGGAATCATCATTAACGTGACTCAGATTAACGGAACGCAAAGCCCGTTTGTCCCGTCCTACTTCGACATTCGCGCGGCCGATCGTGCGGACGCTCCTACGGACCCTGACTTTTGGTTTATCAAGCTCGTTTCCTTCGTCTAAGGGTTTCGAGTCTTGGCTACCAAAAAGACTGTGCGCAAGAGTCAAACGAAGTGGATTCTTGACACAAGCAAGAAGGGTAAGGACAGGTGGCAGCGCGTTAAGGTTGCCACTCCCGCCAAGAAAAAGGGGCGCTAGGTGCTAGGGCCGGTTCGATTCCGGCCCGTCCCTCTAATGCTCGACATTGCAACCATTGCCGCTGTAGTAACGAGCGTGGGTCTCACGTTCGTTCTACTGTTCTTCTCGACAGTTGAAGCGGTGGATAGGTTGTATAAGCACAAGTGTAAGTGCGATTGCTGTTTTGCTGGCAAAAGGAAAGACTGATGATTCTTCCTCTTCTTCTGTTGGGCGGCGCCGTTGCCTTGGTTGTAGTGATGAAGAGTGGACAGTGGTATCGGGGCTATGTCATGGCTAAGAACTTTGGTGAGGCAAGCGCTACACTGTTCGTTCACGGTTTCATCGTGCCTAACCTTATCGACAAGCCCATTAGTGGGGGCTATGAGTTTACCGCTAGTAAGTTTGAGGGTAAAAAGCCCTTGGCGGTGCCTACCGTTATCGTTGCTTACCTCACTGACTCACCGGGCGTTCAGGCATAGAAAGGAACAAGTCTCATGGCTACTAGGAAAGCGTCGAAAAAGCTCACTCCCGCAATGTGGAAAACGGCAATGAAAAAGAAGATTCGCCAGCATCGGAACGCGCTTGACGAACTCGAAAGGACCGCCGATCAGTTGGACGAATGTCGCCGCAAGCTCTATGCGAAGGGAAAGCGCTAGTGGCTACTTTCGTCGCTAAGTGGACGTGGAATGAAGTAGGAGCCACTAACGTTCGAAAGGGAGAAGCAGGATATTGGAACTTCCTCGGATGGGTCCAGACTTCCGATTATCCCAATACTGTTTCCATTGCCGAACAAGCGGCATGGCAAGGCACGTCACCTATCTTTCCTCAGTTTCACAGCGGTCAAGCCGATAGTTACTTGCTTGTAGACGGAAAGTGGTTTTACGCGGGAGGCGCGCGCGTTAGCTTCGTCTACCTTGGAGAAGGAAAGACTACAGATCGAAAAGTGGAGTCTTTCCCTCCTAACTGGAACAATCCTGTAGGCTAGGGGTTTGTCAGTAAAACGAGAGTGTGCGTTAGGCGTACCGCGCTCAGATTAGCGCGCGATGGTTCGATTCCGTCGGCTCTCGCTATAGTTGACAGTGTGTGAGGGGAGTGGTAGGATGCTGTTAGTTCGATTCCCACACACGCAGAAAAGAAGCGTGTAGAAGAGAACAGAAGCCCCGCGGACTGCGCCTTACTGCGCCTAACTTTGCGGGGTTTCGCCTTTTGTGCCCGTCTCACCGCGCGCTTGCGCGCTCGCCTCACTGCGCGCCCGTCTCACTGTGGGGTTGTGCGCTCGTCTCACTGTGGCTTGCGGGGGAGT
>JACDJC010003573.1_pt1 | contig 11158 bp, 10 predicted proteins | sample 7454191 | NCBI WGS metagenome assembly JACDJC01 (sample SAMN14253291, study PRJNA609438) | sludge metagenome | isolation source: sludge after 25d culture with pyrite and EDTA | collected 2018-12-20
CGGGCCACGCGAACGCGATGTGGTTGGCGGTGTGGCCGGGCGTCGTCACCGCCTCGAGCCGCCAGCCGTCGCCTTCGATCACGTCGCGGTCGCTCAGCGTCACGTCGGGACGGAAGTCCCAGTCCGCGCCGGACTCGGTCCCGCGCTTCTCGTTGGCGTAGGCCGGCCGCGAGGCGCGGTGCGGCCCCTCGGCATAGACCGTCGCGCCGGTGGCCGCCTTGATCAGCGCGGTCCCCGGCGAGTGATCGCGATGGGTGTGGGTGAGCAGGATGTGGGTCACGGTCTCGCCGCGCACGGCATCGAGCAGCGCCGCGGCATGGGCTTCGTTGGCCGGGCCGGGATCGATGATCGCGACCTTGCCGCGGCCGACGATGTAGCTCACCGTTCCGGTGAAGGTGAACGGACTCGGGTTGTTGCACAACACCCGGCGCACGCCCGGCGCGGCTTCCTCAACCACGCCCGGCGCGAGCGGAAAGTTCCGGTTGAACGGAATGTCGTCGTTGACGCTCATAAAATGATCTACCTGCGCTCGCCGGACCCGAAGACGTCAGGATCGACATTCGATCTCTCTTCGTCATGCCCGGGCTTGTCCCGGCCATCTACGTCTTCTTCAACTGCATTACTTAAGACGTGGATGGCCGGGACATAGGCGTTCTTCAGAACGCCCGGCCATGACAATCTTTGTGCAACGGATCAACCGCTCTCATCAGTATCTTACGAGAACGCCTGGATGCCGGTGATGGCGCGGCCGAGGATCAGGGCGTGCACGTCGTGGGTGCCCTCGTAGGTGTTCACCGTCTCCAGGTTCTGGGCGTGACGCATCACGTGATATTCGCTGGAGATGCCGTTGCCGCCGTGCATGTCGCGCGCCATGCGGGCGATGTCGAGCGCCTTGCCGCAGTTGTTGCGCTTCATGATCGAGATCATCTCGGGCGCCATCTTGCCCTCGTCCATCAGCCGGCCGAGGCGCAGCGAGCCCTGCAGCCCGATGGTGATCTCGGTCTGCATGTCGGCGAGCTTCTTCTGCACGAGCTGGGTCGCCGCCAAGGGCCGGTTGAACTGCTTGCGGTCGAGCACGTATTGCCGCGCGCGCTGGAAGCAGTCCTCCGCGGCGCCCATCGCGCCCCATGAGATGCCGTAGCGGGCGCGGTTGAGGCAGCCGAACGGACCGGCAAGACCCGAGACGTTCGGCAACAGCGCGCTCTCCGGCACCACCACGCCGTCCAGCACGATCTCGCCGGTGATCGAGGCGCGCAGGGAGAGCTTGCCGCCGATCTTCGGCGCCGACAGGCCCTTCATGCCCTTCTCCAGAACGAAGCCGCGCACCTTGTTGTCGTGCGCCGCCGACTTCGCCCACACCACGAAGACGTCGGCGATCGGCGCGTTGGAGATCCACATCTTGCTGCCGGTCAGGCGATAGCCGTCGGCCACCTTCTCGGCGCGGGTCTTCATGCCGTCCGGATCGGAGCCGGCGTCGGGCTCGGTCAGGCCGAAGCAGCCGACCCACTCGCCGGAAGCGAGCTTGGGCAGGTACTTCCTGCGCTGGCTCTCGTCGCCATAGGCGTAGATCGGATACATCACCAGCGACGACTGCACGCTGTTCATCGAGCGGTAGCCGGAATCGACGCGCTCGATCTCGCGCGCGACCAGGCCGTAGGCGACGTAGCTGGCGTTGGCGCAGCCGTAGTCCTCCGGCAGCGTGACGCCGATCAGGCCGAGTTCGCCCATCTCGTTGAAGATGGCGCGGTCGGTCTTCTCGTCGAGGTAGGCTTCGGCCACGCGCGGCAGGAGCTTCTCCTGCGCATAGGCGCGCGCGGTGTCGCGGATCATCCGCTCGTCCTCGGTCAACTGGTCGTCGAGCAGGAACGGATCGTCCCAGCGGAACGTCGCCTTCGCGGGTTTGTCCTTGGTCTGCGGCCGGGGGCCCATGGATGAAGTCCTTTCGCTCAGTTCCGCCTGTGGCCGATCACGATAGATCGTCGCCATCAGGTTGCAAGTTGAAAACCAGTTCCGCCGATCGCGCGCGGCATCTATCCGTCGAACGGCTCGTTGGCGACGATCTCGATGCCGAATCCGGACAGGCCCTTGTAGTCGTGCATCGCGGAGGTGAGGTGGCGGATCGAGGTCACGCCGAGATCGCGCAGGATCTGGGCGCCGACGCCGACCTCGCGCCACTGACGGTTGCGATCGGCTTCCGCCGAATGGCCGCCGTCGATCGGCGCCACCGGCACGCCGGCCGCGCCGTCGCGCAGATAGACGAGCACGCCGCTGCCGTTCTTCTTGAAGCGCTCGAGCGCAGCGTTGATCCGGCCCGAGCCGAAGAAGATGTCCTTCACGATGTTGGGCTTATGGAAGCGCGTCAGCACGTTGTGGCCGTCGCCGACGCCGTTGTAGACGAAGGCGGCGTGATAGATCGGGTCGAACGGCGAGCGGTAGGCGTAGCCATGGAGCGGGCCGATCGGGCTGTCGACCGTGAAGGTGGAGACGCGCTCGATCAGCTTCTCGCGCGCCTGCCGGTAGGCGATCATGTCGGCGATGGTGACGTGCTTCAGTCCGTGCTTCGCCGCAAACCGGACGACCTGCTCGCCCTTCATCACCGTGCCGTCGTCGTTCATCAGTTCGCTGATGACGCCGACCGGCGGCAGCTCGCACATCTTGCACAGGTCGACCGCCGCCTCGGTGTGGCCCGAACGCAGCAGAACGCCGCCGTCGCGCGCGATCAGCGGGAAGATGTGGCCCGGCCGGGCGAAGTCGCCGGGCCCCGCATTGGGATTGGCCAGCGCGCGGCAGCAGGCGGTGCGCTCGTCGGCCGAGATGCCCGTCGTCATGCCGGGCTTGTAGTCGATCGAGACCGTGAAGGCGGTGGTGTGGTTGGAGTCGTTCTGGGCGACCATCGGGTCGAGCCGCAGCCGCCGCGCGTTTTCCGAGGTGATCGGCGCGCAGACGATGCCCGAGGTGTGGCGGATGATGAACGCCATCTTCTCCGGGGTGCACAGCGTGGCGGCGACGATCAGGTCGCCCTCGCCCTCGCGGTCGTCGTCGTCGGTGACGACGACGATCTCGCCGGCGGCGAAGGCCTTCAGGACTTCTGGAATGCTATGGGCCATCGTCCGTGCTCTTGGCTCTGGTTTACCGCAGATCGTATGGCGCAGGGCGCGACCGCGTGCAACCGCCCTGTTCCACATGGCGGGCATCCGGCGGCAGGCCGTTTCAAACGCCCTCGGGCCGTTTCAGGGCAGGACTTCCCGGCGCTCGGCCAGTACGCCGTCCATCTCGACGCGCTTTTCGTCCAGAAGCCCCTGATCGGCGGCGGCGATCACCTCGTAAAGCTCCCGCGCGTCGGTGACGCGCGGCACCGTCACATAGTCCGCGCCGGCGGCGTAGAGATCGCCGACATTGCCCAGCATGTCCGCCGTCGAGATGATCTTGGCATCGGCGTTCATGGCGCGGACGTGGCGGATCAGCTTCTCGTTGTTGGCGCCCTTGAGCAGCGAATCCGGCACGCTGAGGATGATGATCTCGGCGTTGCCGACGCCGGCATGCAGCAGCGTTTCGATGTTGCTGATGTCGCCATAGACCACGTGGATGCCGCGCGCGGTCAGCGTGCGGAACACGTTGGGATTGAAGTCGACCACGCTGATCTGGTCGAGCAGCGATGAGTCCCGCCGCTCGATCTCGGCGAGCAGGGCGCTCGCGGCGCGGAAGAAGCCGAGGATGACGATGCGCCGCGCCGCGCCATGGCCGTCCTCCTGCCCCGCCGCGGCCTCGTCCGTCTGGTCGAGGTCGCGCAGCCCGAGCCGCTTCAGCGGCCCGATCGCCCGACGCGTGATCGGGTCGTTGTGCGTCATCATGAAGGTGCTCAGCACCGCGAGGATGACGAACGCGAACGACGCCGCGTTCGCGGTCTCCGGCGTGACATGCTTCGCCAGCACGCCGACCTGGATCACCACCAGCGAGAACTCGCTGATCTGCGACAGGTTGATGGCCGGGATCAGGCTGGCGCGCAGGCCCTGCTTCATCAGATAGAGCGGCACGAACGTCGTCGCCACCCGGCTCACCACCGTGAACAGCGCGACCACCAGCGCGAAACCGATGATCGGCCCGTTGGGAACCGGAATCGTCATGCCGAGCGCGACGAAGAACAGCGTGATGAAGAAGTCGCGCAGCGTCGTGACCTTCGCCGTGACGTCGAGCGCGTAGGGAAACGTCGACAACGACACGCCGGCCACCAGCGACCCCATCTCGCGCGACAGGCTGAGCTGCTCGGCCACCTCCCCGATCAGGAAGCACCACGCCAGCGCGCCGAGCAGGACGAGTTCCGGCCGCCGCGCGATCTGGACGAACAGTCTTGGCAGGATAAAGCGGCTCAACACCATGGCGGTGGCGACCAGAAGCGCGACGCGCCCGATCGACAGCAGCACGACACCGAGCTGCAGGTTGCCGAGGCTCGGCTGCACCGCGAGAAACAGGATCACGAAGATATCCTGCAACACCAGGATACCCAGCGTGATGCGGCCCGGCAGCGTGTCGAGCTCGCGCTTCTCGTAGAGCACCTTGACGATGATGACCGTGCTCGACAGCGCGCAGGCGACCGTCAGGTAGAGCGCATCGAACCCGCCGTCGCCGAGCGACAGGCCGATGGCGGCGAAGAAGGCGATGCCGAGGATGCAGGCGCCGGCCAGTTGCGCCGTGGCGGCAAGCAGGATGACGCGGCCGGAGCGGACGATCTTCTTCAGGTCGATCTCCAGCCCGATCATGAACAGCATGAAGATCAGGCCGAGCTCGGAGATGACGCGGATCGATTCTTCCGACTTGACCCATCCCATGCCGAACGGGCCGATGACGAAGCCGCCGACGAGATAGGCAAGGATCAGCGGCTGCCGGAAAAAATGCGCGGCCAGGCCCAGCATCCAGGCGAACAGAATGCAGAAGGTGATATCGCGGATGAGTTCGTGCATGCCCTCGGCCGGCTGCCCAAAATGCCCGGATCGGCCGCTGGTATAAGGGCCCGAAGAAGACCATGAAAGCAATACCGTGCCGCGCCGTTCCGGCCGGGCGCAGGAACCCGATGGTGCCCGCGAGGCGACAGCCGCCGATGACAGCGGTGGGCGGACGGCAATCCGGCTTGAATAACGGGTTGGCCCGTATAGTTTCGATCGGACTGGGAGAATCGGAGGGCGGCAAGGCCGGTCATGACTTGGAAATCGAACCTCGTTCTGGCGTCGACATTCCTGCTCTGTGCCGCGACGGCCACGGCGGCGGCCAGCGAGGGGGTCGTCGGGCTCTGGCTCACCGAGAAGGGCGACGCCCGGATTCACGTCACCCAGTGCGGGCACGCGCTGTGCGGCAAGGTGGTGTGGCTGCGCGAGGCGATCGATCCGGACACCGGCCGGCCGCAGACCGATTCGAAGAACCCAAATCCCGCGCTGGCATCGCGGCCGATGGTCGGCGTCCAGCTTTTCATCGGCATGAATCCGGCCGGCCCGGGCCGCTGGGCCGGCCGCATCTACAACGCCGACGACGGCAGCGTCTACGACAGCAATATCGCGCTCATGGGGCCGAGGCAGCTCCGCGTCGAGGGATGCCTCGGCGCGCTCTGCGGCGGGGAAACCTGGATCAAGCTCGGCGGCCGCTGACGGCAGGCGCAAACCCGCTGACGCTCAGAAAATTGTATTGATTTTCAGGGAGTTATGGTCGGAGTGGCAGGATTTGAACCTGCGACCCCTGCGTCCCGAACGCAGTGCTCTACCGGGCTGAGCCACACTCCGACATGGGCGCCGGTATAGCCTCCACTCTCGCAGACCGCAAGAAGCGGTATAAGAAACGTTCCGGCAAAATGCCGCTCCGGTGAACCCATCTCCATGAAACTCGGCCTGACGACCAAGATCATTCCCGCCGACACCGCAGCCGCCGGCATCGCCGCGCGCTGCCTCAGGGACGGCGGGCTGGTCGCGTTCCCGACCGAGACCGTCTACGGCCTCGGCGCCGACGCCACCGATGCCCGCGCCGTGGCCCGTCTTTACGAAGCGAAGGGCCGGCCCTCGTTCAATCCGCTGATCGCCCATGTGCACGATCTCGCGGCCGCGGAGCGCATCGCATGCTTCGACGCGCGCAGCCGCCGGCTGGCCGAGGCGTTCTGGCCGGGGCCGCTGACGCTGGTGCTGCCGCGCGCGCCCGGCTGCCCGGTGTCCGATCTCGCCACCGCCGGGCTCGAGACCATCGCCGTGCGCGTGCCCGCGCACGCCTTGGCGCGCGACATCCTGCGCGCGGTCGGCGGCCCGGTGGTCGCGCCCTCGGCCAACATCTCCGGCCACGTCTCGCCGACCACCGCCGCGCATGTGTTCGCCGACCTGGCCGGCCGGATCGACCTCATCGTCGACGGCGGCCCGGTGGCCGTCGGCGTCGAATCCACCATCGTCGCCTGCGCCGGCACGCCGCTGCTGCTGCGGCCGGGCGGCCTGCCGCGCGCGGACATCGCGCGCGTGCTGGGCGAGCCGCTGGCCCGCCCGCCGGAGGATACTGACGCGGGCGAGGCGCATCCGCTGGCGCCGGGCATGCTCGCCTCGCACTACGCGCCGCGCACGCCGGTGCGGCTCCACGCCCGGCACCTCGAACCCGGCGAGGTGCTGCTGGCGTTCGGCCCGTGCGCCATTCCCGGAGCCGAGGCGACCAATGCCATGAACCTGTCGCCCACCGGCGATCCGGTGGAGGCCGCCGCCAACCTGTTCGGCTACCTTCGCCTGCTCGATGCGCGCGGCGCGCGCGCCATCGCCGTCATGCCGATCCCCGACGAGGGGCTCGGCGAGGCCATCAACGACCGCCTGCGCCGCGCCGCCGTGCCGCAAAGCTGAAGCCCCCTCCGTCCGGATCGCCACGCATGAACGCCCTCAAGCCGCCGCCCGCCTCCCCGCCTGCCCTGTCGCCCGACCTGATGGCGCGCTTCGCCGCGATCGTCGGCGACAGATACGCCGTGACCGACCCGCAGGAGGCCGCGCCCTACCTCACCGAGGAACGCGGCCTGTTCAGCGGCCACTCGCCGCTGGTCCTGCGTCCCGGCTCGACGGCGGAGGTCGCCGCGATCTGCAAGCTCGCCACCGAGACCCGGACCGCGCTGGTGCCGCAGGGCGGCAACACCGGCCTCGTCGGCGGCCAGATGCCGCATGGCGAGGTGGTGGTGTCGACGCGGCGGCTCGACAGGATCCGCGCGGTCGATACCCGCTCCAACACCATGACGGCGGAGGCCGGCGTCATCCTGCTCAACGCGCAGCAGCGCGCCGCCGACGCCGACCGGCTGTTCCCGCTGTCGCTCGGCGCGGAGGGAAGCTGCACCATCGGCGGCAACCTCTCCACCAATGCCGGCGGCATCGCGGCGCTGGCCTACGGCGTCGCGCGCGACCTGGCGCTCGGGCTTGAAGTCGTGCTGGCCGACGGGCGCGTCATGCACGGCCTGTCGAGCCTGAAGAAGGACAACACCGGCTACGACCTGCGCGATCTGTTCGTCGGCGCGGAGGGCACGCTCGGCATCATCACCGCGGCGACGCTGAAGCTGTTTCCGAAGCCGCGCTCGGTGGAGACGGCGTTCGCGGCGATCGCCTCGCCGGCCGACGCCCTGACGCTGCTCGACGTCTCGCGCAACACCGCCGCCGCCAGCCTCACCAGCTTCGAACTGATCCCGCAGATCGCCGTCGACTTCGTGGTCCGGCACGGGCCGTCGATCCGCGCGCCGCTGGCCGAACCGCATCCGTGGTACGTGCTGATGGAAATCTCCTCGCCGCGCGACGACGCCCGCGACACCATCGAGGCGATCCTGGGCAAGGGCATGGAGGACGGCCTCGTCGCGGACGCGGTGATCGCCGCCAACCTCGACCAGCGCGCCGCGTTCTGGAAGCTGCGCGAGGTGATCTCACCGGCGCAGAAGCCGGAAGGCGGCTCCATCAAGCATGACGTCTCGGTGCCGGTCGCCGCGGTGCCGCAGTTTCTCGCCGAGGCCGACGCCGCGGTGACGCGGCTGATCCCCGGCGCGCGTCCCTTCGCCTTCGGCCATCTCGGCGACGGCAACATCCACTACAACGTCAGCCAGCCGATCGGCGCCGACGCGGCCGGCTTTCTCGCGCGCTGGCACGAGGTCAACGACGTGGTGCACGGCATCGTCACGCAGCTCGGCGGCTCGATCTCGGCCGAGCACGGCATCGGCACGCTGAAGCGCGACGAGCTTCCGCATGTGAAGGACCCCGTCGCGCTCGACGTCATGCGCGCGATCAAGCGGACCCTCGATCCGCTCGGCATCATGAATCCGGGCAAGGTGCTGTGAGCGCGTCGAGGCGCGTGCGCGATCGCATCCGCATCAGGGAGGTCCGCACGCTATCGGACAACTGGGCCGTGCTGCGCACGACGACCTTCGACTGGCTACGCGCGGACGGGACGTGGGACACGCAACACCGCGAGACCTACGACCGCGGCGACGGCGTCGCGCTGCTGCCCTACGATCCCGACCGGCGCACCGTGCTGCTGGTGCGGCAGTTCCGCTACCCGGTCTACGTCAACGGCTACGACGATCTGCTGATCGAAACGCCGGCCGGCAAGCTCGATCACGACCGGATCGAGGACCAGATCCGCGCCGAGGTGGAGGAAGAAACCGGCTATCGCCTCGGCGCGATCCGCAAGGTGTTCGAGGCCTTCATGAGCCCGGGCGCGGTCACCGAGAAGCTGCACTTCTTCGTCGCCGAATACGACGCCGCCATGAAGGCCGGGCCGGGCGGCGGCCTCGCCGCCGAGGGCGAGGACATCGAAACGCTGGAACTGCCGTTCGACGACGCGCTCGCGATGGTCGGCGACGGCCGCATCTGCGACGCCAAGACCATCATGCTGCTGCAATACGCGGCGCTGCACCTGTTCCGGTAAGCGGCGCCTCGAGAGCGAGACGAATGGAGCTGCATCGTCATTGCGAGGCGCGTTAGCGCCGAAGCAATCCAGCTCTTTCTTTGCGGCCCCGGATTGCTTCGCTTCGCTCGCAATGACGGCGGAACCAATCGAGTCTCATTGTATCAGACTCTAGAACAACTCGCCCTGCTCATCGGCAGGCTTCGCCGCCGCCTTGCGGACCCGAGCCGGCCGCGCGGTCTCCTTCGGCTTCGCATCGGCCTCATCGGCCGCCGCGATCTCCTCGGGACCGAGCGGTTGAACCAGGTGCGGCCCGTCGTTGGCGACACGGTTGACCGCGGTCGAGACCTCGTGCCAGGCGAACGTTCCCGCAAGCGGCGGCGCCAGCAGCCCGACCGCCGCCGCTGCGTCGGTGGCATTGCCGTCAAGCCACGCGTCAAAGTCCGCCGGATCGATCGCCACCGGCACCCGGTCGTGCAGCACCGCCATCTCGGGCGGCGCCGCAGCCGTGACGACGGCGACGGTATCCACTTCCTCGCCGTTCGGCCCCGCCCAGGTCTCGAACAGCCCGGCGAAGCCGATCGGCTGGCCGTCACGGCGGCGAATGAAGAACGGACGCTTGCGGCCGGCCGCGGCCTGCCACTCGTAATAGCCGTCCGCCGGCAACAGGCAGCGGCGGCGGCGCATCGCCGCGCGGAACGACGGCTTCTCCAGCACCGTCTCCGCGCGCGCGTTGATGACGAGCGCGAACTTGCGCGGGTCCTTGACCCATGCCGGCACGAAACCCCAGCGCATCAGGCGGAAGTGCCGCGTCCCGTTCTCGCGGATCACCACCGGGACGGCCTGCGTCGGCGCGACGTTGAAGCGCGGCGGGAAGTTCGGCTGCTCGCCATAATTGAACAGGCGGCGAAGCGACTCGGGCGGCGAGGTGATGACATAGCGTCCGCACATGAAAGCCGCTTGCCCCGACGGATAATAACGATCAATTTTGTTCAGCGTGTCTTAACCCTGAACGGGGACACTGGAAAAGATGTCATCTTCAGCCCGCCACGCCGTGCCGTATTCGACCAGCGGCACGCTCGAGACTTCAGGCGCGGGCGCAGCGGACGAGGCCCGCGCCGACCTGCTGCGCGCCGCCAACATCAATCCGCACACCGGGCTCGCCACCGACTACCTCAACCATTTCAACGAAGCGATCATGCTGCTGGACATGATCCCCGACCTGCCCGAGTGCGCCGCGGACTTTCTCGCCTGGCAGCCGCTCAGCTATTGCGAGCATTTCACCGCCTCCTGCTTCAGCGGCCGCGACCTCGCGATCAGCGCCTACGACTGCGCGGATCCGGTGATCCGCGCCGAATTCGACGGCATCACCGCCACCATGACGTCGATCCTCACCGCAGTGGGCGAGGCCATGCGTCAGGCCCGGCATGACGAGACCCGCGCCATCCTCGCCAGGCAGGCCGTCGGCTGGGTCAAGCCGCTGGTGACGCTCGCCGGCGCGCTGATCAACGGCGGAAGCCACGACGCCGACGTCGACGTCATCATGAGCCAGTAAGCCCGTGACCGCCGGCATTTCCCATTCCGGCCCGCAACTGGCCGTCAGCGCCGGCATCTTCCGCGACGGCAAGCTGCTGCTGGTGCGCCGCGCCCGCGAGCCGGCGCGCGGCATCTACACCTTTCCCGGCGGCCGGGTGGAATTCGGCGAGAGCCTGATCGAGGCGGTGGCGCGCGAGATCCGCGAGGAAACCGGCCTCGCCATCGAGATCGTCGGGCTCGCCGGCTTCCGCGAGGCGCTGCCGGGCCGCACCGGCGGACGCGGCCATTACGTCATCCTGCCGTTCGCCGCCCGCTGGGTCGCCGGCGAGGTCGCGCTCAACGACGAACTGGACGACGCCCGCTGGCTCGACCCCGGCAACCTCGAGGGCCTGCCGGTGACGCAGGGGCTGGAGCAGACCATCGCGGCCGCGCGCCGGCTGGTGGGCGCCTGAGCCGCCGCCAAGACCGTCCTGCCTTGCTTCCGGCGGTTTGAACGGGCATAGGACGGCCCGCATGCTGAAACATCTATTTGCCGCCGTCCTCGCCGCCACGCTGCTGGCGGGCCCCGCGCCCGTCCGCGCGCAGGACGCGGCGGCGCCGTTCGACGGCGAGCTGCAGCGGCTCGCCGAAATCCTCGGCACGCTGCACTACCTGCGCGGCATCTGCGGCGCCAACGAGGGTCAGAAGTGGCGCGCCGAGATGCAGGCGCTGGTGGACGCCGAGACGCCGGCCGGCGAGCGCC
>JACDJC010003576.1_pt1 | contig 11152 bp, 8 predicted proteins | sample 7454191 | NCBI WGS metagenome assembly JACDJC01 (sample SAMN14253291, study PRJNA609438) | sludge metagenome | isolation source: sludge after 25d culture with pyrite and EDTA | collected 2018-12-20
AGCCTTTGTCATCGGTGAAACCGCTTCCTTCCTTGATAGCTTGCCTGCACCGGATAGGGATTTCAAGTTGAGAAATTAAATCTTTACGAAGATTGGGTAGTGATTGCTTTTCCCTGAATAAGAAACCACATACTGGTATGCTATGTCGAAGAGGAAAAGAAATGACTTCCACTTTTTTGTCTGAGTAAATGGTTTGAGAGGCTTTGAAATTGAGGGGATGAAAGAGGATTTTAAATCCCATTTCACCTTTGAGGAAATTGATTTGCGGATCAAGCAGTGTTTTAATCTCGGAATGTGCATAGATGTGCAGATCACTCGCAATACCCAATAAATTACGGGTTGAGATCAGGCCTATCAATCCATAAAAGTGATCTCCATGCAAGTGTGAAATGAATACGTGCCTTATTTTGGAAATGTTGATATGATATTTTCGAAGTTGGATTTGTGTGCCTTCACCGCAGTCAATGAGAAAAAACCGCTCATGTACATTGAGCACATGAGCGGTTGGATATTTGTCTGATGTTGGCAGGGCTGAGCCACTGCCTAAAACTGTCAGTTTAAAGGACATGGATAAATAACTTGTTACATGCTTTCCTTTCGAAGCAATAGTTCTTCAGCTTCTTCCTTTGTATGGACAATCAGGAACATTGTATGCAACATCGACAGTCGGAAGATATTCTCTACATCAGGTTGTAACCCGAAGAGAATCAAGGTTCCGATAGCGTCATCACACAGTCGGTTTGCGACCAATAATGCCCTAAGGCCAGATGAATCGCAATAAGTACATGCCGACATATCCACGACAATGTTCTTAACACCCTGGGAATTCAACATCACAAATTCTGATTTCAGCTCAGGCCCATTACTGGCATCGAGCGTTGAAGCCTTAATTGTCATGAGTGAATAATTCCCGTATTCTGAAGTTTCTGACGTCATGTATACAATTTACGAAAAAGCCGGTTACAGTAATCTAGTTTTTATCCTTTTTTTCGTCAGCTTCCATCTGTTTTTTCAAATCAGCCAGTTCTGAGATGTCACCTAAAGTAGTTTTTTCTACATTGTCGGAAACAGCCTTCATCGCTTTTTTGGTCGATTTATTTTCAGATTTACGTTTGCTTTGTTCTTCACCCCGTTTTTCATCTTCATAAACACGTGAATGACTAACAATGATTCTTTTAGCTGACTTGTTGAATTCAATAACCTTGAATTCAAGTTTTTCTTCCATCTTAACCTGGCCTCCATCTTCTTTTACAAGATGACGTGGTGTTGCGAAGCCTTCAACTCCATAGGGAAGGGCAATGACTGCACCTTTATCCATGAGTTCAACTATAGTTCCTTCGTGGATTGAATCAGGCGTGAAAATGGTTTCGAATACATCCCATGGATTTTCCTCCAGCTGTTTGTGTCCGAGACTAAGACGACGGTTTTCTTTGTCGATGTCAAGAACAACAACTTCGATTTCTTCACCGATACCGGTAAATTCCGAAGGATGTTTGATTTTCTTGGTCCAGCTCAAGTCACTGATATGAATCAAACCATCAACGCCTTCTTCGATTTCAACAAATACACCAAAGTTGGTGAAGTTACGGACAGTAGCTTTATGACTGGTTCCGAGCCCAAATCGGGTTTCAATGTTTTCCCATGGATCGCTTTTAAGTTGTTTGATGCCAAGCGACATTTTTCTTTCATCACGGTCGAGTGTCAGAATCTGTGCTTCAACTTCGTCACCGACTTTAAGGAAGTCCTGTGCACTGCGCAGATGCTGGCTCCATGACATTTCTGAAACGTGGATGAGTCCTTCAACACCTGGAGCAATTTCGACAAATGCGCCATAATCTGCCAGAACCACAACTTTACCTTTCACTGAGTCACCTACCTTGAGATCCTGGTCAAGTTTATCCCATGGATGCGGAGTCAGCTGTTTCAGACCCAATGCGATACGTTTTTTGTCATCATCAAAGTCGAGGATAACGACGTTCAGCTTCTGATCAAGTTCCACAATTTCGTTCGGGTGTGTTATGCGACCCCAAGACAAGTCGGTGATGTGAATTAATCCGTCGACACCGCCAAGGTCAATAAATACACCATACGAGGTAATGTTTTTGACAGTACCTTCGAGTACCTGTCCTTTCTCGAGTTTCGAGATAATTTCTTTTTTCTGTAGTTCAAGTTCAGCCTCGATGAGTGCTTTGTGAGATACTACAACGTTACGGAATTCGTGGTTGATTTTTACGACTTTGAATTCCATGGTCTTGCCGACATACATATCGTAGTCACGAATCGGTTTGACATCGATTTGTGATCCCGGGAGGAATGCCTCAATTCCAAGGGCATCGACAATCATACCACCTTTAGTGCGGCATTTGATATAACCCTTGATGATTTCGTCATTGTCATGAGCGAGATTGATTTTTTCCCATGAGCGCATTGCACGGGCTTTCTTATGAGAAAGATTCATCTGGCCTTTTTTGTCTTCCAGGCTTTCGATGTAAACATCGACTTTGTCACCAATCCTCATTTCGGGATTGTAACGGAATTCGTTGAGACTGACAACGCCATCTGATTTGTATCCGATATCAACAACGACTTCTCTTTTGTTCATTGAAATAACGGTACCTTCAACAACTTCTTTTTCCTGAACAGTGTTCAGTGTGTTGTTGTAAAGGTTTTCCAGTTCGTTTCTGCGTTTTTTTGAATAAGAATCGAGTCCGGATTCCAAACTGTCCCAATCAAATTCTTCTTCCTTTGTGGCAACTGCAGTTTCTACAGCAGTTTCTGCAACCTTGACGGTTTCAGCAGGTGCATTTGTTTCCTGGGATTCCAGGTTTTCATTTTTAATTTCAGTCATGTAATTGTTACAAAATTAATAAGTTAGACATTATTTCTTGTGAAAATTGGCCGCAAAATTAAGACTTAAACCTTGTAATTCAAATAATTTGGTGCTTTTTTTCCTCTTTTGATGCAAAGATTTATTAATGCTCCTTGTTTTAATCAGATTTAGTTGATTAGCTTCTTTTCTTCTCTTTTTTCCTCTAATGATTTTATTATTTTTGAACTTTACCTGCAATAGTTAAGAAAATGGATTTGATTTAATCATTTTCTTGATTTTCAGTCTGAAGCCTACTGATATAAACCCATGAAAGGATGGCATGAAAAGAATTTTGGTGACCGGGGGAGCCGGTTTTATCGGTTCCCATTTGTGTGAGAGACTGCTGACAGAAGGGCATGAAGTCATCTGTCTGGATAATTTTTATTCCGGATCGAAACAGAAGATCCGTCATATGATTGGAAATCCAATGTTTGAATTGGTACGTCATGATGTTACGATGCCATACTTTGCGGAGGTTGATGAGATATATAACCTTGCTTGTCCTGCTTCCCCTATTCATTACCAGTTCAATCCGATTAAAACCATCAAGACATCGGTTATGGGGGCGATTAATATGCTGGGAATGGCCAAACGGGTCAAGGCAAAAATTTTACAAGCTTCGACCAGCGAAGTTTATGGTGATCCCGATGTCCATCCTCAAGTAGAATCGTATTGGGGAAATGTCAATCCAATAGGAATCCGGTCATGTTATGATGAAGGGAAGCGATGCGCCGAGTCCCTCTTCGTTAATTATCACCAGCAAAATGGCGTAAAGATCAAAATTGTCAGGATTTTCAATACTTATGGTCCCCGAATGGAGATTAACGATGGACGGGTAGTGTCCAATTTCATTGTACAGGCATTGAGAGGTGAGCCAATCACTATTTATGGTGATGGAATGCAAACCAGAAGCTTTCAATATGTTGATGATTTACTTGAAGGTTTTGTCAGGATGATGGGAACGGACGATCATATTACTGGGCCTGTTAATCTTGGGAATCCGGAAGAATACACCATGCTTGAACTGGCACGCGAGATCAAGGATTTAACTGGTAGTGCATCTCTTATTACACATCAGTCACTTCCAAAGGATGATCCCCTGAGAAGGCAACCTGATATCAAGGTAGCAGGGGAGCTGCTTAATGGTTGGAAACCATTGGTGCCACTGAGGGTAGGTCTTGCGCGGACAATAGAGTACTTTGACAACTTGCTCTCAGAAAAATCCGAATAGGATTAAACCTTTGCAATTGTTAGAAATAGACCCGATAATTATTAAATGTTCAATACTTTAAATACCAGAATAATATGAAAGGAATTGTTTTAGCGGGAGGTGCTGGTACCAGGCTCTATCCGATTACGCGCAGCATAAGCAAACAGATAATACCGGTCTATGATAAACCGATGATTTATTACCCATTGTCAGTTCTGATGCTTGCTGGAATCAGGGAGATCCTGATCATATCAACTCCCACTGATATTCATCTTTATGAATCTCTTTTTGGTAATGGAAATCAGTTGGGCCTCAATATATCCTATAAAATTCAACCTTCTCCCGATGGATTATCGCAAGCTTTTATTTTAGGAGATGAGTTTATTGGAAATGACAGTGTTTGCCTTATTCTGGGAGATAACATATTCTATGGTTATAATTTCAGGGGCATTCTTGAGGATGCCGCAAAAATTGAAGATGGCGCCATCGTTTTCGGTTATTATGTGAATGATCCAGAAAGATACGGGGTTGTTGAATTTGATAAAGAGGGTAGGGTTATCAGCATTGAGGAAAAACCAAATCAACCCAGGTCGAATTATGCCGTAACAGGCTTGTATTTTTATTCAAACGATGTGGTTCAGAAGGCCAAATCATTGAAGCCATCCGCGCGGGGTGAACTTGAAATAACAGATTTGAACCGTTTGTATCTGGAAGAAGGCCGACTCAACGTTAAACTGCTGGGGCGCGGTTTTGCCTGGCTTGACACAGGTACTTTCGACAGCCTACTCCAGGCTTCCAATTATATTGCTACCATTGAGCAACGACAAGGCTTAAAGATTTCCTGCATTGAAGAGATTGCATATAAAAAGGGATTTATAACAAGAGATCAGTTGCTTGAACTTGCCGAACCACTGAGGAAGAATCCATATGGCCAGTATCTCATAAAATTGGCTGAAAACCAAATAAAATCTTTTTGATAATGAAAATTCTGGATACCCCTTTGTCAGGTCTCAAAATTATTGAGCCAAATGTCTTTGCTGACGACAGGGGTTACTTTTTTGAAAGCTACCATGCCGATAAATTATTGAATCAGGGAATAGACTGTACCTTTGTACAAGACAATGAATCATTTTCGTCATACGGTGTGATCCGCGGATTACATTATCAGCTCTCACCATATGCACAGGCCAAACTGGTAAGGGTAATTTCCGGTAAAGTGTTTGATGTCGCCGTTGATATCAGGAAAGGATCGCCAACGTTTGGACAATGGTATGGAATTGAGCTGTCTTCGGAAAACAAACGACAACTCTTTATTCCCAGAGGATTTGCACATGGCTTTTCAGTATTGAGTCAATCAGCCATTTTCACTTACAAATGTGATGGATATTACAATAAAGAGTCAGAACGTTCTATAAGGTTTGACGACCCTGATCTTGCCATAGATTGGCATATTCCTGCTGACAAAAGCCTGGTTTCCGAAAAAGATCTTCAGGCCCTTCCATTGCATAAAGCGGAAATGAATTTTAATTTCCAGATGCTATGAAAGTAATGGTAACCGGTGCATATGGACAATTGGGAAGCACTCTCAGTGAATTGTCGACACAATTTTCGGGCCTTCAGTTAATTTTGACCGATTTTGATTCATTGGATATTACCGACAGAAAAGCAGTTGTCGGTTATCTGGAGTCAAACCGTCCTGATTTTCTGGTCAATTGTGCTGCCTATACAGCCGTCGATAAGGCGGAGACTGACATGGATGCCGCATACAGTCTCAATGCCCTGGGTCCGGAAAACCTCGCTATCGCATGTCGGCAGATTGGTGCCCGACTGATCCATGTCTCCACCGATTATGTATTTGACGGTACGCATAATAAACCTTATTCTGAAGAGGATTTGCCCAATCCTCAGGGGGTATACGGAAGTACCAAGCTGGAAGGTGAAAAATTAGTGATGAAACAGCTACCCGAATCAATAGTTATCCGGACCTCATGGCTGTATTCTTCCTATGGTCATAATTTTGTAAAAACGATGATCCGTTTGGGAAGCGAAAAGGATTCGCTGAATGTGGTTTATGATCAAACAGGCACACCAACTTTTGCCGGTGATTTGTCATTGACAATTTTGAAGGTAATTTCACAAAGCGCCATAAATCCGGATTATTGGAAATCTGGTATTTACCATTATTCAAATCTTGGTGTTTGCAGTTGGTATGATTTTGCCGTAGAAATCCACAAAATGGCAGGAATCTCTTGCAGGGTCACACCAGTCCTTTCTGCTGCTTTTAAAACAAATGCCAAAAGACCTTCGTATTCTGTTTTGGACAAATCAAAAATTCAGAAAGAGTTCGGAATTGAAATCCCGTATTGGCGTGATAGTTTAATGAATTGTATTCAACTTATTCTAAAATAGAAGATTATGAGTAATAATGAACTGCTTAAACAAGTTGAGGAAAAGGCCCGTATGTGGCTGAGTCCTTTCTATGATGAAGCTACACGAAATGAAGTGCAGCGCATGTTGGCAAAGGAAGATAAGACCGAGCTTATTGATTCTTTTTACAAGGATCTTGAATTTGGTACCGGTGGCTTGCGTGGAGTGATGGGAGCAGGGACAAACCGTATGAACGTTTATACAGTGGGAGCTGCAACGCAGGGATTATCTGATTATCTGAAAAAATCTTTTGCGCATTTGCCTGAAATAAAGGTGACTATTGGTCATGACTGCCGGAACAACAGCAGGTTATATGCCGAAACGTGCGCAGGTATTTTTGCTGCAAATGGCATTCGGGCTCTTCTTTTCGAAGATCTCCGACCTACTCCTGAAATGTCTTATGCAATAAGGGAGTATGGATGCCAAAGCGGCATAATCCTTACCGCTTCACATAATCCGCCTGAATACAATGGTTATAAGGCTTATTGGGATGATGGGGCTCAATTGGTTGCACCTCACGATGAGGCAATTATTGATTTGGTTCGATCGATGAAGCATGAAAGCGTCAAATTCAATGGTCCAAAGGAGCTGATTACTCCATTGGGTGAAGAGACAGACCTGAAATTTATTGAAAGGGTAAAGACAGTTTCGTTATCACCAGACTTGGTAAAGAAATATCATGACCTGAAAATTGTCTATACTCCCATACATGGTACAGGAGTAAAAATTGTACCCATGGCACTTCGTGCATTCGGGTTTACAAATATCATCAATGTGCCTGAGCAGGATATAGTGAGTGGAAACTTCCCGACAGTCGTATCTCCCAATCCTGAGGAGCCTGCCGCAATGAAAATGGCTATTGAAAGAGCATTGGAAGTAAATGCCGACGTGGTGATGGCTACGGACCCCGATAGCGATAGACTAGGCGTCGCAACACGTAACCTAAAAGGAGATTTCGTGATAATCAACGGTAACCAAACTGCCCTTCTTTTTATTTATTATATTATCACAAAAATGAAGGAGAATGGTGCACTTAGGGGCAACGAGTTTATCGTGAAAACCATTGTGTCGACGGAATTGATTACCGAGATCGCGAAAAAGAATAAGGTAGGCTATTATGACGTGTACACTGGATTCAAGTATATTGCAGAGGTAATTCGTGAAAATGAAGGTGTCCGTAAATACATCGGAGGTGGTGAGGAAAGTTTTGGATTCCTCCCGGCTGACTTTGTCCGTGACAAAGATGCTGTATCTTCTATAGCTATGATGGCTGAAATTGTGGTTTGGGCAAAAAGTAAAGGCAAAACTCTTTATGAACTGCTTCTAGACATCTATCTGGAATACGGATTCTCAAGGGAAAAGACCATATCCATTACCCGAAAGGGACAATCGGGTGCTGCCGAAATACAGCAGATGATGACACAATTCAGGACAAATCCTCCCCGCGAAATTGGTGGGGCAACAGTCCAGTGGCTCAAGGATTATGAATCGCTTGTTCAAACAAATCTTATAACAGGTGAGTCTGCGCCCATTGCCCAAAAGACCACCTCTAATGTTTTACAGTTCTTTACAACGGGAGGAACCAAGATTTCCATAAGGCCTTCAGGAACTGAACCGAAAATCAAATTTTATTTTGAGGTTCATGACACTCTTAAATCTTCTGGAGATTTGGATACACTCGAAGCGGCCATAGATTCAAGGATTGACGCCATGGTAACCGAGTTGGGTTTGTAATCAACTATTTAATTATAAAAACCATAGTATGAAAAAAGGAATTATTTGTATGGCATTATTGGCTAGTGCTTCTTTTGTATATGCTCAGCAAAAGCCAACAATGGAAATGAAACCCGAGATGACCGAGATCTGGGAGCCTGAAGTCAAGATAATTTCCCCAGGTGCCGCGTATGGCGATGCTCCGTCTGATGCAATTATCCTGTTTGATGGTAAAAATCTGGAAGAAGAATGGGTAAGTGAACGAGATAATGGTAAACCAGGATGGAAGGTCGAAGATGGTGCTGTTACCGTAGTGCCCCGTACAGGTGGAATAAAGACTAAACGTGAGTTTGAGAATTTTCAGTTGCATATCGAATGGAGATCACCTTCCGAAGTGAAAGGCGAGAGCCAGGGACGTGGTAATAGTGGAATTTTTATGCAGGGAATTTACGAAGTTCAGGTTTTGGATAATTATAATAACAGGACATATAGAAATGGCCAGGCTGGAAGTATTTATAAGAACCATGCACCAATGGTAAATGCTTGCAGACCACCTGGAGAATGGCAAACATACGATATCATTTATACTGCTCCTTTATTCAAGGAAGATGGTACTTATTTGGTAGCTCCCAGAATTACGGTTATTCATAATGGAGTTGTTGTACAGAATGCTGCTGAAGTGCGTGGGCCAACAGTCTATATAGGTGTGCCTGAATATTTTGTGAAGCCACACGGCAAAGGTCCGATTTCTTTGCAGGACCATGGTGATCTTGTAAGCTTCAGAAATATCTGGATTCGGGAAATATAATTTATAATCGTTCCCGATAAAGTCCGGTTGCTTTCAATGCAGCCGGACTTTCTTCATTTTAGAGCCTCCGTTTTAAAGCTTTTTCTTTTACTTTGCCGGTTCATTTTTCCCCAATTTTTGAATTTCAAATTTCAACTTTTGGTCGCTATAAAACTCTGGAAATGGAAACCAGCAGAAACCTGATGTTTGTTGTTGCATTAATTGAGCACCGTCATTTTGGTGTAATGTTTATGCCATATTTGATTGAACCCTTAAAGTCTTACTTTTCAGTTAGAAGTGCGGTCAGGTATGAGGATATTGAAAAACTGGAATTTTCATTTTCCGATGTGGAAAAGGAGATTGTTCACCTTTCTGGAAAATGTTCCGATTATCGATTGGCTGCCAAGTTTTCAAGAAACAAAAATAGTAGCGAGTTTTATAGTCAGGTTACTCCTGAGTATCTTCAGCAAAATGTCATTCCATACATCGAGAAGCAAATGTATTCCATTACCAAGCTTCTGATGAATAACCCAATTCCGGTATTTGAGCGTGACGTGAATTATTTGAATTTATACGACGAGGATCGTGTAGTTGTATCTGATACCTTTACAAAGGTCCGTTTTCGTTTTAATAAGTCAGAACAAGGTACCAATTATAAAATTGAAATACTTCATAATGGTGAATCTGTAAGAATCCGAAACAGAAAGGTCCGGTTTGTAGTCAATGATCCCTGTGTAATGCAGATAGATAACAGGTTACTGGTTTTGGATGCTGTTGATTCAAAGAAGATATTGCCATTTCTGACACGTGATCAGATTTCAGTCCCGAAGGCAATCGAACCTAAGTATTACAGGAATTTTGTTCTTGGAATGGTGCGTGAGCATGAGGTAGAAGCCGATGGATTCAGAATTGTTGATGACTATGGCGAAAGCAAGGCTACTCTTACCCTGGAAAGGGATTTACAGCATCAACCAGTTTTGGTTCTGCATTTTACTTATGGCAAAACCGAACTGTTATTTAACGACAGGCGAAAGATTATTGTCATTTTGAATGATGATAATGGTGAGTATTCCTTCTTCCGTTTCCATCGCAGACCAGATTGGGAAAAGGCTGTGGTTGATGTATTGTGTAATGCAGGACTCGTTTATGATCAGGGATTTTTTTATTTGCCAGGATCAAGGTTAATGGACCATTCAACCGCCATTTTTTCACTTGTCAAATGGTTATCGGCAAATGAAAATCTTCTTCGAAGCTGGATGATCAAGGTCAATCAACGATTGGAGGGATTAAACTTTTTTATTGGTAAATCAGACGTGTCTTTTGATATTCAATCGAATAATGATTGGTTTGATCTGCATTCCTTCGTTACATTTGGGACATTCCGTTTTCCTTTCATGAAGCTTCGAAAGCATATCTTGAATAACTGGAGAGAATTTGAACTTCCGAACGGGGAGATCGCCATTCTTCCGGATGAATGGTTTGAGAAATATAAAATGATTTTTCATTTTGGAAAGGTAAACGGCGATAGACTTCAGTTTGGAAGGCAATTTTATAATGTTCTGACCAGCCAGATAAATTCTCCTCTTCCCACAATCCTTTCGAACATTGTCAAGAGTTTTGAACAAGTTTCTGCAGTTGGCTTGCCAGAAGGTTTAAAGGCAGAACTTCGGCCTTACCAAAAGGAAGGATTCCAATGGATGTATACGTTGGTGAAGAATGGTCTGGGCGGGTGTTTGGCTGATGATATGGGATTGGGCAAAACATTGCAGACATTGGCTTTGCTTTTGAAGATCCGTAAGGATAGGAGAAGGGCAATCACTCAGCATCATATAGAGTCGAAAGGGCAGCTAGACCTTTTTGAAAATTCAAGGGAGAAATTTGATCAGCCGGCCTCCCTGATTATCGTACCTACATCATTGGTTCATAATTGGATGAATGAGATAAAAAGATTCGCTCCTTCACTGAAGGTTCATGTTCATACAGGTCCACAGCGAAACAAGAAAAATGATTTGGATGCATTTGTGCTTTCATACGATATAATCGTTACTACCTATGGAACATTGCGTATTGACCGGGAGTTATTTTCTTCCATTCAATTCTATATGGTAATCCTTGACGAAAGCCAATATATTAAGAACAGGACTTC
>JACDJC010003577.1_pt1 | contig 11149 bp, 8 predicted proteins | sample 7454191 | NCBI WGS metagenome assembly JACDJC01 (sample SAMN14253291, study PRJNA609438) | sludge metagenome | isolation source: sludge after 25d culture with pyrite and EDTA | collected 2018-12-20
CCATTGGATGAAGCAATGGGCGGAACCGGTGTTCCCAACATCGCGGGTATCAAGAAACTGGATGACTACACCGTGGAAGTAACCACCGCTGGTTACGAAGCACCCGCCGTATACTCCATCCTCGACATTCAGATCACCCCTATGCACTACTACGGTGATCCTGCCAAGTACGACTACGAGAACAACAAGTTCGGTTTTGATTTTGGTGACCTTTCCAAACAGGAAAGCCTGACCGCTACCCCCCTGGGAGCTGGTGCTTATAAATACGTCAAGTTTGACAACAAAGTTGTCTACTTCGAAGCCAACCCCTACTACTACAAGGGTGAGCCCAAGATCAAGGAAATCCAGTTCAAGACCACTTCCTCAGCCGAAGTTCCCTCCGCTGTACAGACCGGCACCGTAGATGCTGGTGAAATGACTGGTTCTCGCGCCCGCTTTGAAGAGGTATCGACCTACAACTCCAACGGCGAGATCACTGGTGATGTCATCACCACCAGCAAGGTCGACAACCTGGGTTATGGGTACATCGGTATGAACGCTGAACTTATCAGTGTTGCTGGCGAACCCGGTTCCGATGCTTCCAAGAACCTGCGTAAGGGTATTGCCACCCTCCTGGCTGCATACCGCGATGTAGCAATCGACAGCTACTACGGTGAAGCCGCCGTCGTCATCAACTACCCGATCTCCAATACTTCCTGGGCGGCTCCCCAGCCGACCGATCCTGATTACAAGATCGCGTTCTCAACCGATGTAAATGGCGAACCCATCTACACCGCTGAAATGACCCCGGAAGAGAAGTACGCTGCCGCTGAAGCTGCCGCGCTTGCCTACTTCGAAGCTGCCGGTTTCACCGTCACCGATGGCGTGCTGACCGCCGCTCCTGAAGGCGCCAAGCTGGAATACGAAGTCCTTGTCACCGCTGATGGTACTGGCGACCACCCTGCGTTCGCTATCCTTACTGGGGCTCAGGGATCCCTTGCTAAGATTGGTATGAATCTGAAGATCAATGACCTCACAGATTTTGCTATCCAATTGGACGCAATTGATGCAGGTACCGCCGAGCTCTTCGCTATGGCATGGGGTGCTACAATCGATCCCGACATGTACCAGGTCTATCACAGTTCCAGTGTTGTCGGTGCGGGTGGATCAGAATCCAACCACTATAAAATCATGGATCCTGAACTTGATCAGTTGATCGTCGATGCCCGTAAGAGCGATGACCAGAACTATCGCAAGGCAATTTACAAACAGGCTCTTGACATCGTTGCCGACTGGGCAGTGGAAATTCCCACCTACCAGCGCCAGAACTGCATTGTGTTCAGCACCGAGCGCATCAATATCGACACCATCACCCCCGATATCACCACCTTCTGGGGTTGGTTGAACGATATCGAACTACTCGAAATGCGGTAAATCTGAACGACGTGTTCGTGATGGTTCGAGTTTAGGAAAAAATGTGAGCCCACCTTTGGGTGGGCTCACACCTAACTGTGGTATGGATGAACATATAAACTAAACACGTTAGGAATTTTTACAAAAGGAACAACATGCGCAATTTTATCTTGAGGAGATTATTCCTGGGTATTTTTATCACGTTATTCGGCGCGATGGTGGTTTACGCGGTGATTCGCAGCCTACCCTCTTCGTATGTCGAAACAATAGCCCGGCAGCGTGCTACTAATCCATTAAGTACCAAAAGTTATCAGGAATGGCTGGACCAACTGAATGCAGTTTACAAGCTGGACGTCGGAATTATTCCAGGTTTCGTTGGTTGGCTTGGTAACGCTGTAAAGGGTGATTTTGGAGATTCATGGCATTGGGGTATCCCGGTAACGCAGAAATTTGGCGAGGTGATCTGGTATTCCCTGATCATCAATATCATCACATTTTTTGTGCAAATGGTGATTTCGATTCCACTGGGTATTCTGGCAGCGCGAAAACAATACAGCAAAACTGACTATGCCATCACGGTTTTTGCTCTCGCGGGGATTTCGCTGCCTACTTTTTTCCTCGCGACGATCCTGAAGTACATTTTTTCTATCAAACTTGGGTGGTTCGACCTCTACGGCTTGACTGGCAGGTTTTTTAACTCAATGACACCTTTCCAGCAGGTTATGGATATCGGGTACCATATGGTGCTGCCAATCTTCACACTGATGATGCTTTCTGTTGGCGGACTGATGCGCTACACCCGAACAAATATGCTTGAAGTACTCAACTCTGACTATATCCGGACCGCGCGCGCAAAAGGTCTTTCTGAAAAAGTTGTCATCAATAAGCACGCGTTCCGTAACACATTAATACCGCTGGTTTCATACATGAGCTACCTTATCCCCTCCATGTTTGGAGGTGCGCTCATCACCGAAACCCTCTTCCAGATACCGGGTATCGGTTACGTCTCCTTCGAAGCGATCACCCGCGGCGACATTCCGTTTGCCATGTTCTATACTACATTTCTTATCCTTCTGACACAGGTCAGTCTACTCGTCGCGGACCTTATGTACGCGGTGGTTGACCCCCGTGTCAGGGCAAATTAGTGGAGGTGAATGATGACTGATATGCAAAACACCTCCCAGGGTTTTTCACCGGAATCCATTCCCGGCGGCAAACCAATCGAAGAAATGCAGCTTGATGATGCGCGACGAATTAAGGTCATGTCGCCAGGCATGCTGGTTTTCAAACGCTTTATCCGTAACAAGCTTGCCGTTGTCGGATTGGTGATTCTGGTTGTTATGTTCATTTTCGCTTTCCTTGGTCCTTTGTTCTCCCCCTACACCCAGACCCAGGTTTTCAAGGGCGTCTCTTCGATGGTAAAAGATTACGCCGGAGCGACCTACAACACAGAGCTTCGATACACCGTTGCGGATGATGTCTCCTTTACCACTGTGGACAGCGCTCAATTCCTTCTGGCGTTGGGCAAGAAAGCCCCGACTTTTACCTCCGGTGGAACCAGCTTCTCTTACGTTGAAGAGGGCGAGAACATCTACCGCATCCTGCAGCTCGATCCTGTAGCTGAAGTACTGATGGGTAGAATCAATCCTCAGAATGGTTTTGAAGTCACGGATGAATTTACCGCTGCCTACGAAGCCGCTATGGAAGAGGACCTCACTACTTTTGAATTAGATGGAGAAATCTATCACATAACCACTGAACGCAAATCTAGCATCATTTCCCAGGATCAGGATGTCGCACTGGGGATGCTCAATGTGTACGATCCATACTCGCGTTCTGATACAGACCTGGTCGATTCTTATGACTTTAGACTGGAAAGCATCCGGGCGATCGTGGCAAAAAAGTCTACATTCACAGTTGATGATCAGCAATACAACATTCGCTTGGATGAGGGACAAACCACCATTCTGGATGCTTCGGGACGCGAAATTGCAGAAGTCTCGGATATCATTGTGAATCCGCTCGACCAGGCGACCTTCCTGGACGTCGATTTCAAAGGCGCTGTGCGTGAGGCGATCTATAATCGTCAAAATGAATTCTTGTACACCGAAGAAAATGGCGAAACCATTGAATATGATATCGTGCGGGTCAACTTAACTTACAATATCAAAAAAGAGACCCCCACAGAGTTGATAAGGATGTTTGAACTTCCTTCAACCGAACACTGGCTTGGCCTCGACAACAATGGTATGGATCTCTTTACCCGGCTCATGTACGGTGGGCGTGTCTCTCTTATGGTTGGTTTTGTGGTCATTTTCCTTGAAGTTGTCATTGGCATCATCGTTGGCGGTATTTCAGGCTTCTTTGGAGGGATTGTAGACACCGCTCTAATGCGTTTTGTCGATCTCTTCAACAGCATCCCCTTCTACCCGATGGTGCTCATCTTTGGTTCGGTGATGGATACCCTGGAAGTGGAACCAATGGTGAGAATTTTCCTGCTGATGGCAATCCTGGGATTACTAGGCTGGACCGGTGTCGCGCGCCTCGTGCGTGGTCAGATCCTTTCCCTGCGCGAACAGGACTTCATGGTCGCTACAGAAGCTACGGGTATCCGCACCAGCCGCCGTATTTTCAAGCACCTGGTTCCGAATGTAATGCCGCTTATGATCGTCTACGCATCATCAGGTTTGGGTGGAATCATCATCACAGAAGCCACCCTGGGCTTCCTGGGTCTTGGTATTAAGTATCCCCTGGCATCCTGGGGCAGTATCATCAACACAGCATCCGACGCTTTCGTCATGACCAACTATTGGTTCATGTGGATTCCTGCCGGTTTACTCATTTTGCTGACCGTGCTCGGATTCAACTTCGTTGGCGACGGTCTGCGCGATGCCTATGATCCCAAGATGAAAAGGTAGGTGAACGAATGGTTGAAGAAAAACGATCCGCCTTGAAACGGATCTTCAAAAAATCAAAGTCAACACCAATTAATCGTATTTCCGCGCGTGAACTGGCCCGTATCTCCCGTGAAAATCGCCAGATAACGGATAAGATTGAAAAACAACGCAATCGTAAGAACGTGCCTGAAAGTGAATATGTTACTAAAATGAAAGACCCCGCCAACGTGGTGGAGTTTGACAATCTGCACACTTACTTCTTTACGGATATTGGTACGGTAAAAGCCGTGGACGGCGTCACTTTTGAAATTCCAAAAGGCAGGTCGGTCGGTGTCGTTGGTGAATCCGGTTGTGGCAAATCAGTTACCGCCTTATCCCTGATGCAGTTGGTGCAAAGACCCCAGGGTCAGATCGTAAAAGGCAGCATTCGTTTTGACATCGGGGACAAAGTGGTCGATATTTCCAAAACCCCAACCTCGGTGATGGAAACGATCCGCGGCAGTGAAGCCTCCATGATCTTCCAGGAACCGATGACCAGCCTCAACCCGGTTTTCCGCATTGGAGATCAGATCGATGAAGTGATCAAGCTGCACAATCCGCAGATGAGCGAGGAAGAGGTCAAGAATCTCTCGCTCGAGATGATCGAATTGGTGGGAATAGCCAACAACACGGGTGTGTACCAGATGTTCCCGCATGAACTATCCGGTGGTATGCGCCAGCGTATCATGATCGCTATTGCGCTCTCCTGTAGACCCAAGTTGATCATCGCCGATGAACCCACCACCGCCCTCGATGTGACAATCCAGGCGCAGATCCTTGACCTGCTTCGAAACTTGAAGGATAAGATCAACTCGAGTATTATGTTGATCACGCATGACCTTGGTGTAATCGCTGAAATGGCGGATTACGTTGTGGTCATGTACGCCGGTCGTATTGTTGAAAAAGGCACAGCAACTGAAGTCTTCAAAGATCCTCTTCATCCCTACACCGTGGGTCTGATGAAATCAAAACCTGTGATCAACCGCGCTGTTGACAGGCTCTACAGCATTCCCGGCAGCGTTCCCAACCCGATCAACATGCCCAATTACTGTTACTTCCGCGATCGTTGCGAACGCCGTATCCCCGCGTGTGATGGGGAATATCCAAAAGAAATTTACGTAACAAGTACGCACATGGCGACCTGTTACCTTTACAACGCTGATAAGGCTAAGGTGCAATAAATGGAAGAAAATGGTCTCGATAAAAGGATAAAGACTTACGATAAGGTTATTGAGGTAAACGAGCTTAAACAGTATTTTCCGATCAAAGCTGGTTTAATGCAGCGGGTTGTCGGTTATGTTAAGGCGGTTGACGGCGTCAGCTTTACCATCAAACGCGGCAGGACCATGGGTCTTGTCGGTGAATCCGGCTGCGGTAAAACCACCATCGGAAAAACCATCCTGCGCCTCAACGAAAAAACCAGCGGCGATGTATTCTTCTACGGCTTCGATATTTTCGAACTGGATCGCAAGCAGATGCGCTCGCTCCGCCCAAAGATGCAAATTATCTTCCAGGACCCCTACTCCAGCCTCTCACCCCGGTTACCGGTAAGTGAAATCATCGGAGAAGCAGTAAAAGAACATAATATTGTGCCGCTTGATGAATACGATGATTACCTTGATAGGATCATGAAAAGTTGCGGTCTTGAGCCGCACCACAAAGATCGCTACCCGCACGAATTTTCAGGTGGTCAACGCCAGAGAATTTGCATCGCCAGGGCTCTGGCTCTAAATCCGGAATTTGTGGTGTGCGATGAACCGGTTTCAGCCCTTGATGTATCCATCCAGGCGCAGATCATCAACCTGCTCAAGGACCTGCAGGACCAATTCCAACTTACTTATCTCTTCATCTCCCACGACCTGTCTGTTGTCGAACACATTTCGGATGATGTGGGTGTGATGTATCTGGGTAGTCTCGTTGAATATGGACCCAAGGAAATGATCTTTGGCAATCCATTACATCCTTACACCCAGGCATTGTTGAGTGCCGCACCTGTCCCCGACCCAACCGTAAAAGGAAACCGGATCATCCTGGAAGGCAGTATCCCTTCCCCGGCGAACCCGCCGGCTGGTTGTAAATTCCACACCAGGTGTAGGGAATGTATGGAGATCTGCAAGACCGTACCGCCTGTACCAAAAGAGATTGAGCCCGGCCACACGGTTGTTTGCCATCTCTTCAACTAAGGAGGTGTTATATGGCACGTTCACAAAATCAATACGATGATGACGACGGCAGGGTTATCTGCAATATGGATGTCGAAGGAATGCGCTGGCATAGTAAACCGGTGCGTCACCCGTTGTTACAAGTGCCGGAATCAACGCCTTCCAGCTCCCCTGTCTCATCGATAACCGACAGAGAAGCCAGGCGCTTTACCTGGTACGCTGTTCTGGCAGGATTGCTGATCGTTGCTGTTTTCTCCACGGTATGGGTGCTGCTTGTCCTGTTTATGACGAAGGTATGGTTCGCCTGACCTTTAAAACAACACATCAGAATCCTGAGAGCAAGTACACATAAAAACGGGTGCCTCGTCACCCGTTTTTTTATTGCTCTCATTCAGAGATATTACGTTTTTCTTATATTTAAGCGTTTATAATTACCAAAACTAAAATACAGGAAACTCATGAATACGATTGGAAGCACGGCATTAACAATTTTGGAATTCATTCTCGCTTTCGGCGCGCTGATACTGCTGCACGAATTCGGTCATTACATATTTGCCCGATTTAGCAAGATCCAGGTGGAAGAGTTTGGTATCGGTTATCCCCCTAAGATGGTACGCCTTTTCCGGGCTGGCGGTACTGATTTTACCCTCAACTGGATCCCGTTTGGCGGGTTCTGCCGCATGAAGGGTGAAGATCAGAATGACACGGAACCGGGCAGCTTTATGGCTGCCAGACCGATCAACCGGTTCATTACACTTTTAGGTGGCTCAGCGTTCAACCTTCTGCTCGGGTTTCTTCTCATCACTTACCTGTTTACCCGGCTCGGCTCACCGGATGTGACCAGGGTGCAAATCGCGGCAGTGACTGAAAACACACCCGCCGCTGCCAGTGGAATTGCTCCGGGGGATATCATCAGCTCCGTCAACAATGTAAAGATCGATAGCATGGATCGCCTTTCAGCGGAGATATCAGCTAATCTTGGGCAGCCAATCGAAATTGTGGTGGTTCGTGACGGTGCAGAAATTTCAATGATCTCAACCCCGCGCGAGGAATGGCCTGAAAACCAGGGACCTCTCGGTATCACCATTACAAATCCGACCAAAAAAGTGACCTTTTTCCAGGCGGTACCTGGCGCATTTCTCACTACCCTCGACCAGGGTTACCAGTTGATCATGCTGCCGGTGCGCCTGATCAGTGGGCAGATAGCGCCATCAGAAGCGCGTATGGTGAGCGTAAAAGGAATTTATGACATCTATGCCCAGGTGCAAACTGCCGACCAGCAGGAAGCCGCTGAAAACCCTGAGATGGCAGGCTTGAACACGCTTTATTTCTTTGCAGTGATCTCAATCGCTCTTGGCTACACGAATCTTTTGCCCATCCCGGCTCTTGATGGCGGGCGCATCCTCTTCCTTCTACCGGAATTACTGTTCAAGAAGAAAATTCCAGCCGCGCTTGAAGGGAGAGTCCACATGGTGTTCTTCGCCCTATTGATCACCTTAATGGTCGTCCTGATCATCAATGACATCGTCAATCCGATTGTGCTGCCAAAATAGGATGCTACTATGGACGAGACATTAGGATCAATTTCATTTTCAGAGGTTCTGGAAAGTCTTCAGGAAACCGGTAAACCATTCCCTGTGCGTTATCTGCGCAGCTTTTCTGACCTCTCGCGCAAACACCTGAAAGACTTGTTGCAAATTTGGGAAAACCTGCCTCTGGATAGAAAAGTAAACCTGTTGGAGGACCTGGAAGATATCATTGAATCCGACACGCTGGTCAATTTCGATAACCTCGCCCGCGTTTTGATTTCCGATCCAAATCCGTCGATTCGGGTTCTGGCGCTCAATCTTCTATGGGAATGTGAAGACCCCGGTCTGATCCCTGAATTGCTCAACCTGTCAAGGGATGATCAGGATGAAGATGTTCGCGCGACCTCTACATCGCTGTTAGGTAAATACGTCCTGCTCGGAGAACTCGAGGCCATAAAACCAGAGATCAATGCAAAAATCGTAGGGCATCTGATCAACATCCTCGCAGGAAACGACCAGGCAAGAGTGAAACAACGCGCTCTCGAATCATTGGGCTATTCCAGTCATCATTCAGTACCCGGTTTGATCCAGAACGCCTACCTCTCGCCACAAACAGAATGGATCACTTGCGCTTTATGCGCCATGGGACGCTCCGCTGACGAAGCCTGGTCTGCGCAAGTGGATAAAATGCTCACCTCCACCATCCCGGAGATACAATTCGAGGCGATCCGCACAGCGGGTGAACTGGAATTGTCCAACTCCCGTGATAAATTGCTCAACCTGCTGGAAGCAGGGATCGATGATGAAGAGATTCGCCTCGCTACCATCTGGTCGCTGTCCCAGATCGGTGGAGATGATATCAAGGATAAACTGGTTGAACTTTTAGAGATCGCGGCGGACGACGAAGAGGCTGAGTGGATCGAGAAGGCACTTGAGAATCTTGAACTAACCTCTCCCGGAAGCGTGGGAAACATTCGTTACGAGCGTGAAAGTGAAGATGATCCTGACGTCGATGATGAAGAATATATCGACGACGATGAATATTACGACTTCGATGATGACGATGATGATTACGATGACGAAGACGAGATAGAGGATTAACCAGCCACTCTATTTCGTCAGAAATTGAATCCACCAGTAATTGATCTTGCGGGCAAAGTATGGAAGAACTGAAATGCGTACATATTTTTGTTGAGGGCAGAGTTCAGGGGGTTGGATTTAGGTATTTTGTAAAAAAAGCCGCTGAGGAAAATCACCTGACTGGATGGGTGCGCAATCTCTATGATGACCGGGTGGAAATTTTAGCCCAGGGTGAAGAATCCCAACTAAACAAATTCATCGCAATTGTTCAAATTGGTCCCGGTTCGGCGCTTGTGTCCAAGCTCGAAACCAATTGGCTGAATCCCGACAATCGAATTAACCGTTTTTCAATCGCGGCTTCCCTCTAAATCCCAGGTCCTTTACTCGATCTCCCCGGCCATTAATTTGGCTTTCTTCCATGGCGGAAGATCAGATTCTTCTGCCAGAAACATCTTCAACTCAATGACTCGGTCCCGTATCACCGCAGCCTGCTCAAACTGTAATTGCCCCGCTGCTTCTTTCATTTCTTTTTCCAACTCAACGATCAAGCGTTTTAGATCCTTCAAAGGCATGCGCGGAGCACCCGCACCGGTCTTGTACTCACCGCGTGCTTCGGCCACTGAAGTTGGTGAAGCCAAACGCTCAGTAATGTCGTGGACGGCTTTAATGATCGTAAATGGTTCGATCCCATTCGCCTTGTTGTAATCTCTCTGCTTTTTACGGCGGCGGTTGGTTTCTTCAATGGCGGTTTTCATTGCATCGGTCATCTGATCGGCGTACATGATGACCCTTCCGTTCACATTCCTCGCCGCGCGACCGATCGTCTGAATAAGCGCTGTGGCAGAACGAAGGAATCCCTGCTTATCAGCATCCAGGATCGCGACCATTGACACTTCCGGCAGGTCTAAGCCCTCCCGGAGAAGATTAATACCCACAATGACATCAAACACTCCCATCCGCAAATCCCGCAGGATCCCGACCCGCTCGAGCGTTTCCACCTCAGAATGCAGATAATTTACTTTTAATCCAAGTTCCAGCAGGTAATCTGACAGGTCTTCTGCCATCCGCTTGGTCAGTGTCGTCACGAGTACCCGCTCACCTACCTCGATCCGCTTCTTAATCTCAGCGTAAAGATCATCCACCTGTCCTTTTGTCGGTCTGACCTCCACCTCAGGGTCCACCAGTCCGGTCGGACGGATGATCTGTTCCACCACCTGGTTGGCCCGTTTCATCTCGAATTCGGCAGGCGTCGCTGATGTGTAAACCGTGTAACCCATTGTTTTCTCGAATTCCTGGAAAGTCAGCGGTCGATTGTCCATAGCTGATGGCAGCCTGAAGCCATATTCCACCAGGGTCGACTTACGTGACTGGTCCCCATTATACATTCCCCTGATCTGTGGGACAGTCATGTGAGATTCATCCAAAACCAGCAGGTATTCGCTGGGTAAATAATCCATCAGTGTCCAGGGAGCAGACCCCGCCGGTCGCTGATCGAGGTGCCTGGAATAATTCTCGATGCCTGAGCAGTAACCGACCTCGCGCAGCATCTCCAGGTCATACCGGCAGCGCTGTTCGATCCTTTGCGCCTCCAGCAGCCGGTCGTTCGCTTTGAAATAACTGATCTGATCTTCCAGTTCCTTTTCAATGTCGCCGATCGCCTGCTTCAACCTGGTTTCACTCGCGATGTAATGTTTCGCAGGATAGATTTCTATGTTATCCGGTTCTGAAAATATTTCCCCGGTCAATGGTGAAAACTCAATGATCTTTTCAACTTCATCGCCAAAAAAGGCAATCCTGTACGCCCTTTTCTCCTCATACGCAGGGAACACTTCCATTGTGTCACCCCGAACCCTGAACACCCCCGGGCGCAGCTCAAGGTCGTTACGTTGATACTGGCTTTCAATCAATGTCCTGAGTAAAGCGTTACGTCTGAATATCTCACCCACAGATAACCGCACAACAACATTACCGTATTCCTCGGGGTTGCCCAACCCGTAAATGCACGATACCGAAGCGACAATGATGACATCTTTACGCGACATCAGCGCAG
>JACDJC010003584.1_pt1 | contig 11132 bp, 7 predicted proteins | sample 7454191 | NCBI WGS metagenome assembly JACDJC01 (sample SAMN14253291, study PRJNA609438) | sludge metagenome | isolation source: sludge after 25d culture with pyrite and EDTA | collected 2018-12-20
CACGACCGAGCTTACTTCCTTACAGAAAAGAACACTCATGGGGTTGCGCTTTATATCAGTGTTCCTGATAGTATTTTTACTAGGTACACCCCTCCTGAAAACCGTAAAAAAGATTGTTCAGAAACCAGTCATCATTTTAGCCATCGACAATTCTGAATCCATGAAAGGTTATGGAGATCAGGATGACGCCAGGTCAAGAATACCAAACCTGATATCCGAGTTAAGGAATAAATTTGAAGACAAATCTGATTATATTGGATATTCGTTCGGGGAGAAACTGACCCCATTGAATCCCGAGCCTGGGTTTAATGAGAAACGATCTGCATATGGCAATGCCATTCAGGAAATTTCCAACCGGCATTTCAACCAAAATATAGGTGCCTTGATCATGGTTGGTGACGGCATTTACAACCAGGGAGAGAATCCGGTAAACACTGCCCAAAAACTGAATTTTCCGGTTTACACAGTTGGATTTGGCGATACAACAGTGTATCAGGACACCCGAATCAACGATGTACGAATTAACCGAACCGCATTTCTCGGCAATCGTTTTCCTGTTGAGATTGACATTAGCTACCAGGGCGTCACAAGACCATTTATTGATCTCAAGATCTTTCATAACGGAAAGACTGTTTATGCCGAGACAATACAAACCCCACAGAAGACAGGCTTCCGTACCATCCAAACCTATCTCGATGCTGATGTAAAAGGGCTCCAGTATTATACGGCAGTCCTTGAATCATCTCAAGATGAACGAAACAAAGAGAATAATTCCCAAAGGTTTGTTATTCAAGTCCTTGAGAACAAGCAGAATATCCTGATTATTTCCAATGGCGTGCATCCAGATGCCGGAGCCCTAAAAGATGCACTCCAAAGCCAGGTAAACTACGAAGTTTCCCATTTCACCTCAGAACCATATCCATCTGAAATCAAACAATACAACCTGGTAATTCTCGAGCAGATTCCTTCCGTTTCCCAATCAGGACGTGAGATCATTGAAACCTGTAATGAACATCGTATACCCATATTGTATCTTGTAGGGGCACAGACGCATATTCCGCAGCTCAACCTTGTATTAAAAGGTATTCGGCTAGAGATTCAGGCAGGCAATTTCGAGGATGCCCAACCCTATGTAAATGAAGGATTCACACAGTTCACCTTAAGTAACAATTTACGTGATATTTTCGACCGGTTTCCTCCAGTTAAAGTCCCATTCGCCCGGTATGAACTTAGCCCCGAATGGTCTGTAATTGCCAATCAGAGAATCCGAAACATTGAAACCGACCGTCCTGTTATGGCTGTCTCAAATCAGGATGGACATAAAATGGGAATTATTTTCGGTGAAGGATTCTGGAGATGGCGACTTTACGATTACTTGTCGAACGCAAATCATGATTCATTTAATGAATTCTTTGACAAATTGGTACAATATCTTGCGCTGAGGGATAATGAGGATAATTTCATCGTGAATTTCCAACCGGTCTACCAGGAAACGGAACCTGTCCGGATGACTGCCGAAGTTTACAATGATGCTTTTGAACCAATCACTTCACCGGAAGTCAGGATTATTCTGAAAGACTCATTGCAGCAGGAATTTAGCTATCTATTTGACAAGGGAAACCAATTCTATAGATTAGATCCCGGGCTAATGCCATCAGGACCCTATACTTTTCAGGCAACCACTGAAATCGGAGATAAGATCTATAGTGAGGACGGAGAATTTGCGGTAATGCCCGTTAATTTTGAACTGCTTGAAAATCAGGCAAATCACAGGGTTTTATACCAGATAGCCTTTCAAACAGGCGGGAAATTTTATCAATCCGACGAAATACAGTCTCTAATCAACGATATCCAATCCAACTCCAACATCAAACCTTTCCATTATTTTGAGAATATGATGAATGAGATTCTGAACCTAAAATGGATTTTCTTTGTAATATTAGTGTTGATGAGCGTGGAATGGTTTTTGCGCAAATTCTGGGGAATATACTAATGAATATGCTGAATATTTTTCATCGTTTCAAAGCATGGGGAGTGCTAATACCGGCATTATTGCTGGCTTCATGTAGTTCGGTAAGTTATTTACCCGTTGAAATATCTCATGTTCCAAAAGAAGCACTGGATCCTGGAATCCAAAGCCTGACGCTGATAAACAGGGCCGTCGACAGCCGTTTTGAAGACTATCGGGCTGATTCTCTCCAACAAACATTTTACCAGAAGCAATTCAAGGCCGATACCTTACTTTATGATATAAAAGCAGCCGACACACTTGTAATTGCCCTTGGCAATCTCCTCTTTGAATCAGGAAGGTTCGACATTGTCATTCCTGAGGAACGGACAATACGTGATAAAAGCAATTCCTTTTTTCCAACGATTCTTGACTGGGATTTGGCTGACACGATCGTAAAGAATTTTAATACAGATGGTGTGCTTTCTCTTGACATGTTCAGGACCCGGATTGTGACTGATTACAAAAAGGAAACCCTGTTTGACCAGTCAACCAGTGAATTTTTTGCCGGATATCATGCCCAAATGGCCGTAGCCTATGAGTCATTGTTCCGAATCTATTATCCATCCCAAAAGCAGGTTCTCAAAAATATCCTGATCAGGGATACGCTCATGTGGGAGGATTTTGATTATGAAATCAGGCCTTTGTTTAACCGGTTTACACCCGTAAAACAAGCCATGGCTGAAGCAGCCATTCATGCTGCATTACGACTGTCGGAACAAATCGCTCCTGTATGGCAGCGTGTGAATCGCAGCTATTTCGATAAAGGTCATGCTATGCTTGAGCAAGCAGGATTGGCTATAAAGTCTGGTGACTGGAATACCGCCATCCAAATCTGGACCAATCTTGCCAATTCTGATGTTTCAAGGTCAGTTTTGAGCAAGGCCCAATATAACCTGGCATTGGGCTATGAAATTACAGGTACAATAGACGAGGCAATCGAATGGGGAATCAAGTCGTACAACACACAGTACCGCCCCATTACGTACAATTATCTTGAAATATTGGGTGTGCGAAAAAAACAACTTGAAATAAAGTGAAAATAAAATATTTCCACCTGTGTGGATTTTTATTGATATTCTTTCTCACTTCATGTACTGTTTATCGGGAACTACCTATTGAAGTGTTGAAGCCCGGTCAAATAATGCTGCCGACAGATTCACGCATTTCCCTCATATATAGAAATTTTAAATATTCAAACGATACAACAGCCAATTACTTCAGAAAGGACTTAGTTCCAGTATTCGACAGTGAAAACGCCAAACTTGACATCGACAGCATTATCACGGAGAAGAGTCTCGAAACATTGTCCGAAATTTTTGAGGACCATCAGGTTGCCAGTTCAATTGACGTCCATAAGCATGATTACATGCCTGCCATAAAGGGAGAACATCTGGCACCACTCAATCCTGAAATCATAAGAACTTTAGCCAGAAGTAATCAGGCTGACTATATTGTTTCCCTGGAAACGCTTTCTTACCTCTACTCCACTTATTCAAGGGAAACGGCCTCTCAGGCCTGTGATGTTGTATTGGCTGGAATTTGGGCTATCTATAATGGAAAATCAGGGTCAATTATCACTCATCTTCCACAGGTTGATACCTTGTACTGGGACCATTTCGATGACATGGGAAAGCGTATACAGGTTCCCCCTCGCTTGGAAGCCTTGAAAATGGCTGTTGAAGAATATGTACAGACATTTGGGAATAATTTCATAACAGACTGGATAACAACGCAAAGGGTAATCATAATTCCACCAGTAGAAGAGTTTCGTCAGGCAGCCATCCATGCATATGGTCATGAATGGGATGAAGCAGAAAAATACTGGCTTAGGTATACCCACGAAAGATTTGGTCGTCTGGCGTTTAGTGCACGGTTTAATTCAGCCGTGAAATATGAAATGTCAGATGACCTGAATGCAGCCTTGGATTGGTTGGATCAAGCTGAAGAGACTGCCAAACGTTACAAAAACCGAAATGACCTTGAACTCTTGAAATGGTATTCAATAATCCTTCAGGAACGCCTTTCAGATATGGAAAAGCTAATAAAATTAGAGGAATCCCAGAAATGAAATCGCTTCCATTATTTGTCCCGTAAATCTGCAACCGAATGATTCAGATAAAAATTGGCCGGATCAAGAAGAAATTTAAAAGGATTATTTGTTTTTGAACACCTGTTCAGGCCTGGTAAGGGCACGGTAAATCAGATAAAACCCTCCAACAACAAAAGGAATACTCAGCCATTGCCCCATATTTAATGACATGGTAGCCTCAAACGCTTCCTGGTCTTCCTTGATGATTTCGATAAAGAACCGACTTAGGAAAATGATTACAAAGAAGATACCGGTAATAAGTCCGGGCCTGTTTTTTGCAGAAGTTTTCCAATAGAGATAACTAAGCCAGACAAATGTACCTAGATAAACCAAAGCCTCATAGATTTGAGTCGGGTGCTTTGGTACGGTTTCACCATTCCTTTCAAATATGAATCCCCATGGAAGGGAGGTTTCAATTCCATATATTTCCGAATTCATCAAATTTCCTGTACGGATAAATGCCGCGACCAAAGCTGTAGGCACCACAATCCTGTCGAGAGTCCAGAACACCGTCCTTTTGGTTATCAAACGGGAATGAACGATCAGGGCAAGAAATATACCGATGGCACCACCATGACTGGCAAGTCCTCCATGCCATACCTTCAGGATTTCTCCCGGATGCTGGGAATAATAATCCCATCCGTAAAAGAAGACATGTCCAAGCCGGGCACCCAATATGGTGGCTATGATGATGTAGAAAAAGAGACTGTCGATCCATTTTGTGCTGACATTCTCCGATTTAAGCATTTTTTCACCGATATAATAACCGATAAGAAATCCAGCCGCAAAGAGCACACCATACCATCGGGGTGCGAATGATCCCAGTGAAAAAATCTCAGGTGTTACATTCCAGTGGACAAAATTTATAACTTGGAACATGCTTATCTAGTGTTGGTTAAAATATATAACTAAAATATTTGCTTTAATTGACTATGCAACACAAATCAATGATACGGATATCGTCAAAGGGATCTTATTCTCCCATGGCTCCATGGCACTGCTTGTATTTCTTTCCACTGCCACATGGGCATGGATCATTCCTTCCCACTTTTTTCTCCACCCTTACAGGTTCAGGTCTTGACTTTTCCTGCGTCTGGCTTTGTGCACCTTCCATTGCGTTTGATGCAGTAGGCAATTCTGACTTCTGTGTACGATACCTGCTCATGTCTGTACGGCGTGTTTCAGCCGCTTCCCTGACCTGTTCGGGATTCTGGATCGGGATATGGCCTTTCATAAGTGTAGCGACAATGTCTTTATTCACTTTGTTAACCATCACCTTAAACAGGTTAAAGGATTCGAATTTATAGATCAGCAATGGGTCTTTTTGCTCATAGGTGGCATTCTGGACCGACTGTTTCAGGTCGTCCATCTCGCGGAGTTGTTCCTTCCATGCTTCATCGATGGTATTCAGTACAATCTGCTTCTGGTATGACTTGACCAGTTCCTTCCCTTTGTTCTGATAGGCCTTTTCAAGATTGCATACAATCTGGAAAAGTCTGCGGCCGTCAGTAATAGGAACAACGATATTGGTGTAAATATGAGATTTCTTTTCGTAAACGTCTTTGATTACCGGGTAAGCCTGCTTGGCGATTGATTGTACCTTTCGGTTATAAGTTTCAATCATTACCTGGAATATTTGCTCAGTTATCTCGTTGGTATTAAGCTTACTGAACTCATCTTCCTTAACAGGCGATTCAATTGAAAGGAGTCGCATAAGTTCGAGGTTGAAATCCTCAAACTCCTGTGATCCCTGGTATTCGTTGACCAGGTTTTCAACAGAATCGTACATCATGTTGAGAACATCCACTTCCAGGCGTTCACCGAAGAGGGCGTGTCGTCTTTTCTTGTAAATGACTTCACGCTGTGAATTCATGACATCATCATACTCCAGCAAACGCTTACGAATACCGAAGTTGTTCTCTTCAACCTTCTTCTGTGCCCTTTCAATAGATTTGGAAATCATCGAATGCTGGATGACCTCACCTTCTTTCAGTCCAAGACGGTCCATGATTCCGGCAATCCTGTCTGAACCAAACAGGCGCATCAGGTCATCCTCAAGGGAGACGAAGAACTGTGACGAACCCGGGTCTCCCTGCCTTCCTGAACGTCCACGCAACTGTCTGTCAACACGTCTGGATTCATGTCGTTCGGTACCGATGATGGCAAGACCGCCTGCCTGTTTCACTTCAGTCGTAATTTTGATATCGGTACCCCTACCGGCCATGTTGGTGGCTATGGTTACCATGCCAGCCCGTCCAGCCTCGGCAACAATTTCGGCTTCCCTCGCATGTAACTTGGCATTCAATACGTTATGATGAATACCTTTCATTTTTAACATCCTGCTGAGTAACTCTGAAATTTCCACGGAGGTAGTACCTACGAGAACCGGACGACCGGCCTTATTGAGATTTTCAATTTCCTGAATTACAGCATTATATTTTTCGCGCTTCGTTTTATATACCAAGTCCTCCTGGTCCTTACGAATAATAGGGCGGTTGGTTGGGATGACCACAACTTCAAGCTTGTAGATATCCCACAATTCCCCTGCTTCAGTCTCGGCGGTACCTGTCATACCGGCCAACTTATGGTACATCCTGAAGTAATTCTGGAGGGTAATGGTTGCAAATGTCTGTGTGGCAGCTTCTACCTTAACCCTTTCTTTGGCCTCAATAGCCTGATGGAGACCATCGGAATACCTTCGCCCCTCCATGATACGGCCAGTTTGTTCATCGACAATTTTCACCTTGTTGTCGATTACCACATATTCGACATCCTTTTCGAACATGGTGTAGGCCTTGAGCAACTGATTGATGGTATGAACCCTCTCCGACTTGACTGCATAATCCTGAAGCAGTTTATCCTTTTTTTCGATTCGCTCTTCAGCTGTCAGGTTAGAGTGCTCAAGCTCTGCGATAGAAGCACCCATGTCGGGCAGAATAAAGAATGAAGGATCCTCGAATCCGGCAGAAATCAGGTCAATACCCTTTTCCGTAAGGTCGACAGAATTCTGTTTCTCCTCAATGACAAAATACAGAGGATCAGTTACGATATGCATATTTTTGTTGTTGTCTTGCATGTAAAAGTTCTCTGTCTTTAGCAAGACCGCCTTCATTCCTTCTTCGCTCAGGAACTTGATAAGGGTTTTATTTTTTGGCATACCCTTATGAGCCCTTAAAAGCAGCAGACCACCCTCCTTCTTTTCATCATCCGTCGCATCGGGTTTTGTCAGAAGTCTCTTGGCATCTGTAAATATCGTATTGATCAGTTCACGTTGTGCCCGGAAAAGTTTCTCGACATATTGTTTCAACTCTTCGAACTGCTGGTTTTCACCCTTGGGAACCGGACCTGAAATGATAAGAGGTGTACGTGCATCATCGATCAACACCGAATCCACCTCATCCACAATTGCATAGTGATGTTTTCTCTGGACAAGGTCTTGTGGATTGATCGCCATGTTATCACGCAGATAGTCGAAACCGAATTCGTTATTGGTACCATAGGTGATATCGGCATTGTATGCATTTCTGCGGGCTTCTGAATTGGGTTGGTGCTTGTCGATACAATCCACCTTTAATCCGTGAAATTCAAAGATTGGCCCCATCCATTCAGAGTCACGCTTCGACAGGTAGTCGTTGACGGTCACCACGTGTACACCTCTGCCGGCAAGGGCGTTAAGAAACACAGGCAATGTTGCGACAAGCGTTTTCCCCTCACCTGTTGCCATTTCTGAAATCTTGCCTTGATGCAATACAACCCCACCGATCAACTGCACATCATAGTGCACCATCTCCCATTTGATCTCGCTGCCCCCGGCAATCCATCGGTTGTTCCAGTATGCCTTATCTCCTTCAATGGTGATGCTCGAACGAGTCGCCGCAAGATCACGGTCGTAATTCCGTGCGGTCACTTCAATTCTGTCGTTGGATGAAAAACGATTGGCAGTTTCCTTAACAATAGAAAAGGCAGTGGGAAGTATTTCATTGAGTGTGGCTTCAATCTTCTCTATGATAATTTCCTCTAACTTGTCGATTCGCTCATATAATTTCTCACTCTCCTGGATTTCAACCTCTTCGACCTTGAGCTTAATCTCTTCAATCTCTGCGGTTTCAACCTGAATCCGCTCCTTAATCAGTGCCTTCAGACGATCGCTTTCATCCCTGAGCTGATCGTTACTGAGTTTGACAATCCGCTCGTAATCCTTCTTAATTGCCTGAATGACAGGATCAATATCTTTTATATCCCGGTCTGATTTATTCCCGAGTATTTTGCTTAAAAGCTTAGTAACAAATGCCATATGGATACTTTAATTCCTTATTAATACAGTGTTGCAAATGTAGTCAATTGTGAAGCTTATAAAAAATGCCCACATTACTTTTTATAAATATCATGCCATCACAAAAACCTGACGCAATGTCGGTATTCCAAATTCATCAGGAAGATAAGGACTAATTATCCGGCCATAATAGCAGATATATTGACGATATCACAATAATGATACATTTGCACGGTGTTACTCCGTCTTTATCAAGGACATTTTATTAGTGACAATATGGAAATTCAGGATAATCCCCGATGTTTCGTCTGCAACAGTACATTGAAGAAGGACCAGTACAGGATGAATACATCAGTCATGAAGCCTGTGTGTCTTCAATGTGCAGGATCTGAAAAGGAAAAACAGTCTGAGGAAGACCTGCTTGACAGTCTGGCTGACGGATTGGTATGCGGGTGCATCTAATCGAGCAAGTAGGTAATTTTTCCCGCGATTTCGACTTCAATTTTTCGGACCGTGACTGGTTTGTTGCCTTCCATAAGTACCTCGCCGTCGCTTTCAAAATAAAACTTATCGGTATTATCAACTTGAAGTTTTACTTTATCCATTGGTTTTAAATAGCTCACCAAAGGATTGTTATATTGAGGTTGTTGAAGCATAGATATCGCGATTAGGGACCTGAATAATTTAAGGTTGGTTCCCCTTTTAAGGATTACAGACTCAAACATGCCATCATTATTCTGCAGTTTTTGATTAATCGGCATGCCCCCACCAAAATATTTTCCGAGCATGAATAGAAACATCACCGGTTCTGCAGAATCCAGGCCTATACCTGGCATATCATAATCTACCTTCCCAACTGAACCGTTCAGTTTATAAATAGCCTTGGTGGCAGCCTCAAAATAACGAAAGGTGGCCGGCATTTTCCTTCGCCTCAGATCCTCGTATTCGAGTAATGTTTGTGAATCAAGTCCTATACCCCCTACATTGAAGATGTACCTCTGATAAGTATCATTAATCGTAGCCAACAGATAATCGTCAGTGATAATCCTGATGGCTTCATCTTCTGTCTTTTCGAAATTTCCGGCCAAAGTCGAATACAAGCCAGCCCTGTTGAGCTCAATCAGTGACTTATGACGGTCGTTGCCTGATCCTCTTGGAGTAATTTTGATCAGTTTGTCTTTCAGGAAGGAACCATCGGCGAACAATACATCATTCAGTGTGCCGGACAGCGTCCCATCCCCCCCCACGAGTTCAATAATCCGTGGATTCAGGTTAATCAGATTATTGGCGGCATCTTTAGATGAACTGGTAAACACAACTTCAGCCTCAGGCTGTGCTTTATATCGGGTAATATTCTGATTGACAATGACTACTCTTTTCTTTTCCATATCTTTCATCTCCGCCCAGAGTTCCTGAGGACGGGTAAAGCTAAGAAAAATTCAGTTACGCATGAATGGTCCAAATTATTTCGATCGACCGGTCAAATCACTGAGTATTAAAAAAAAGCCTGAAGCAATGCTTCAGGCTTGAGTTTTTTTATCTCCGGGATATTATTCCGCAGGTGAAATAGCTTCGGTAGGACATACTTCAGCGCATGATCCGCAATCGGTGCAGAGTTCAGGGTCAATCACATAGATATCACCTTCAGATATTGCATCAACCGGACATTCGTCAATACATGTTCCACAAGCTATACATTCATCAGAAATTACATAAGCCATAGCTAGAAGTTTTTGATTAAACACATGTGTCGACAAAAGTATAAAGATTGTCAGAATTACAAACCTATAACCAATTTAAATTACGGTCATATATTGTTGGAATTTTCAAACATTGCCATGATCAATTTTAAGCCTCGTAAATTTTTATTTTACCTTTACAACCAGCACTGAATGAGCTTTCGCTATGATGGAAGAAGGAAATTTTTTACTTGCATTTCTCCTGACCCTGTTTGCAGGTTTGTCAACAGGTATTGGAAGTACAATCGCATTTCTGGCAAAAAGGACCAACACGAAGTTACTTTCGTTTGCCCTGGGATTTTCTGCCGGAGTTATGATTTACATTTCATTTGTCGAAATTTTCCCGGATGCCAGGAATACCTTTATTGAGACATTCGGGGAATTCAACGGAACACTCTATACCCTCACCTCCTTTTTTGGCGGAATGCTTCTTATCGCACTTATCGACAAATTCATTCCATCGGCCGAAAACCCTCATGAGATGCGGTCTGTAGAATCGATGGATAACGAAAAGAAGGCCTTAAGCTTCAGGAAATTATACCGCCTTGGCATTATGACTTCCCTTGCAGTCGGGATCCACAACTTTCCCGAAGGAATTGCCACCTTCATGTCGGTCATGAAAGATCCCGGATTAGGAGTTGCCATCGCAATAGCGATAGCCATACACAATATTCCAGAAGGAATTGCCGTATCCGTTCCTGTATATTACGCCACTGGCGATCGCAAAAAAGCCTTTATGCTCTCCTTTCTATCAGGTTTATCTGAACCCATCGGTGCAATCATCGCCTACCTGATGCTGATTCCCTTGCTGGATTCAGGAAGCTTTGATGTGGTTTTCGGAGCTGTCATGGCGGGCATTGCCGGCATTATGGTATTTATTTCTCTGGACGAGCTTTTGCCTTCGGCGGAGGAATATGGCGAACACCATATCGCCATCTATGGATTGACCGGAGGAATGGGCGTTATGGCCTTAAGCCTTCTTTTCCTTATTTAATTCCTTGTAATACTTACAAACATCGG
>JACDJC010003586.1_pt1 | contig 11130 bp, 11 predicted proteins | sample 7454191 | NCBI WGS metagenome assembly JACDJC01 (sample SAMN14253291, study PRJNA609438) | sludge metagenome | isolation source: sludge after 25d culture with pyrite and EDTA | collected 2018-12-20
CTGCCCCGGCCCCGGCAATCGAGGCACCGATTGAGATCAACATCCTCGATACCTCCGGCGGCGAGACGCTGCCCGACATCGACATCAGCTTCCTGGGCGAAAACCGGCCCGCGGCCCCGGCGGCCGAGCTGGAGCCGAGCTACGCCGACCTGCTCGATAACGTCGCCGTGAAGGTCAATCGCATCTTCGCCGCCATCATCGACGACCTGTTCAGCGACGACGACCTGCTGCCGCGTCTGCGCCGCCTCTTCTGGCTGGAGGCCACCAAGTCCGAGCGCGACTTCAACAACCTGCTGGTCAAGCCCATGCTGCGCCAGCACGACCGCAACCTGCACAAGCCCGAATTGCGCAAGGCGCTGGAGGTCGATATGGAGTCGGTCTCTGACATGGAAGAGTTGATGCGCGTCTGGGACGGTCTGCACCATCTGGAGACCGGTCTGGCGATGTAACTGGAGACGACCGCCAACGGCCGGCCGCTGACTGCCTACTGAGGGATTCCGTCATATGAGTGCAGTCGGCGTTCGGCCGTCAGCGGTCGTTTCCTCTTACGCAAGGAGTAACGGATCATGCATGAATCCGCCCAAAAGCTGGTTCGGGCCTTCCCCGGCCGGGGGCAGATGGCCGCATTTGCCATGCGCCTGCTGGAGTGGCTAAACAACGACTTGAACCCCCGCGGCGAGCCACTGGGCGAGTCGCGGGCCAGAGCGCTGCTTCTGGCTGCCAACGTGCTCGACGAGCCAACGCGCAGTAGCTTCGCTCAGACCGTCGATTCGGAGCAAGGGACACGGCTGGCGCTCTATAATTTGCTGCGCGAGAGTGGGTTGAGCGATAACGCAGAGGTGGCCGTTGTGGCTACCGCTTCAGCCGCTGCTCCCGCCGGGACGGCTACTGAAGGCAGCGTAACCCCCGCCTGGCTGGCCCTGGCCGTGGCCGCCCACGCCTGGCGTAGCGGGGCGTTGCTGGATCGGCTGGACCCGACCGCGCCGCCCGATCCCTATAGCCCGGCCGGGCAAGTGCTGAAGCGGGCTGCCCATTTCGTGCGCCAGGAAGTGCAGCGCAGCGCCACCGAGCGCGACAAGCTGGGGCGCAAGCTGGCCCACGAGGGGGCCGGCACGCCGACGCTGGATGGCATGCGCCCCGACGCGCCTATCCCGCCATTACCTCCTTACTTCCGCCCGCCTGTGCCGGAACGCTACCCGGAATATACGCCGGGGATCCAGGTGGTTCCCGATGAGGTCGAGCAGCCGCCCGCTCCTGGTCGCGCCGCGCCCCTCAGCATTAGTGACGCGGACCTGTCGCCTGGCCCATCGTCCCCCACGCCGCAGCCGCCGTTGCGCATCGAAGTTTCGCAGCTGGAGTCGCCGGCCCAACCGGCGACCCAACCGCCCGCGCCCCGGCCGCCGGCCGCCCGCCCGGCCAACGTGGTCATGCCCAATGCAACGGCCACAGCCAACACCACCGGCGCGACCGCCGCCGCTCGCCGGGTGGGGCGCGGCCGGAATGAGATGAAATCGACCAAGCTCCACGTCGTGGTGCAGGAATATCCCGATGGCCCAGGCCTCTACGGCTTGCAGGTGCGCGTCAGTTCGCGCGGCATCCGCCGCTACGTGGCCGGAACCACCAACAAGGACGGTGAATTTGTCTGCGAGCTACCCGTGCAAATGCACGAAGGGCTGACCTACGACGTCGATCTGACCTGGCCGCGCGATTTCGGTGGCGAAGTGGAGCGCAAGTCAATCACGCTCAATGCCGACAGGACGCACTTCACGCTACCCTTCTATCGCACGCTGAAGTCCTGAGCCAGCCAATGACCGACGACCGCCTGCGGCTAACCGTGGAGGAGATCGAGGCCCAGGGCGACCGGGTGACGGCCCCGCCGGTCCTGACCATTCAGCCGGAGGACGTACCGGAGAATGCCCCGCCCCAGCCGACCGGGTCGCGCCACCTGTTGCAGATTACGCCTGACGACGTGGCCGCCTTCGAGCCGGCCGGGCCAGAGATCACAGGTGTGCTGGAACAACTGGTCTGGCGTCTGATCAACGAGGCGCGGGGTGAACACTTACCTAAGTGGATGGGGCGCGAGGCGCTGCGCTGGCACCCGGCATTGGCGGTTACGGCGCGCCGCCACGCGGCCGATATGCTCGACCGCCGCTACGTGGCCCACACGTCGCCGGAAGGGTTGACGGTAGCCCAACGGCTCGACCGCGACGGCATCAGCTACCTGGCCTGCGGGGAGAACATCGGCGTGGTGTATGGCCCGGCCAGCCACGGCGAGCGCGGGGTACGGGAGGTGCACGCGGCGTTTATGAATCAGCCGCGCCGCCTGACCAACCACCGGGGTAATATTCTGAACCCCGTCTGGACTCATGTTGGCGTCGGCGTGGCCTACGCGCCCGAAGGGCAATTGATCGTGACGCAGAATTTCGTCGCCACGCTGACCAAGCCAGCGTGAGGATATAATCTGCACTTTTGAGGGAGACTATGACGGACAGCGAGACACTGGTCATTACCGACCCCGATAGCGACCGGTATCATACATTTGGCTATATCAGTTGGTGGCAACAGGAGACGGTGCGCAACGCAACGGTGCTGGTCATCGGCGCGGGCGCATTGGGCAATGAGGTTATCAAGAACCTGGCTCTCATGGGCATCGGCAACATCCTGATCGCTGACTTCGACACCATTGAGGACAGCAATCTCAGCCGGTCAATCCTCTTCCGGGCCGGCGATAACGGCCGCCGCAAGGTGGACGCCGCCGCTGCCGCCGTGAAGGCAATCAACCCGGATGTGAACGTCAAGGCGTGGCATGGCGACATCAATTACGAGATGGGGTTGGGCGTCTTCCGCCACGTCGACGTGATCGTCGGCTGCCTGGATAACCGCGAAGCACGCCTGTCTATCAATCGCTTTAGTTGGGCCGTGGATCGGCCGTGGGTCGATGGAGCAATACAGGAGCTAATGGGTATCGTGCGCGTCTTCCGCCCCGGCGAGGGCGCCTGCTACGAGTGCACCCTGACTGATCTTGATTACCAGATCATCAACCTGCGTTACTCCTGCCCCCTGCTGGCGCGGCAAGACATACTCATGGGTAAGGTTCCCACCACGCCCACCAGCGCGTCCATCGTGGCTGCCTTCCAGACCCAGGAGGCGCTGAAGCTGTTGCACGACATGGAAGTGCAGCCGGGCAAGGCGTTGATGATCAACGGCCTGACCAACGACATCTACCTGACCGAATACCCGGTCAAAGAGTTCTGCATGAGCCATTCGCGGCTGGAGCCGATTGTGGAGTTGCCGGAGGCCACGGCCGAGAAAACGACATTGGCCGACCTGCTGACGGCTGCCCGCGAGCGGCTTGGCCCGGAGGCGGTGCTAGAGTTCGACAGCGAACTTGTGGTAGAGATGGTCTGCGGCGCGTGCGGTAACCGCGAGCCGATCTTCCGGCGCATGGCCCGCCTCTACGAGAGCGCGGCCGACTGCCCTAACTGTGGGGCCAAGCGCGAGATGATCCTGACCCACCGCATCACCGGCGAGGAAGAGTTCCTCGACCGCACGCTGGCCGCCGTAGACGTGCCGCCGCTCGGCATCATCCGGGCGCGGAATGGCAGCGAGCGTGTTTATTACGAGTTGACGGGCGACAAGGCGACCTTTTTACAGTTTGCCTAGCCTGCCCGACTACCGCGAGCGCCCGGCTGCAACCGGGACAATTGTTTTACGTAATGTGTTACGACTATACAGATGGAGGCTTTTGACAAAATGGCGAGCACGAAGGTTATCATTTACGATCCCACCGGGTCCAAAAAGACCCCGGTCGAATTGCCGGACGACGTTCCCATGCGCCGGCTGATCCCGGCTCTGGTGAGCAAGATGGGTCTGCCGACGACGCAAGGCGCGAATCCGATCACCTATCGGTTGGATCATCGTTCTTCCGGCAAGCGGCTCGGCGACGAGGAATCGTTGCGCGACGCGGGCGTGAAGGAGGATGACATCCTCAGCCTGTTCCCCGAAGTAACGGCCGGCTAACGCGCCGCGGGGGCAGCAGAAACCCGTAACGAAGTCCTGAGGAGACGAATGTCTGCGACGGACCTACATCGTGCCCTTTCGCGAGTCAGCCGGACGCCGGTAAGCACAGTGGCCGACTGTAACTCGCGACAGGGCACGTCAATATGTCTATGAAGTAGAGGCAATCATGTCTTTCGATATTCGTGAAACCCGGTTGCGCAACGACTACCAGCGCGTGCGCGATCTGGCGAATCGGAGCGAGTTCATCCACATCATCAGGACGGAGGGCGACCCGCCCGAGAAGTACCTCATCCGCTACACCTGTCGCGGCGTGGAGGGCATCAACGGCGGCAACCAGCCGATCTTCCGCGAGCAGCACGATGTGACCATCTACCTGCACGCCGAGTATCCGCTGAAGCAGCCCCAACTCAAATGGGTGACCCCGATTTTCCATCCTAACATCCACATTACCGGCGCGGTGTGCATCGGCGCATGGTGGCCGGCTAAAACGCTGGATGAATTGCTGCTGACGTTGGGAGAAATGGTGCAGTACAAGAACTACGAGCCACGCGACCCGATGAACAGCAAGGCCGCCGCCTGGGCCATCCAGCGCAGGTCGCTCTTTCCCATTGACCGGCGCGAGCTGAAGGGGCAATCAGTGGCCGACCTGATCGTTATCCGCGACGAGGAATCCGATGACCTCGGCATTAAACTCGGCTAGCACAGTCGAACCAACGCCGCCGGCCATTGACCCGGCAGTGGCCGCCCACCGCGAGGCCGTGGCGGGATTGCCTTTTCGCGCCCTGCCCGCCCCGCCGGCCGATTGGTTGCACCACGGCCAGATACCGGGCGACGGCCAGCCGGTCGTCCTGTTACATCAGACGGCGCTGGCCCAAATCGTCGCCCACAGCCGGAGCAACCTTGATTGTGAGTTAGGTGGGGCGCTGTTGGGCCAGGCCTACCGCTACAAGAGTGGGGTCGTCGTCGAGGTAAAAGCCGCGTTGCCGGCCAGCAGCTCCGACCACGGCCCGGTGCACTTCACCTTCTCGGCCGACTCCTGGTCGAAGCTGCACCGCGACCGCTCGGCCCACTACCCTAACCTCGACATTGTGGGCTGGTTCCATACCCATCCCGACCTGGGCGTGTTCTATTCCAGCGACGACGTTGTCGTCCATTCGGCGGCTTTCACCCAACCGTGGCACGTCGGCCTGGTGGTCGACCCCGTGCGCGAGGAAGCCGCTTTCTTCGGATGGGTCAATGGAGCGTTGGCCCCCCTGGCCGGCTTCTACGAACTGGCCGAGCGCCAACCGGAGACCCAGGTACAGTGGCGAGTCGTGCCCACGACCGTCTGGGATCACGCCTACGAAGCTCAGGCATTGGCCGAGGCCGACAGCCGCGTGGTTCTGGCGCGCAGCGGCCGGCCGCGCTTCTCCGGCCGCGAATTGGGGCTGGCCGCCTCAGCCGCGGCACTATTACTGTCTTTTTTTTTAATCGTCGGCGTCGTTCTTCCGCTAAGCAGGCAGGTCGTACTGCTGGAGACGACCGTCCTTAACCTGGCCCAGGTGTCGCTGGCCGACAGCAACGGGCTGACCTGCCCCGATCCGCGGTTGCGCATCCTGACCCCCCTTAGCGGCCAGGCGTATGCCGCCGGTTCGGCTATCCGCTTCATCGGCACGGCCGGCTACCCCGAGGCGCAACGCTACCAGCTTGATTTCCGCCCGGCGCAGGCCGGGCAATGGACGCTGGTTGACCGGCTGGGGCGCGACACCCGCCTCGGCGCGCTGGCAGAATGGGATACTACCGGGCTGCCGGCCGGCGCTTACGAGGTGCGGCTGGCCCCTGTCGATAGAAACAACATACGTCTGGCCGACAGCAGCCAGTGCATCGTCACTGTCAATTTGCTACCGTCGGCGGCCACCCAATAATATGACTGAAAAGACCGGCGTCACCTACGTGGCGCAGATTACTCTGTCCTTGCCCGGCCAGCCGGACCGGGCAACGGCTATCGTCACCCTGGCCCCGACGGACAAGATAGCCGCCGGCGGCCAGGCCAAACCCCTGTCGGAGTGCACATTGGCCGAGTTGGCCGCCTATGGCCAAACTCTGGAGGCTGAGGTCTGGGACGCCTACGAGGCCATCTCTCTGGTAGCGCTGCGCGAAGAGGCCGAGGTCGACATTCGCGTTGTGGCCCTGGACGAGGCCGGGCAACCGACTGAAGAAATAGTGGACTGGACGCAGCAGGTCATCCTGCTCGACCAGCCGACGGCCGCGCCGGGAGTGGAAGCAAAGGTTGCCCCCACACCCAAGCCGACCATGGAGCCGGCATCTCCACCTGCGACGGCTGACCCGGAGCCGCCGGTTGCGCCGGCAGCCGAGCCGCCCGTCCCCCAGGCCGAAGCGCCTCCCCCACCAGCGAAACCGGCCACCCCGGCCATCATTCCCAGCCAGGCGCGGGTGCGCGTGGCCGGCGGCCGGCTCCCTCTGGCCGAGTCGGGCGGGGCGGCCGTGGACATTCTGCTCGATGAAGCGCCGCTGCGCGCCATGCAGGCCCACGCCCTGAGCAGCCTCGACCGCGAGGTGGCCGGGGTGATGGTCGGCCGCCAGCCGGAAAAGCAGCCCGACGGCCGCTACGTCGTTCACGTCATCGACAGCATCGTCGCCAAACACACCGTCATGCAGGGGGCCAGCGTCACCTACACGCCCGAAAGCTGGCGCTACATGAACGACACCTTGTGGGAACGCTACCCCGACGAAAGCGCAGTCATGGTCGGTTGGTATCATACCCACCCCGGCTTCGGCATTTTCCTGTCGGGCATGGATTTATTTATCCATCAGAACTTCTTTACCCAGATCTGGCACGTGGCCTACGTGCTCGACCCGCGCGCCCGCACCAGTGGTTTCTTTGCCTGGAACCGGCAGAAGACAAAGGTCAATCGCTACGATTTTATGTGGCCGGATTGGGCTGAAGGTTCGTGGTAGTCGGTGAGAGTTTACCCAGCTTGAAATGAGAGTCGGAAAATGATGTATAATCAGGGTTTGGAAACACGCGCGGGCAGTAGAGCGAACGGTCAAACCGGCGCGACTGAATTTCGGACAATGGACGAACAAGAGTATCCCCTGATTCGCATCACCGATAACGACATCACCGCGGCCAACCAGCTCAGCCTGTCCTGTCCCATCTGTGGCAGCGCCGTGGAGAATCACACGGACGGTCCGGCCCTCGTTCCTGTCGTCTGCGACAATTGCGGCACGCTCTATCACCGCGCCTGCTGGGAGCAAAGCGGCGGCAAGTGCGCCGTCCTCGGCTGCGGCAGCGTCAAGTTCCACGTCCACGGCCAGGACAACGGTCCGGTGCTGAAGGTCAAGTACACCGACCTGCCGGCCCATTCGGCCAACGGCCGCGCCTCTGCCACCGCCCAGAACCGGCGACTGAAGGAAGAACAGCGGCGGCAGGTGCAGCGCATGACCCTGTTCGAGCGCTTCTGGCGCTGGCTGCTGGATCAGATCAAAATCAACCCCTAGCATTATTAGGCCTGGCAGGTGGGCGGCTGAAGAAAATTGGGACAACTATGGAACCTATCGCCGCTCACCTGTCAGGTCTTTTCATTTGACTCCCGCCATGATCCGCGCCCATCACATCGGCGATGACTCCGCCTTTCTGGGCCAGACGTGCGCCCTGTGCAAGCAGGAGTTCGCCGCCGGGGATGCGATTGTCGTCTGCCCGGCCGACGGCAGCCGCCACCACGTGCGCTGCTGGCAGGCCAACGGCAACAAATGCACCGCCTACGGCTGCACCGGCGAAGGGGCTATCGGCACGCCGGCCCAACTGGTGCGTCGTAGCCAGCCGGTCCCGCCGCGTGCTTCCCGGCCGCGGGTTATCGAGCAGCCACAGGAGCGCTCCTCTCAGCCATCTGGCGCGGCTCGTCCCATCCCCGGGGCGCCCGGCTCCAAAGTGCGCACCCTGCCCGCCGGCAGCGTCGGCTGCGCCCGCACCTGTCTTCTCCTCGCCATCGCCCTCGCGATCATCCTCTTCGCGCTGGGCTGCTACGGGCTGTGGGCGATTTCTGACTATTTTATGTTGCAGGTGTGGGAGATTCCGTATCGCGCGCCGCTGGCGCCCGGCTTGCTCACTCTAGCCCTGTCTGCCTTCTCCCTCTAAAACGCGGCGAAAAACCTCAACAACTGAATCATCCGCTCCCATAGAGAAGCATGGCACTCTCAATTGCCCGGCCCCGGTGTGCGCCCAGCCGCACTACAGAATGCGGTCTCCCCACCTATGCCAAAAGTAAATTTATGGCACCCCAATTCAATCCTGTTTTAGACTGCAACTCTCTATTGCAGTACTATGGATATTACAACCAACAAACGGGAGTAATGATCGAATATGTCCGCTTATCAATCCCTGCTGGAAAAAGTTCACGAACTTGACGACCTCAATAAAGTGGCCGCTCTCATGAGTTGGGACCGCGAGGTCAACATGCCCCGTGGCGGCGCGGCCGAGCGCATTGCCCAGATGACGACCCTCAGCAGCCTCAGCCATCGTCTGGCCACGTCGGACGAGATGGGCGAGGCCATCGAGCGGGCCGCGGCCGAAATCGACGGCGCGGCTTATGAGAGCGACGAGGCGGCACTCATCCGCCTGTTGCGGCGCAACTATGCCGACGCGCGCAAGTTGCCCGCCGAATACGTCGCCCGCTCGGCGGCTGTCAGTGGGCAGGCACGCGAGGCGTGGGTACGCGCCCGTGCCGAGAACGATTTCGGCCGCTTCCGGCCATGGCTGGAGCAGGTCGTGGAACTCTGCCAGGAAATGGCCGATTATTACGGCTATGAGAATGAGCGTTACGATGCTCTACTGGACAAGTACGAGACGGACATGAAGACGGCCGAGGTACGAGCCATCTTCGACGCCGTGAAGGCTGAACTCGTGCCCCTGCGGGAAGCCATCGACCGCAGCCCGGTCAAGCTTGATGACAGCATTGTCCACCGCCCCTATCCCGTTGAAAAGCAGAAAGCCTTTGCCAGGCACATCGCCGCGGCCATCGGCTACGACTTCGAGCGCGGCCACCTGGGCACAGTCATCCATCCCTTCGCCACCAGCCTCAGCCGCAACGACGCCCGCATCACCACGCGCTGGTATCCCAACTTCCTGAACCCATCGCTCTTTGGAACGCTGCACGAGTGCGGCCACGCCATGTACGAGCAGGGAACAGACGCCGCGTTGGCGCGCACACCGCTGGCCCGCGGCACGTCGCTGGGCATCCACGAATCCCAATCGCGCATGATGGAAAACGTCGTCGGCCGCAGCCGGGGCTTCTGGCAGGCCCACTTTCCCGCTCTGCAAGAACATTTTCCCGAGGCAGTGGGCGACAGCAGCGCCGAGGATTTCTACCGGGCTATCAACAAGACCCAGGCCTCTTACATCCGCGTCGAGGCCGATGAGTTGACCTATAACTTCCACATCATCCTGCGCTTTGAGCTCGAACAGGCCATGCTCAACGGCGACCTGGCCGTAGCCGACCTGCCCACGGCCTGGAATGACAAGATGAATGAGCTGCTGGGTGTCACGCCACCCGACGACGCGCAGGGCTGCCTGCAGGATGTACACTGGTCGCGGCCGGGCTTTGGCTACTTCCCCACCTACGCCCTGGGCAACCTCTACGCTGCTCAATTCTATGAAACGGCCGTGGGCCAGGAGCCGGCTGTGGCCGAAGAGCTGGGACGAGGCAGTACAGGCGCGCTGCTGAACTGGCTGCGGCAGAACATCCACCGCCACGGCAAGAAGTTCACGCCCGGCGAGCTCGTCGTGCGCGTCACCGGCCGGCCGCTGGACCACGCCGCGTTCATGCGCTATGCCACGGCCAAATTCGGGGAGTTGTACGGGTTGGGTTAAGAGCAAGAAGAATTAACCACGGATGATACGGATTCTACGGATGAATACGGATTTGATCCGTAAAAATCCGTCGGATCCGTGCAATCCGTGGTTAATTTATTTATTAGAACATGAAGCCGCCGCGCAGGCGGATAACCCCCAGCAACACCAGCGCCAGCGCCAGCAGAACCAATAACAACTGATTGCGGAACCGTAAAGCATCGGGCGCGCCGCGGAAGCGGGCCGTCAAATGCGCGGCGATGGTCGCCAGCAACATCGTCGTGGCATGCTCAAGACGCGGGCCGTTGAAGACGCCGCCAAACAGGAGGATGATCAGACCCAACAGTACGTTGATGTCCAGCAAAATCGTGAATACCATCAACAAGGTGCGATCCAGCGGCTTGTACTCCCGCTTACCGAGCCAGCCGATCAAGAACTTGACGATGACAATCAACCCCGCCAGGGCCACCAGCCATCTCAGTTCGCCGTGGATCGTCAATAACAAACTCATTTTCGCGTTCTCTCCTTTGTTGGTGTGGGGTCGCGGCCGGACGACCGGGGCCTCACTCTTCTTCTTTGTCCTCGCTCTCCCGCTCGCCCGGCGGCCGGTTGGCCGCAGGGTATTCGACGCGGACGCGGGTGACGGCCAAACGGTCTGTATCCAGCACTGTAAACTGGATACTGCCGTGGAACTTGACTATATCACCATTGATCGGCGGCCGCCCCAATAGAGCGACGATCAGCCCGCCGACGGTTTCGACGTCTGGCAGCTCGTCCGGCTCCCCCAGATAGACGTCATCGGTCAGGTCATCCAGCAGGTAGTCGCCGGCCACCTCCAGGTGGCCTGGGCCTTTACGGTCGTATGGCTCGCGTTCCACGTCGAACTCATCGCGCACTTCGCCAACGACTTCTTCAACCAGGTCTTCCAGGGTGACCACACCGGACAGCCCGCCAAACTCGTCGCGCACGACGGCCATGTGCAGCCGCTCATTCTTGAAGGCAGCCAGAAGGCGATCAACACGGAAATCCTGAGGCACTTCAGGCGCGGTGCGCAAGATCAGGCGCAGGTCGAACGGCCCGTTCGGCCGTAGTGTCAGGCGGATTAAATCCTTCAGGTGCAAAATACCGACAATGTGATCAAAATCAGCATCATAGACCGGGAAGCGGCTGTGGCGGCTCTCGGTCACAGTGCGAATCAGTTCCGGCTGGCTGCACGTGACGGCCAGGGCCTGTACCTTGCGCCGTGGGGTCATCACCTGACC
>JACDJC010003588.1_pt1 | contig 11124 bp, 9 predicted proteins | sample 7454191 | NCBI WGS metagenome assembly JACDJC01 (sample SAMN14253291, study PRJNA609438) | sludge metagenome | isolation source: sludge after 25d culture with pyrite and EDTA | collected 2018-12-20
GGGATGACATCCACACCATCAATGCAGTCGCCGCAGCTCTGGCAACCCGCCATCAAGTGTCACTGGTCAAGGCCGACCTCAACGCCTTCGAAAAACTGCGCACCTTAAAACCAGACCTGGTGTTCAATATCGCCGAAGGGCTGCACGGTGCCAGCCGCGAAGCCCAAATGCCCGCGCTCTTTGAGATGCAGCAGCTGCCCTATACCGGTAGCGATCCTGTCACCCTTGGCCTCTGTCTCGACAAACGCCGTACCAAGGAAATTTTAGCCCAGCATCAGGTGCCGTCGCCCCATTTCCGCGTGGTCAACTCTGCGCTTGAACTGCCGAAACGGCTGCGCTATCCGCTAATGGTCAAGCCGCCGCTGGAGGGTTCCAGCAAGGGGATCACCGACAAGGCACTGGTACGCAACCGCAAAGAGTTGGTGCAGCAGGTTGAGTGGGTGATTTCGACCTACCGACAGAGTGCGCTGGTGGAGGAATATCTCCCCGGGCGGGAATTCACCGTAGCCCTGCTTGGTAACGGCGTAAATCTGCGCGTGCTGCCGCTGGTCGAGATAAACTTCGATAGTTTGCCGCCGGGAGGTAACCCGATTTATTCCTTTGAAGCCAAATGGATCTGGGATACCGAAGAGGAACCGCTGCAGATCTTCAGCTGCCCGGCGATACTCGAACCCTTGTTGCAGCGCCAGATTGAAGAGGTGTGCCGCAGGGCGTTCACGGCGCTCGGCTGCCGCGACTGGTGCCGCATCGACGTGCGCCTTGATGCAAGCGGACATCCGCAGATCATCGAACTGAATCCCCTCCCCGGCATCCTGCCGCGCCCGGAACAGAATAGCTGTTTCCCCAAGGCCGCCCGCGCTGCCGGACTCGATTACACGCAGTTGATCCTCAGTGTGGTGGACGCCGCCTGCGCCCGCCTGCAGCTCAATCAGGGGGACGCCAATGAATATCGCCGTCTGCTTTAATATCGCTCCTGCCGTGCCGCTGCGCGGTGAGCAGCAGGATCGCATCTCTGAAGTTGGTGCTGAGCTCGAAGCTGAAGCGGTCGCTGCGGCCCTTACCCTCCTCGGACATACCCCCACGCTGGTGCCCCTCGGTGCCGAGATCGCCCCCTTTGTGTGCACGTTGCAAAAACTGCAACCGCAGCTGGTCTTCAACCTCTGCGAAGGCTTCTGGGGGCAGAGCAGCCGCGAGCTTCATGTCGCGGCGCTGCTTGAACTGCTCGGCCTGGCGCACACTGGTTCACCCGCCCTGACCCTCGGCTTGACCCAGAACAAAGCGCTGACCAAGGACCTGCTGGCGCGCCACAATCTGCCAACACCGGGCTATCTGCTGATCCAACCAGGCGAACCGCTGCCGGAGGAGCTGCCGGAGAGACTGGCATCGAGCTGGCCGCTGATTGTCAAACCTTGCCTCGAAGACGCCTCCATCGGGATCGATGCACAGAGTATTGTCAGTGATACTGATGCGTTGCGCAACCGCGTGGCATACATTCACGCCCGCTACCATCAAGGTGCGCTGGTGGAAGAGTTTATTGCCGGGCGCGAGTTTAACGCAGCAGTAATCGGGGATTGCTCTCTCGAAGCGCTGCCAATCTCGGAGATCTGTTTTCAAGCAGGTTTAGAGCGCCAGATTGTCAGTTACGCGGGCAAGTGGCTGGAAGATTCCGCCGAGTACGTTGCCACCGAACCGGTCTGTCCGGCATCCCTGACGCCTGCGGAGGAGGAAACCCTGCATGCGGTAGCACTGCAAGCGTGCCGCCTGCTCGGCTGCCGCGACTACGCCCGTGCAGACATCCGCATGCGTGACGGAATCCCTTACATTCTCGAAGTCAATGCCAATCCCGACATCTCCCCTACCGCCGGGTTTGCCCGCGCGGCTCGCGCTGCTGGGCTGGAGTATCCGGCCCTGATTGACCGAATTTTGAAGTTGTGTCTTACCCGAATGGAGAACACCAATGCGTAAACTGCTTGCTTCTGACCTGCTCCCGCTGCGCCAGATCCTGGTCGCCACCCAGGCTTTTACCGAGGTAGAAGTCCACTGTGCTATGGAACTGCTTGAAACAGTCCTCAATGACCCGGAGCAGCAGGATTATCAGGTGATCGTCGCTGACCACAAAAGGGCAGTGGCCGGATTCGCGCTGTTCGGTCCGGTGCCAATGACGCTCGAAAACTACGATCTTTACTGGATAGCCACGGACCCCGATCTACACGGAGAAGGAATTGGCCGCCGCCTGATGCAGGAAGTGGAAAAACGTCTGCGTATCGCAGGCGCAAGAATGCTCTGCTTAGAGACCTCTTCCCAGGGTAGCTACACCCGCACACGTAAATTTTATCAGCAGGCCGGCTACTTAGAGGAATCATGTATCCGCGACTTCTACCGTCCTGGAGATGACCGCATCACGTACGTCAAGCGTTTTCAGCGTTGAAAACATCCTTTAAGGAGCATGCCATGGAAACCTGGCAAAAACACCTGCAAACAAGCATCACCTGCCCCGGCGTCTTGACCCGCCGTTTCGGCGTTGATCCCCGTCCTCTTGAAGAGGTCGCAGATAAATATCCCATGCGGGTTACCGCCTACTATCTTAGCCTGATCAAAGAAGTAGGCGACCCGATCTGGAAACAGGCGGTTCCCGACCTTCTTGAAATTCAGGATAGCGTGTGTATCTACGATCCGCTCGAAGAGGAGAATCAGAGCCCGGTGCCAAACCTGGTGCACCGCTATCCAGACCGCGTCCTGTTCCTGGTTTCTTCGGAGTGCGCCATGTACTGCCGCTTCTGCACCCGAAAACGCAAGGTTGGCGGCGAAAACATGCGCGTGACCAGCGAGACCATCAGCGCCGGGATCGACTACATCAGCCAGAATCCGCAGATTCGTGATGTTATTGTCTCAGGCGGAGACCCGTTGCTGCTCTCGGACGAAAAACTCGATTCGATTCTAACCCGCTTGCGCGCCATCCCCCACGTAGAGATCATCCGTATCGGTACCCGAGTACCGGTGGTATTACCGATGCGCATCACCTTGAACCTGGTGCGGATGCTGCGTAAACACCATCCGTTGTTTATCAACACCCACTTCAATCATCCGGACGAGATCACCGAGCAGTCATCCAAGGCCTGCGCCCGCCTCGCTGATGCGGGAATACCTCTGGGCAACCAGACGGTGCTGATGCGCGGTATAAATGACGACCCGCAAGTGATGAAGTCGTTGATGCAGAAATTACTGGCGATTCGGGTGCGCCCTTATTACATCTATCAGGCGGATCTGGTGCAGGGGACTGATCACTTCCGCACCAGCGTTGAAGAGGGACTCGAAGTGATCCGCGCCTTGCGCGGCCATACTTCAGGGATGGCGGTGCCGGCATTTGTCATCGACGCCCCTGGTGGTGGCGGCAAGATTCCGCTCCTTCCCGAATATCTGCAGTCCCTTGGAGCCGAAGTGATCTTGAAAAACTATTTAGGTGAAACCTATTCCTATGTAAACGCAGCGTCAAAAGCAGAGAAGGAACTGATCCGCAAGGTGGTGAACAAAAGTGGCTGACTGACAACGGTGCCGTACGAAAACAAACACCCCCGCTATTTCACTGAACAGCGGGGGCGTTTGTGTCTCAATGCCATATATGGCGCTAAATTTTACGCACGTAAGGCAGAAAGTATCTGCTGCAGAGCAGCATTATGGGGGTAAGCATCCAACATTAATTTTTCAAATTTATCCCATTTCCTGAGAATTTTTCTTCTGGCGAAATATTTACTGTAATTACACACAGGAATAAAATCGGAATTCCCGATGTTATCGATAACAACCAGGCGTGGTTCTGCAGCGCCACCCTGCGGATACACGATATTTTTGGGTTTTAGGGTCATGGTTATGATTTGGTGCGCAAGCAGGTACTCTTTTAGCGCTGCCAGGGCCTGCTGCAGCCCAGTATTGTGAGCCTCGGTTTTTTCATTTGAAGTCAGATAATATTCAAGCGTTTTTGCCACCGCACCGTCGTGGTCAACGACCAAATCAAACACAGAACCGGTCCCCAGATTCGTCTCGACATCGCCATGGTACTCGGGGATCATCTCCCAGCTGACATTTCTTTTTTTCAGGTGGCGGTAATATTTTTTCTCGCGTCTGGTTTCATCATCATTACCCGTAACTACCACCTTGACGCACAGAGCTTTATTATCTGGATGTCTGTAACACTCCCGATGAAGCCCTTTTCCCACGAAATCGGACTTATCAAGTTTAAGCATATTTCAATCTCTCCACGTAATACCCCAATTCAGGTTTAGGTTTACCCTAAAGTATCGGCAAAACACTGATAAGGCCGTGTCACGCCAAAAAATTGTGGTTACACTTGTATTTTAAAGGTTGCCGCTTCCAAAGGTTTTGCTGAAAACAAGCAAGACAATCAGGCCGATTGCCCTCAAGAAGTAAAGGAGCAAGACGTACGGGACTCAATAGCGTTCAAAGCGGCTGAACAGTTTATGCCGCCGCTTTAAATACAACCTCGCAATGTACCAGAAAACCAGGGTTGTGGCTACGTGTAACACCACCAGAGCCAATTTCAGCCACTTTATAGCCCCCCGATGACTGTTGCTATAGATTGCATTGGGCTTGCTGCCCATCTTATTGTTTTATCAAAGCAACCAAGCTGAATCGATACGTGGGACGGTGTTGATCTTTTAATATTTACTGGTACAATACTGCGCCAAGCTAGAGCGCTGGTACTTCTTTATAATGGCGCTATACGCTACAATTATGCACAAACGTACTGGCATTTGTAAGTGATGCTTCCAGCCAATCAGACCTCTAGTATTCGAACTGGAATAAACGCTTAAGTTCAGAACACTGCACCGCCATACCACTGAACTGCCAAGCCAATTCAAATACTTACCAAGAAGAGCTTTTCGTTACACAGAAGACAGATAATTGATGAAATTATGCGGGTGAAGGTCAAAGAGATCAAAGACGTTCCCGGTTTAGCGGACAGATAGAGCAAATTATGGATGTTGTATATGTTATTGGGCCCGCACTTCTGATCGGGATTGTTCTGGCTGCAGTCTGGCTGGATCGCTGGAGTGTCCCGGTCATACTGGTCGCCCTTGCTGCGGGGATACTTTTCGGCAGCGATGTTCTCAATCTCTGGCATTTCGATGATATTACCCTGACCAATCAGGTTGCCAATCTTGCGTTGGTGTTTATTCTGTTTTACGGTGGTTTCGCCACCAGACGCACCGATTTTGAAGCGGTAGCTTTGCGTGCGGGGGGGCTCGCCACCTGGGGTGTCGTCCTGACTGCGCTCGGCACCTTTACTGTTCTTTATGGCCTCTTCGACTGGTCATTCCCTAAGGCGCTCCTGCTCGCGGCAATAATTTCATCCACCGATGCGGCGGCAATCATGTCGATACTACGGCGCCAATCTCTGCCGCCCAAACTCTCCTCCACTATTGAGATCGAAAGCGCCGCCAACGACCCCATGGCGATCCTGCTCACCCTCGCTGTAATCGAGGTGGTTTCTTCCGGTCACTCTGACTGGGCACCCACGGCAGCGCTTTTTGTGTGGAAATTTGCCACCGCACCGATAATCGGCTGGTGCCTGACACGCGCGGCGCTGTGGCTGTTCAATCGCCTTAACCCCCAAGACCGTGGCCTTTACTACGTATTGTCGCTCGGAATCATTCTACTGATCTACGGGCTGGCCGAAATGGTGCACGCCAGCGGCATGTTAGCGGTATTTGTCGCAGGTTACGTGATGGGCAACAGCACTTTTGTGTACAAACAGGGGGTAAGCAATTTCTCGTCCGCCCTTTCTACCGTGGCCAATATCGGCATGTTCGCCTTACTGGGGCTGCAGGTATTCCCCCATCAGTGGGCTGGCCTCTGGTTGGAGGGGACTATGCTGTTTTGTGCGTTGACTTTTGTCGCCCGCCCCTTTGCCGTGTGGATCGGCACCATGGGAATGCGAATCGGACTGCGAGACAAGATATTTATCGCCTGGGCAGGCCTGCGCGGCTCGGTTCCCATCGTTCTGGCCACCTATCCGGCCGCAGCCGGGATTGGTATCGGGCAGGATGTATTCAACCTCGTGTTCTTTGCCGTCTTGTTATCCATTGCGGTACAGGGGTCCACCCTGGGTTTACTGGCACGCTGGCTCAACCTCACCGTTCCGGCACGGCCGCGCCCCCTGTTTAACCTCGAACTTGTTACTATGGCCGAAAGTGACTTCGATTTAATCGTGGTGAATCTCCCCGGCCCCCGGGACATTGTCGGCCCCACCATCGCCGAATTGCAACTTCCCGCCGGTTCTGTGATTATTCTGATAACGCGCAAAAACGAGTTAGTTATTCCCAAAGGGTCAACACGCCTGCATGGCTGGGATCAGATAACGATACTGGCACATGCCAAAGACCAAGAGACCGTGCGCACGATTTTATTGGGGGCACTTACCGAACAGCTACCTGCTTAGGCAATCTGATTGAGCAACGCAATCAGATCAATGCGCCTGCATATGGGCTGAGCGAACACCCCTTAAAACAGCAACTGATGCTCTAAACACCTTGATAGAAAGAGCCACATGGAAAAAACCCAAAATTATTTAAAAGATTATATTCTTAATTGGCTAAACACCTATATTCCTGAATATGCCGACTTGATATTTGTCGCCATCGCATTGCTATGGATTGTGGCCTTTTCACTGGCTGTCCACTTTATCTTTCACCGCCTGTTACTAAAGTGGGCCAGGAGCCGGGCGACGGCCTCGCGCTGGATATGGCAGCGGGCGTTATTTGAGCGCAACCTCTTTAAACGGGTTGCACTCACGCTCCAGGGGATCATCATTCAAAGTCAGGCGAAACTCCTGCTTGATACCGGTTCGACCCTGGTGAAATCGATTGAGATCGCAACGAGTGTATGGGTCCTTATTTTTGGCACGTTGTCGATATTCTCCTTACTTGATATGCTGCAGGATATCTTCTGTCGCTCATCCACCATGCGGCACTTCCCTCTGCGGGGCATAATACAGAGCATCAAACTTATAGTCGCATTTCTTATCGGCCTGCTGATCATCTCGATCCTCATGGGCAAATCTCCGCTGTTACTCCTCAGTGGCCTGGGTGCAGTTTCAGCGGTTATGATGCTGGTGTTTAAAGATCCGATTCTTGGCCTGGTGGCGGGGATTCAACTGTCGGCGAATAACATGCTCGCCGTAGATGACTGGTTGGAGATGCCAAAATTTGGTGCTGATGGCGACGTGATCGACATCAGCCTGACCACGGTCAAGGTGCGGAATTGGGACAAAACCATCACCACTATCCCCACCTATGCCCTCATCTCCGATTCATTTAAAAACTGGCGCGGCATGTCTGAATCCGGGGGGCGGCGTATAAAACGCAGCTTATATCTGGAAATCAGCAGTATACGCTTTCTAAGCGAAGATGAGATCTTGCAACTGCGGAAAATCAACATTCTCGCTCCCTACCTGGAGGAGAAGTGCAAGGAGTTAACCCTCTACAATAGCGCACATGATCAAAACACCTCCGTGCCGATAAACAACCGTCGCTTAACCAACATCGGCACGTTACGTGCGTATATGATCGCCTACCTGAAAAACCACCCCAACATTCACCAATATATGACTTTAATGGTGCGACAGTTGGAATCGAGTCCCGATGGAATCCCCATGGAAATCTATGCCTTTACCAATACAACCGCCTGGGGCGAATACGAAGGGATACAATCCGATATTTTTGACCACTTTTTAGCGATCCTCCCTGAATTCGACATTAGAGCCCACGAGACTCCCACCGGGCACGATCTGCGAAGCTTGGGAGCAACACAGCGCAAGTCCGCAGAAGAATAGCCACCTCTTCCCTTTCAACGCAGGTACATAAATATGAAGCAATTTAAGAACATTCTATACGTCAGTGACGCGACTGACGACCAAGATTGGGCGCTCGCGCGCGCAGTAGCCGTGGCGGAAACCAACCAAGCTAACCTGACTATAGCAACGGCAGCGGACACACACTACGCGCAGCTGCAAACCTTGGCCGAAGGATATAGGCAACGCTTGAAGATCAGCTTCGAAATGCTGAGAGAAAATAGCTACATCGAGGTGGTGCGCGCCGCATTGAGAAACGCCTACGACCTGGTACTTAAGCCTGCCGAAAATCCGAGTTGGGTTAAACGTATATTCGGCAATTTCGATATGAACCTGCTGCGCCAATGCCCCTGCCCGCTCTGGCTCATGAAACCACACGAAACACCGAGCTATAACAACATCCTGGCAGCTGTTGATTTCGATCCACTAAACCCTTTAGGTCAGGATCACGTCCTCAATCGTAAAATTCTTGATCTGGCCAGCCAGCTTGCGCTATCCAACGTAGCTTCCCTCCACATCGCCCATGCGTGGGAAGCCATCGGTGAAAAAACCCTTATGTCGCGCGATATAACCTCGCTAGATGGGGTTGCTGACTACGTCGAAAAAACCCATGTGCCGCACAAAAAGGGCTTGTATCTGCTGGGGGAGGAGTTGCGTGGTGCGCTGGGTACCGACACCTATAAGCGCCTGTCCCCAAGTTTTCATCTGCCCAAAGGGGCGGGGAAAAAGATGATTCCGCAGTTAGCGGCGGAGTTGCAGGTGGATCTTGTGGTGATGGGTACGATTGCGCGCACAGGGATATCGGGCCTTCTTATAGGCAATACCGCCGAAGCCATTCTCGATCAACTGACCTGTTCGGTTTTAGCGGTAAAGCCTCCAGACTTTGAAACCGAAGTAAAACTTGATGAATAAGAATACCGTCATTGCGGGCTTGCCCCGCAATCTGGCTCTAACACCGGTACCTCCCTTTTGCGGGGATCCTGAATCAAGTTCAGGATGACGCCCCTTCGCCTATTCGTGGCGCAAGGCTTCGATAGGATCGAGGCGCGCGGCGCGGCGGGCGGGGAAATAGCCGAAGATTACGCCGATAGCCGCAGAAAACGCGAACGAAAGCAGGTTGATGGCCGGATCAAAGAGATAGGGGATAGACATCAGCCCCGCCAGAAATATGGAGGTGCCGGCAGCCAGTACGATACCGATCAACCCACCTAAACTCGACAGTGCCACCGCTTCGATGAGAAACTGCAGCAGCACCTCACGTTCAAGCGCGCCGATGGCCAAGCGGATGCCGATCTCGCGGGTTCGCTCTGTGACCGAGACCAGCATGATATTCATAATACCGATGCCGCCCACCAGCAGACTCACCGCCGCCACCGCACCAAGGAGCAAGGTGAGGATGCGGGTCGTGCCGGTAAGGGCATCGGCGATCTGCCGGGTATCCAGCACCCGAAAATCATCATCCTCAAAATCTGAGAGATGACGGCGCTCGCGCAGCAGCAGTTCAATCTGCTGCTTAACGGCATCAATCGAGGAGTTCGCCGCGACCGACACCATAATCATACTCACATCCAGATTCCCAGCTAGGCGCCGCTGCACTGTGCGCAGCGGCATGATCACAGTATCATCCTGATCAGACCCCATCGCTGACTGCCCTTTCGCCTTCAGCAGACCAATCACCTCGCAGGAAAACTGTTTAATGCGGATCTCCGCACCAACGGGATTCTGTTGCCCGAACAGCTTGTCGCGGACACTATCACCAATCACACACACGGCCTTCCCGGCACGCTCCTCAACCGCGTTAAACCCCCTCCCGACAGCAATTTCCCAGTTGCCTGCCACGAAGTAATCATTGGTGGTACCAGTGACCGAGGTGGACCAATTGTTCGCCTGATATACTGCGGTGACCGCACTGCCCACCACCGGAGCCACTGCTGCTACGCCACTGATCTGCGCGCGCACCGCCTCAACATCAGCGAGCTTGAAGCGAGGCGCAGCCGCCGCGCCAGGGCCGAAACGCTGCCCCGGCCGCACCATCAACAAATTGCTGCCCATGCTCGAAATCTGGTCGGAAATCGACTTGGTCGCACCATTGCCCAGCGTCACCATGGTGATCACTGCCGCCACCCCGATCACCACTCCGAGAATGGTGAGAAAGGAGCGCATCAGATTACGGCTGATGGCACGTAGTGCCAGCATCAGGGTATTCCACCACATTAGCTACGCTCCTGGCGCTGCCACGCATCGCTACCTACCTGACCATCGACGAAATGGACGATACGCCGAGCGTAGGCGGCCATTTCGGGCTCGTGCGTAACCATCAGCACGGTGATCCCATTGTCGCGATTGAGGCGGCTGATTAACTCCATAACTTCCAGGCTGGTGTGACTGTCGAGGTTGCCGGTAGGCTCGTCGGCAAGAAGCACGATGGGGTTGGTGACGATAGCGCGCGCGATGGCCACACGCTGCTGTTGGCCGCCGGAGAGCTCGCCGGGGGTGTGATCTTCCCAGCCCTTCAGACCAACCTGCTTCAGGGCTGCACGCGCCGCAGCATGCCGGACAGCGGTCGGTGTGCCGCGATAGATCAATGGTAATTCTATATTCTCCAGCGCAGTGGTACGCGCCAGCAGGTTAAAGCCCTGAAACACGAAGCCGATGAAATTGCGCCGGAGCAACGCGCGCTGATCCCGCGATAACTTCTCTACATGGACATTCTGAAAGGTGTAATGACCACTGGTCGGTATATCCAGGCACCCGAGGATATTCATAACGGTGGATTTACCTGAACCGCTCGGCCCCATCACCGCGACAAACTCGCCCCGCTTAATCTCAAGATCGATGCCCCGCAGCGCTTGAAACGCTGCCTGCCCCTCCCCGTATGTCTTGGTAATATCTGCCAGACGGATCAGTGGCGTATCCTCGCTCATCACTTACTGCTCACAATCTCGGTGATGACCTCCATCCCGACCTCCAGCTCACCTTCGAGAATCTCGGTGACGCGGCCGTTGGTAGCACCGATTTTCACCTGAAGCGGCACTGCCTGGCCATTGCGCAACACCCATATGCGCCGACTGCCATCTGCGGCGGCCGGCTCTGTCATGGTTCTGCTGCTCGACCGGCGCATCATCATCGAGCCAAAGATGCCCCGATTCTTTTTCTTGGCCGACGCCTCCTGCGGCGGAGTGAAGCGCAGCGCAGCGTTAGGCACCAACAGCGCGTTCTTGTGGATGAGTGTGGTGATTTCGGCGGTACCGGTCATA
>JACDJC010003590.1_pt1 | contig 11119 bp, 10 predicted proteins | sample 7454191 | NCBI WGS metagenome assembly JACDJC01 (sample SAMN14253291, study PRJNA609438) | sludge metagenome | isolation source: sludge after 25d culture with pyrite and EDTA | collected 2018-12-20
AATCCCACAAGAACTTTGGATTGATACAGATTGGTAAAATAAAAATCTCGGTAGATTTGTTACTCAGGGGGAAACTATGTTTCTAAATATATCTCATTAATTGAGTATATAAATAGTTTCCTCCTGTAACACCCTTGACCAACCCCTACTCTTGATATATAATCCCTACAGTAATTATCCGAAGAAACATGGTATAAAAATAAATCCATGCGAGGAAAAATGATAATTCAAAATATTAATTAAGTACATAATACGATGTCAAAAAGTCGTACTCAGAAAGAAAATCTGTTAAAAAGATATAAAGATTTAATAGAATCTAAATCTGGATACCTTTTAGTAAACTCTGAAAAGATTGATACTGCAACAGTAACAGGCCTTAAGATTGAACTTAAGGATGTAGATGCAAACTTCACTGTAGTAAAGAACAGTATATTTAAGGTTGCATTACAGGAAACAGATCAACCATTACAGGTACAAGAGTTTGATGGTCCTACAGCAATAATTGCATTTGAACAGGATCCTACAGCTCCTGCAAAATTAGTAAAGAAGATGCAGAAAGAAACAGAGCTATTAGAACCTAGAAGTGGTGTATATGAAGGAGAGTTCTTAACAGCACAGAGAGTTATGCAATTAGCAGACATCCCTTCAAAGGAGGTCTTACTTTCAAGACTTGTTGGTTCTATGAATGCACCTCTAAGTGGATTTATGAATGCTATTACAGGCAACGTAAGAGGATTAACAGTAGTATTACAAGCTATATCAGAGAACAAATCTTAATTAGTTATATTTTATTTTAATTTATTTTATTTACAAACATGGCAGACGAAGCAAAAACACTTCCTACATTAACAGCTAATGCACAAAAAGTAATTGAAATGGTTGAGAAAATGACCGTTTTAGAACTTGCAGACCTTGTTAAGGTAATGGAAGATAAGTTTGGAGTTAGCGCAGCAGCTCCTGCAGCAGTAGCAGCAGCTCCAGCAGAAGCAGCTCCTGAAGAGGTAGAGAAATCAGCCTTCGATATCGTTCTTAAAGAGGCTGGTGCAAACAAGATTGGTGTAATCAAAGTAGTAAGAGAGATTACAGAGCTTGGACTTAAAGAGGCTAAAGATCTTGTAGAGGCAGCTCCTCAAACAGTAAAAGAAGCTGTTAAGAAGGAAGATGCAGAGGCTATAAAGGTAAAGTTTGAAGAGGCTGGTGCAACTGTAGAGTTAGCATAACCCTTTAGATTGAATCATATTAAAGAGGTCTCATATGAGACCTCTTTTCTTTTTCAATCACCTACCCTACTTTCTTTATGTATTCGACAATATATCCATATACAAAGTATAATGATGTCGAAGATATTCTAAATTTTCATATATATATGAACATGTTTGGGACATCAGGTATAACTCAGTGGCTTTTTAATCATGGAGTATCAACAATGGCACTAGAATTACTTATTGCAATGTGTGTATTAGCAACTCTTGTTAGTGTAGCAAGATATATATTTGGATCTAAAACTTACGGTATATATGCACCAATACTCTTAGCTATTGCTTACTCATACACAGGATTAAAATATGGCTTAGCTATTACCTTAGTAGTAATATTCACATCTATTCTCTCTTACAATATTCTTAAGAGAATTAGAATGCACTACATTACACGTATAGCGACCAATTACACAATATTAGCAATGGTATTAATTGCATTCTTTGTATTAATAGATAGGTTTGGGATTGGTTTAGAGAATATGTCTAATATTCCACCTCTAGCCTTTATTTCAATCGCTGCTCTTTCTGATTTCTTTATCAAACAGTATATAAAGAAAACTCTCAAAGGCTCTATCCTAACACTCTTTAGCACAATTTTTGTCGCTATTGTTGGTTGGTTTGTAATATCAAGAGATGTAATATCTGAATATATGATTAACAACCTTTGGATAGTACCTTTACTTACAGTAATAAATCTACTTTTAGGAAAATTCTCTGGTCTTAGAATAAAGGAGTACTTTAGATTTAGAATCTCAAAAGAAAATGCAGGCAACTAACAATAGCTATAGTAAGATCCTTGGCCTTAATAGAAGAAATCAAGAGTACGTTAGATCGTATAACTCTTCTGCTTCTAAAGCTATCGCAGATAACAAGATACTTACTAAAAGAATCTTAAAGAAAGAATTAATACAAACTCCAGATGTATACAAACTCATTAGAAGTAAAAGACAATTACAATTTCTTGATTGGGAGAGTTTACCAAATAGTTTTGTAATAAAACCGAATAAAGGAACAGGTGGGAATGGGATAATTGTCTTCTATGGTAAAAAGAAAGGTCAAGAGGCTTGGATTAGACCTAACGGCTCAGTTATGACTAAAAGAGATATCATTTTACATATAGAAAATATTCTAGAAGGAAGATTCTCAATGGGTTCTAGAAATGACATAGCAATAATAGAAGAAAGAATAAAAACAGATCCTTTACTTAAACAGTATTCATATAAAGGAGTACCAGATATAAGAATAATATGCTTTAATCAGGTACCGGTAATGGCTATGCTAAGGCTACCTACTAAAAGATCTAATGGTACTGCTAACCTTCATTCAGGGGCAATATGTACAGGTATAGATATGGAGTCTGGCATTACTACCTACTCCATGCACATGCAAACCTCCATATTTAAAAATGATACATACAAATTAATAGACTCTACCTTAGATTTACAAGAGAACAAACCTTTAAGTGGTATACAAATACCTTACTGGAATGAAATGCTAAAGATAGCACTTAAATGCCAGAATAGTAGTAAATTAGGATATATAGGTGTAGATATTGCAATAGATAGCGAGAAAGGTCCTGTTGTATTTGAAATAAATGCAAGACCAGGACTCGGTATTCAAGTTGCAAATCAAACAGGTCTAAGATGGAGATTAGAGAAAGTGAAAGATTTAAAAATAAAGAGTATTGCACATGGTATTAGAGTAGCTAAGAATCTCTTTGGTGGAGAAATAGAAGAAAGTATAGAGGCAATTAGTGGTAGAAAGGTATTAAATATCACAGAAAAGATATCTGTTTTTTATAAAGGTACAGATATAAGCAAAATAAAGAGATTAAGAACTGTAAAAAAAGAAATAGTAAAAGCCTTCATGGATACAGGGATATTAACTTCAAGAATCTCATCTACTTTAGCTAATAGAATAGGTTTTCTTACTGCCAATAAAGAGATACAAAAGTTTAATATACCTAATAGGTTTGGTAGTTTCAAAGAGGCACAAGAATATCTGGACAAATTTGAAAAAGAGATATTAGCAATTCCTGATGTAAAAAGATTAGCTAAAATTTTAGAAGATGGTGAGATAAAAATAAGACCTGTCTTTGAGATTCCAATTAAGCTCTCTGATACAGTAAAACTAACAGAATTCGTTTCTACAGATGCTCAAGATAGTACATATCCTGTAGTCATCGGTAGAAGTGAACTCTCTGGATATTTAATAGATACAAGTAATACCTTTTAATATTTTTCTTTAACTAATATGGCAAAAACATATAAAGAGTATTTAGCACAAGCAGGCAATGTCCATCTAGCCTACTACATTGAAGCGGCTGATATACTAAATATAAAATATGAGATAGTTAAAAGATCTTTAATGGCAAGGTTTGAATATAATAATAAGCCTTGGTTTATTATTAACACAGCAACTCCACTTACAAATACCACAAGTACAACAATTGCTAAAAGAAAGAATTTAACTAATGAAGTTCTTGCAAAAGCAGGTATAGCAGTACCTAAACAAGCATTACTAAAAGATAAAGCCGATGCTGTAAAGTTTTTTGAAGAGTACAGAGATATTGTAATAAAGCCTTCACAACAGCTTGGAGGTATAGGGATAACATTACTGCCTAAGAATAAAAGACAGGTAGAGAAAGCATTCAAACATGCCTACTCTAAATCTAAAACCACCGATACAATAAAAGTACTTGGAGAGGAATTCTTACAGGGTGAAAATTATAGACTTCTTGTTGTAGGAGACTCTGTTGTAGGAGTTGTTAGAAGAAAGGCAGCCTTTGTTATAGGCAATGGGAATGATACTTTAAAAAAATTAATTGAGGATAAGAATATTGAAAGAAAGAAAGAATTACTTAAACCGATATTAATAGATAACGAAGTTAAGTTAAGATTAGAGAATTTAAAGATAAATCTTAAATACATACCTAAACAAGATGAAGAGGTAATACTCAGATATAACTGTAATCTAACAACAGGAGGCAGTACTCAGGAGTGCGATAAAGAAACACATCCATACTATAAAGATTTAGCAATTAATGCTGTAAAGGCAATAGGTACTCAATTTGGGGGAGTAGATATTATAACTACAGATATTACTAAACCTGCTAAGTGTGGAGTAAATGAGATTAACTATAACCCTGGGCTTAGGCTTCACTATAAAGTAGATAAAGGAGAAGCAGTTAAGGTAGCAATACCTATAATGGAATATATAGTAAAACATATTTAAACTGGTCTATACATATCATGGTTAAAACTGTACAAGGACTTAATCTAGAATCACCCTTTACAACTGTAAAGATTAAGTTAGAGGGCAAGGATATAGGGCAAGTAAGTAGTCTCTTGGATAAGATCGCTTCTTTTCACCCTATCTTTATCAAAGAGTACACTATATCTCCTGATGAGCTATATATTAGATCTAAACTACCTGCTATATGGAGAGAAGCGGAAGTATATATACAAAAGCTCTCAAGTGGAAAGATCAAATATGAGATAGCTCTAGACTCAATCTTAGAAAAAGTAATAACTAAAAGAGTTAAATCTATGTCCACCATACCTATATTACAGGTAGCACATGAGAAGAATATAGAAACTACACTAGCAGTACTTGATAAATCAATAGTTGAAGGCTATGAATTAGGATATAGCAATATGTTTAATAGATACTATGTTTTAGGATGTGGTAAGGGTTCACAAATAACAGGTTCCATAGCATCTTCTAAAGATGCTGCAATAGCACAAAAAATACAGAGAGATAAATGGTCAACAAATACAATAATAGAAAGATTAGGTCTACCTTTACCAAAATGGCAGATATTAGACAGTACAGAGGATATAGATAAGATATGGGATGAATATGAGAAACCTGTTGTTGTAAAACCTACTGGTTTAACAGGTGGTAAGGGTGTAACAGTTAATCTAGATACAATAGAACAAGCTAAAAGTGCATTTAAAAGAGCAAAAGAACAGGCAGGGAGTCAAATAAGATCTCCATGGCAAACCAAGATAATGATACAAGAACAGGTGCAAGGGGAGGATTATAGGCTTCTAGTTATCAATGGTAAACTAGAAATAGCTACTAAAAGAATACCAGCATTTGTTACAGGGGATGGTAAGCACACTATAGAAGAACTCATAGATGAAACAAATAGAGATCCTAGAAGAGATACAAGAAACCCAACTCATACATTAAAGCCCATAATCATAGACCAACCATTAAAGGATCTACTTAAGAAAAATTCCCTCACACTAGACTCTATACCTGACAAGGATAGTAAGATATATGTTAGAAATATTGCAAGTATGAGTCAGGGAGGAATTACGCAGGATTTTACAGAGAGTGTTAGCAAGGAGATAAAGTTACTTGTAGAGAGTATAGCTCACTCTATACATGCCTTTGCCCTTGGTGTAGATGTAATGTGCTTAGACCTCTCTAAACCTCTTACAAAGGATAACGGTGCTATATTAGAAATAAACACTATGCCGGAAGCATACCTTAATCTCTATCCTGTACTTGGTGAGCAAAGAGAGTATGTAGCAAAAACCTTTGTAGAAGAACTACTTAAAGAAAATAGCTGTAAAAAATTTGTCATTATTGGACAAAGTACAAACGACTTAGCAACTACACTAAGAAGACAATGGAAAATATCAAAAGAAGAAAATGTGGGAGAGTTAATAGAGGATAGATATTACATTAATGGTATACAAATTAATGAAGATTTAGAAAGATGGAATGCAACTGAAGCTATTAAGTGTAACGCACTATTAGATGTCATAATACTTCACCATAGGGATTGGAACGCAGTAAAAGAGAATGGCTTAGGTTTTGATCATATTGATACTCTGTATATAACAAAAGATATGAAAGATGAGAAAGAATATATAAAGATTGTAAAGAAATATAGAAGGATGAAATTAATAGATAATATTAAATATATATAAATATGAGATACCTAATACTAGATAAGAAACAGAGAGTAGAAACAGAGCATGATGACAGAGTAACCACTGCGAACTTAAGATTAATGGAAGAATTGGATAAGAAAAGTATACCCTACTCTTTAGCATACAACGATGAACTAGAGTTTGAGTTCATGGATGGTGAAACAGTGATAAAAGCTAAAGGTGAGGATATACGGAAATACACTCATATACTGCTTAGAGGGCATGCTTTACATAGGGAAATAGAGTATCAATTTAAAAGATATATTGTTGACTATATTGATGCACATAATAAAAAGAATCCAAATAGTAAGATATTGGTACAGAATAGTGAAGCTATTAAAAGGTTTCCTTACTACAATAAGATCGCTCTTGCTCTATTCTGCTCCTTAAATGATATACCCTACTTTAATACCTACTATAGAACTGATGGTAACTATCTCGCACATAGAAATGTTCTAGAAGTATACCCTCTCATTATGAAAGAGTATGCAGGTGCTAACAGAGTTGAAACTATTAATAAGGAAGAGAAGATAAAGAAAAATGTTTTTAAGATAACAAATGAAGATGACTACAGACAAGAGAATTTAAAAGATTTAGATTACTCTAGGTACTTTATACAGGAGTTCTCAGATAGTGGTAAAGACATTAGAATATTCGTAAAACAGGGTAAAGTAATAGCAGGATGGCAAAGAGAGGCAAAGGATGGTTTCATGACTGTGAAGGACGGGAAATATACCATGTACAACGAACCAGAGAAGAAGATTAGGGAGTTTTGCGAGAATGTTGCACAAAAGCTGGATGCTGACTTTGTTGCAGTAGATATTATGTATATGAAAGATACTCCATTACTACAGGAAATAAGTTTACATCCTGGATTTAAAGCATATGAGAGTAAAATAGAAGGAGAGCCTATAAATATAGCAGAGGCAATAGTAACAGCCTTTAGGTAGTAGTTAAATACCTACTTTCTTAAAAATATCCCTCCATAACTCTTTACTTGGTACTATCTTTGCCTTAGGAATTAATCCTGTATCAACCCACTCACACTGTTCAAACCCTATCTTTCCAGCATATAGTTTTTCATAAAGAGAAAGATCTTTCTCTAACTTATACGCTACCTTTCTAAAGCCTCTAAAGTAAACAATATCCTTTGCATATATACCCGGATAACTTGTATCCTCTAGTCCTCTCTTAACTCTATAAACAATATCGAATGCGGATCTCTTGGGTAAAACAGCTAACATAGAGTTATATAATTCTCTAAAAGAAAGTTGCTCTCCAAGATATATTGCCCATACCAAGGCAGCCTTACTCTTTAACCATCTTAGAGTTAGTAAATCCATATTAGATTCATTCCAAGTCGCCAAACCCTCTTCTACATCTAAGTAGCTAGGTAGATTAGCATTAGAGAGAGCATCAAACCCACTATTAGCACCATTTACAGATCTTAGTACATGTGTGCCTACCTCATGTACAAGAGTTTTTCTGAGCTTAAATTTAGACCTTTCAATATTAGGATCTAGTAAAACCTCCTTCTTTTTAATACCAACCTTGGCACCATTCTTAGCAATATTAATAGATTTAGCAACAGACCAATCATTTAAACCTAACTCATTAAATACAGCCTCAAATACAGATACTATCTCCTCATAACCAAGCATATCTCCCTTAGATGCTTTTTTCATATTTACAACATTGTATGAATCTACTTTTCCTCTTAGTACTCTTGCACTATTACGGAAAAGTACAGAAGATGGTTTACCATATTTTTTGTATGAGATCTCTGTAACTAATTCATTATTACCAACAGCATGCATTAGATTACTAGAATCTTTCTTTGATTCAATTAGCTTTATATAGAAATCTGATATTCTAGGATCTACATCTGAGACCTCTCTCAAGGAAGAAAGCTTTTTAAGAATCTCTGCATTACTGTTCTTTACAATCCTATATGTAAATTGAGGTTCATATGTATCAGAAGCAAAGAATTTCTTCTTCTCTATCTCTAAATTGGTAGGCGTAAATACTAATCCTGTAGGAATTCTTAATGAAGAGAGATGTTTAGTAACTTCCTCTAACTTCATTACAGATTGTCCTGATTTAGAGAAAAGTTTTACCATATCAATATATTCTTATATTAATTATATCCCTTGTTAAAGGAGAATACTCTCTCACCAGTAGCCATTAACTCTAATGCTATACCAGTACCCTTTACAACACAATACATAGGTTCATCAGCAACATGTGCTGGTACTCCTATTGCTTTTGTAAATAGCTTATCTAAATTCCTCAACTTAGATGTACCACCACTCATTACCATTCCTCTATCCATTATATCTGCAGAAAGCTCAGGAGGAGTTTTTTCTAATACTCCCTTTATACTGTTTATTATACTCAACAGTGGTCTCTTTACTGCATATGCAACATCATTAGAATCTACATTAATAGCTTTTGGCAAACCAGCGCCTACATCCCTACCCCTAACTTCCATACTTTTAGGATTTCTAATCTCTATTGCAGACCCTATCCTTATTTTAATATTTTCTGCTGTTTGCTCCCCTATCAATATACCTTTCTTCTTACGCATGTAGTTGATAATTGCCTCGTTAATAGCGTCACCTGCCATTCGCAATGAATCATACTCAACAATACCATCTAAAGAGAGAACAGCTATCTCAGCAGTCCCTCCACCCAAATTAACAATCATATTACCCGAAGATGTCTCAATTGGTAACCCTGCACCTAATGCGGCTAACAGAGGCTCAGGTAACATTGTTACATGTTTTGATCCTGCATTAGTAGCTGCCTTAATTACGGCTCTTTGTTCTACAGTTGTTATACCTGCAGGCACACTTATTACTACCTCTGGTTTAAAGAACTTACTCTTTCCTAATGCTTTGTTAAGGAAATATTTAAGTAAAGCCTCTGTAACTCTAGAGTCCGCTATTACACCATTTCTCATAGGTCTTCTGGCGATAATGTTCTCAGGAGTCTTCCCTATCATATGCTTAGCCTCTGATCCTACAGCTATAACCTTGTAGTTATTCATATCAATAGCTACCACAGTTGGTTCTACAAAGGCTATACCTTCGCCTTGAACAAATATTATAGAGTTTGCAGTACCTAAATCGATACCTAATTTCTTTCCTAGCATGTATCGATTATATCATTAAGCTACTATTTTTAGTAAAAAGGGATTCTCAAAAAAAATCTCCCCTTATGATATACTAATGCAATATGAAGAAACAGAAAGCAAATAAAAGAGCCATTACCTTAATATCTCTGCTAGCATCTTTTTTTATCTTCTTTGGTGCTATTACTGTATATCTTTATGCAAATGGATGGAGAGTAGATCCATTCAATCAACAGTTTATTAAAACTGGAGTATTAACTGTTGAATCGGAACCTTTCCTTGCAGATTTATACATAGATGGAAAAAGTAAAGGTAAAACACCTAAAAGTACAAGTTTAAATGTTGGAGAGTATGATATTTCTGTTAAAAAGAATGGATATAGGGAGTGGAAAAAGAAGGTAGAGATAAAGGAAGAGAAATCTACACCTGTATTCCCATGGTTAGTTAAACAAAATATCGCTAAGAGTAATGCCTTTACAATAGAGGGTAAAGATTATATCAATAGTTGGTTTAATGAGGACAGAGATCATCTTCTAATACTAACAAAAACATACGATGAAACTACCCTACTCTTTAACTATGAGCTATGGTCTTACAATGTAAATACTACTTTCTGGGATTTAAGTTCAAACCCTAAGGTAATTCTTACTTTTCAAAGTACAACAGATCCTAATATTACACTCTTACAATCTCCAAATGGCCTCTCCGCAGTACTTAGATATAGCTTACAGGAGGTTACAATTACATACCTTTTAGATATATCTAAAACTTCAACATTGGATCAACTAACGGTTTTGAATATAGAGCAGTTTAGTACATATGAAATGACATGGGCAAGGAATAATAGATACTTAATGTTTGAGTCTGATTCAGACTTAATCTCTTTTAATATAGATAGACAGAGTAGATATTTATTAATTAAGAAAGAACTTGGTACTGAATACCTATGGAGTACGGATGAACAGGGCTACTTCTATACTGTAGAGAGTGCGCTAGATAATGAAAATGAGAAGGTATATGCATATATACTTACACAAGAAGAGATGGATGGATCTAATCCTAAGATATTAGTCAGTGATCTCTTCTTTCAAAAGAACAAAGATTTCTTAACTAAATATCGAGAAGAGGATCTTGTTGGTAAATATTCAGCCTTTACTAATTCTACTGCTAGTACAAAGAGTGTTGGGAAGATTGTAGATATAATGGTTAATCAGAATGCACAAGGTATATATATACAAACAGATAGTTCATCATACTGGTATAACATTCGAACAAAAAGATACTATCTAATCTCTCCATACAAATCTGAGCTAGTACAATTTTCTCCTGATAACAGGAAATTAATATATAAAGATGAGAAAGAGTTCGGAGTATTTACATTTCTTAAAGAAGAAGGAAACTCTAATATTGAAATTGGTTCTAAAATGATAAAAGATATCTCTATTCAAAATAGCCAGATATTGGGATGGCTTTCAAACTCTCTATATATTGAATATACACAAGATAACAATGTATATATTGCAGATAAAGAGGGTGAGAATAAGAGTGTCATACTTGAAGGTACAGATATATATAAACATTTAGGAGTTACATACTCTAAAGATAATCTCTTTACACTCTCTGTAATAGAAGCTAACGAAGGGACTCCAATGTCTATCTCTATAGATAGATACAGTATACATTAATCTACTTCATCTTTACCTTGTCTGTAGCATAGAAGTTCTTCTTAAATCCCTTACCTAGCATCATCTCTGTATCTGCTTGTAGATATGGAATAA
>JACDJC010003591.1_pt1 | contig 11118 bp, 8 predicted proteins | sample 7454191 | NCBI WGS metagenome assembly JACDJC01 (sample SAMN14253291, study PRJNA609438) | sludge metagenome | isolation source: sludge after 25d culture with pyrite and EDTA | collected 2018-12-20
AGGGTTAACCAGCAGACCGGAAAGCACTTCACCAACGTATCGCTCACCGGAAAGTTGATCATAGAGGGGTATGAATTCTTCGTAAATTTTGTAACTATCGCCCTCATATCCCGCCTGAGCGCTGTCAGGATCAAAAAGATCGTACACCCTGCCGAGCGGGTACAACAAAAACCGATCCGCACCGCTCGAGAGCGGATTCTGGCACATCAGCGCGTTCATAGTGTACTGGCATGCCAATTCCTCGTAAGAGAAACGCTGCGAAATCGCCGGTCCTAACACTGTCTCGCCGCCCAGAACTGAATAGAATTCTCTGAAGACTGGCACTATTTCGTAAGTGCTGCTCGATAAAATTTCAGGTTTCTCCCCTGCTGATTGCGCGCATCCGGTCAGCAATAGCAGGGTCAGAAACAGGATCACCGTTACAGGAAAAATCCGCTTCCGCTCCACTTGTTTGCCTGTTTTTTCCGTAAAAACCAATGCCTTCATAAACTTCACTAAAACTATTATAAATTATTGTGGTCAAACGTCTCTTAGTAATGCGATTTAGCGGGTGATGGTAGAATGAAGAAAAGATCAGTATCTGGAGGTCTGCGGATGAGAAATGCAGTGATCATAGATGCGCTTCGCACCCCGATCGGCGCGCTGGGAGGCGCCCTGTCGCGGGTTCGCGCAGATGACCTGGCGGCGCTGGTGATCAGAGCGCTGGTGGAACGTAACCAGCTGGATCCCGCGCAGATCGAGCAGGTCTTTATGGGCTGCGCCAACCAGGCTGGCGAGGATAACCGCAACGTGGCGCGAATGGCTGCCCTGCTGGCGGAGCTGCCAGTTACCATCCCGGCAGTGACGTTCAACCGCCTTTGCGCTTCCGGTCTGACAGCGGTCAACGCCGCCCTCCATGCCATCCGCGCCGGGGAAGGTGATGTGTTCATCGCCGGCGGGGTGGAGAGCATGTCACGGGCACCGTATGTGATCGGCAAGGCTGAAAGCGGTTTTCCGTTTGGCAATCTTACCGCGTTCGATACCGCCCTGGGATGGCGCTTCCCCAACCCGCGCATGGCAGCGCTTCACGGCACTGACCCGATGGGTGAAACCGCCGAGAATATCGCCGATCAATTCGCAATCAGCCGCCAGGAGCAGGACCGCTTCGCAGCGCAAAGCCACGCGCGCGCGATCGCCGCAATGGATGCCGGAAAATTCTCTTCAGAGATACTGCCCGTACCGGTTCCGCAGAAGAAAGCTGATCCCCTGATTATTACGATGGATGAACGACCCCGGCGCGACACCACGCTCGAGTCGCTCGCCCGCTTGAGACCGGTTTTCCGCCAGGGCGGAACGGTGACCGCGGGCAACTCCTCCGGGATGAACGACGGCGCCGCGGCGCTGCTGGTGATGAGCGAGGAGAAAGCCGCTGCGCTGGGGCTCAAACCGATGGCACGCATCATGGCATCAGCCGCCGCCGGGGTTGAACCGCGCGTGATGGGGCTCGGTCCGATCACCGCCACTCGCAAAGCATTGCACCGCGCCGGGATAGAAGTCAGCGACCTGGGATTGATCGAATTGAATGAAGCCTTCGCGGTTCAAGCGCTGGCGGTCATCCGTGAACTGGGGTTATCAGAAGAGCTCACCAATGTCAACGGAGGCGCAATCGCCCTCGGACACCCGCTGGGATGCTCCGGTGCCCGCATCCTCACCACGCTCCTGTATGAAATGAAACGTAGAGCGGTTTCTGCCCCGCGTCCTTATTATGGTCTGGCGACCCTGTGTGTTGGGGTCGGACAGGGTGAAGCCACGGTGTTGGAATGGATCAGCGATTAGATCTTTTCTTTACTCTATGTTGGATGGGCTTATATGCCTGTTCTTAATACATTAACAGGAGCAATGCTCCTGTTTTTATTTCCTGCAGGCAAAGCCACTGCAGCAGCAGGAGGAACAGCACTTTTCAAAAAAGGGTATTTTAGGCATAATAATAGTCCACCGGTTTAATCGCCGGTGCAACAACTCCTGAACAACGGAGAAAAAGGAGGAAAAATGCCCCCAAAGGGTCGGATCGTTGTCAATGAGAACTACTGCAAGGGTTGTGAGATTTGTGTAGCCTTTTGTCCGCAACACGTACTTGGGTTGGAAATGGAGCACATCACCGCAAAAGGGTATCATCCCGCCGCCTTGATCGCGGAGGGCTGCACCGGATGCGGTATTTGCGCAGTGGTATGCCCCGAAGCAGCAATTACAGTTTACCGGATCAAGACCGGTGTCACCCGGGATCAGGAATAGGAGGAAGCGATGGCAAAAGTGTTAATGAAAGGGAATGAAGCTGTCGCGGAAGCCGCGGTTCGCGCGGGTCTCAACGCCTATTTCGGCTATCCGATCACCCCGCAAACTGAGCTATTGGAGTACATGTCCCATCGCATGCCGGAACTGGGACGTGTCTTTTTACAGGCAGAAAGTGAACCGGCTGCCATTAATATGGTTTACGGCGCTGCATGCACAGGTCAGCGTGTGATGAGTTCCTCATCCAGCCCGGGCGTGAGCCTGATGATGGAAGGCATCTCTTATATCGCTGGAACTGAGCTGCCGGTCGTGCTGGTTGACGTGATGCGGGGCGGCCCCGGTTTGGGCAACATCGCTCCGTCGCAGGCGGATTACACCCAGATCGTGCACGGCGGCGGGCATGGCGAATATCACGCCATTGTGCTGGCTCCGGGCAGCATCCAGGAAGCGGTAGACCTCACAGTCCTTGCTTTCGACCTGGCTGAAAAATACCGCTCGATTGTTGTCGTCCTTTCAGACGGCGCGATGGGGCAGATGATGGAACCCTGTGAATTACCACCCATGCAGCTGCTCAAGACAGTCCTACCCGACTGGGCGGTCACCGGTTCCGAAGGGCGAGAAAGGCGTTACCTTAGCTCGATCAATATCGACCCCAACGCCCAGGAAGTGATGAACTTCCGGGTGATGCGCCGCTGGCAGGAGATCGAAGCCAACGAAGTCCGGTTCAAGGAATACTACATGGACGACGCTGAACTGGTTGTAACCGGCTTCGGTTCAGGCGGACGGGTCGCGCTCTCCGCGGTGCGCGCTGCGCGTGAAGAAGGCATCAAGGTTGGACTCCTCCGACCGGTAACGGTAAGCCCCTTCCCTCGCAAGAGATACGAAGAAGTTGCCAAACGCGTCAAGGCAATGCTGGTGGTTGAAATGAACAACGGACAGATGCTTGATGACGTGATGCTTTCAACCAAAGGGCAGATACCGATCGAATTCTACGGACGTATGGGCGGTACATTCCTGATGCCCGACGAAGTGCTGCGCGAGATTCGTCGCATGGCTGCCGGCGACATACCGACTGAAGGTCATCCGCGGGATCGCTGGCTGGACCGCGTGAAGTGAGAGAGGTAAAGGAGTAGAACATGGTAATGACTGACAATGTGACTGAGGAAGTGGTTTACAAACGACCGGATGGTCTTACATCCGTAAACACCCATTACTGCCCGGGCTGCACCCACGGCACCGCCCACCGGCTGGTCGCGGAGGTGATCGACGAGATGGGGATCAAAGGAAAAACCATCGGGGTTGCTTCGGTTGGCTGCTCTGTATTCGCTTATAACTACATTAACGTGGACTTCGTCCAGGCTCCTCATGGTCGAGCCCCGGCGATGGCAACTGGTGTAAAACGACTGCTGCCCGACCGCGCGGTCTTCACCTACCAGGGTGACGGCGATATGATCTCGATCGGTACCGCTGAAATCGTGCACGCTGCCGCCCGCGGTGAAAACATCACTGTAATTTTCCTGAACAACGCTAACTATGGCATGACCGGCGGGCAAATGGCGCCTACCACCCTACCCGGGCAAAAAACAACTTCGTCACCTGCCGGTAGGGATGTTGAAGTACAGGGCTACCCTGTCAAAGCTTCCGAGATGCTGGCGACGCTTGATGGCGCTACATACGTGGTGCGGCGCTCGCTGCATGACCCCAAGAACATCCGTCTGGCGAAGAAAGCCATCCGCACTGCTTTCGAAGTACAGATGCGCGGTTTAGGCTTTTCGATGGTGGAATTGCTCTCCATCTGCCCTACCAACTGGGGGTTTTCACCAATCGAGTCGATGCACTGGATGGAAGAGAATATGGTTAGCTACTATCCGCTGGGCGATTACAAGGTTCACCCCGCGGTGGCAAATCTCAGGTTCTAAGCCGGGAGGAATTATGCAAACAGAAATCATAATTGCGGGTTTTGGCGGTCAGGGTGTGCTCTTTGGCGGGCAGCTTTTGACCTACGCCGCGATGGATGAAGGCAAAGAGGTCACCTGGATCCCGTCGTACGGACCCGAGATGCGCGGTGGGACAGCCAACTGCACGGTGGTCATTTCCGATGAGGAGATAGGCTCACCCATGGTCAGTAATCCACAGGCAGCGATCGTGATGAATCTGCCTTCGCTGGATAAATACGAACCATTGATCAAACCGGGCGGCGTACTGGTGATCAATGAATCAATGGTCGACCGCAAACCGGTCCGCAAGGATATCAAGGTAGTGATGTTGAAAGCGAACGATATCGCAGAAAAATTGGGGGACAGGCGCATGTCCAACATGGTAATGTTGGGCGCGTTGATCGCCAACTTGCCGGTGCTGCCGCAGAACGCGATCAAAAAAGCATTGGAGGGTCACCTGCCCGCACGCCACAAAAAACTGCTGCCATTGAACTACGAAGCCCTGAGCGAGGGCGCAAAGTTTATAGCGAATTAGCATACAGGGTGGGCTCAAAACACGAGCCCACCTTTTTTCTACTTTCGACAAAATCCTGATTCTGTCTGATTAATAGCACGATCATGACCGCTTGCAATCATCTTCAAATTATGATATAGTATTTCCAATTCAGAGAGAACCGTCTTTCCTTCTCTCAAGCCAATTAAATCGCTCCGTGTTTGGAGTGATTTTTTCCTATCTATATTGATTCTTGGGGCTATCTCTGATCGTAGGAAAAAAACCTGACAAGGAAATCAACATGCCAATTTCATTCTTGACATCCGAAGGATATCAAAAGCTGCAGGATGAGCTTGAATACCTGCGCACGACCAGGCGCGAACAGGTCGCGCAACGACTCCACGAAGCCATCGAAGGCGGTGAACTTTTAGACAACGCTGAGTTGGAGGCTGCCAAAAACGAACAGGCTTTTCTGGAGGGCAGCATCAAGGAACTTGAAATATTGCTGGCTACCGCCCGCGTAGTGGATGACTCCGAGGTCGATCGCGAGACCATCCAGATCGGTAATGCGGTGACCATCCAGGAAGAAGGATCAACCGAAGAAGAGACTTACGAGATCGTCGGTGTGGCTGAAGCTGATCCCGCCGAGGGCAAGATCTCAAATGAATCACCCATGGGACGCGCACTGCTGGGTAAGCGTGTGGGCGACCTTGTACAGGTCGAAGCACCCGCTGGTTCTTATACCATCAAGGTGCTCAAAGTGGACCTGTAAACCTTTCGGGGGTCACGCCGACGAGCAACCTGGCTGATCCAATCTCTGACAACAAAACAGAGGCCTGCCCCCCGCAACTCCCGGGCAGGCTTGCTGATTAAAAAGGATGTGACTTATGGAATTAACCGAGCTGGAAAAAATCCGTTTTGAAAAAGCGCAGCAGATGCGCGCGGAAGGGGTTGAACCTTACCCAACCCGCACTGAGGTCAATTCATCGACGGCTGAGGCTGTCCGTAAGTTTGAAGCCGCCGAAGCCGCTGGAAGCACGGAAACCCTCACCGCCACCCTGGGTGGCCGTATCCGCGCGTTGCGCCTGATGGGTAAGCTGGCTTTCGCGCACATCGAAGATGGCAGCGGGCGTATTCAACTCTTCTTCCGCGTCAACGAGCTGGGTGAATCTGAACTGCAGCGCTTCAAGGATCAATTCGATATCGGCGATTTCATCCAGGCGGGCGGCGATCTCCTCCGCACGCGCACTGGAGAGATCAGCCTGCTTGTGAAGGATTTTAAAATGCTCGCCAAAGCGATAACCCCGCTGCCGGCAGCGAAGGACGAGGTGGTCGATGGGCAGGTGATCCGCCACGCCACGCTCGCCGACCCCGAGACCCGCTACCGCCAGCGCTACGCTGACCTGGCAGTCAACGATGAGGTGCGCAAGATCTTCCGCACCCGCGCAAAAGTGGTCAGCGCGCTGCGCGATTTTCTGGATGAAAAAGGGTTCCTCGAAGTCGAGACGCCCATCCTGCAGCCCATCTACGGCGGGGCGGCGGCAAAACCTTTTACCACCTTTCACAACCAGCTCAAGCAGCAGCTTTACCTGCGCATTTCGTTCGAGCTTTATCTCAAGCGTCTGACCGTGGGCGGATTGGACCGCGTGTATGAGATCGGGCGCGATTTCCGCAACGAGGGCGTATCTTACAAGCATAATCCCGAGTTCACCCAGCTGGAATTCTACTGGGCGTACGCGGATTACCTGCAGGTGATGGAACTCACCGAGGAAATGATCGCTTATGTGCTGGATAAAGTGATTGGCACCCGCAAGATCATGTACGATGGCAGGGAGTTGGATTTCAACCCGCCCTGGAAGCGGGTGAACCTGCGCCAGAGCCTGATCGATCGCGCGGAAATCGATATCAACGAGCATCCCACTGCTGAGTCGCTGGAAAAAGCCATGGAAGACATGGGAATAAAGTTCAAACCCGGCGAGGCGCGCGGCAAGTTGATCGGGCAGCTGCTGGAGGAGTATGTCGAACCAACCCTGATCCAGCCAACCTTTATGTACGATTACCCGCGCGACATCTCCCCGCTCGCCAAGAACCTGCCGGGCGACCCGAACACAGTGGAGCGCTTCGAGGGCTTTGTGAATGGGATGGAACTGTGCAACGCCTTCACCGAGTTGAACGATCCCCTGGAGCAGGAGAAACGCTTCCTGGAGATGGGGCGCGAGTACGAAGCCGACGACGAGGAACGCCACCCGATGGACGAGGATTACCTGCGGGCGATGTCTTACGGTATGCCGCCGCAGGGCGGGTTTGGCCTGGGAGTCGACCGCCTGGTGATGGTGCTCACCGGTCAGAAAAATATCCGCGAGGTGCTGCTCTTCCCGCACCTGCGCGAACGGGAGGATTAGCAAGTATTCCCTAAATTTATTTGTGGGGCAGATTGGGTGTTCAAATTACTCTGTGTGAAGACACAGAGTTTTTTGTCCTCAAATCTGAGGGTGACCAATCAATACACTCTTTTTCAAGCACAGCATCATCTTCTACTCAGGCATTAAATCGTTGATCAGTTCATCATAAAAAGCTCTTCACTCTTTCATCAATTTTTTTGTTGTATATTTAAAGATACTCAACTTTATCACATCAAGATGGCTGATTTTACCTGGAGGGTTGGTGGATAATCTAAGAAAATACGTGGATTGTTTTTTTGATCAACTGGAAATTTTTGAGGACATTGAAAGAGGTCACAATTATAAGTCGTTTATCCAACAGTCAGTCCGCGACTTCCTTACCAGCGAATCCAAATCTACAGCTTTTGCGGTTTTTCAGACTTTCTTCGATGCTTACCGAATTAGTATTCCGGGACAAGCCAATCCATTTATTGATCTGATAGATGTTTTACGTAATTACGAAGAACAGGCAGCACCACTGATTGACAAACAACGGGACCATTACATACATTCAGTTAACGTTTTCTTACTGGGGTTAAGTATTTATGCGCAAAACAATAATTTTCAGAGTGCATTCAACGATAGAAACCTCAATAAAACTGATTATCCTTTTTCATATGATACCCGCCACGAAGAATTTTTTTACCGTTGGGGGATTGCCTCTCTCTTCCATGATATTGGTTACCCCATTGAGATAATCGGAAAACAGCTTAATAAATTTATGAATTTTATTATTGGAATTGATAGCGAGCGAACAAATCATGTTCGTTTGGAGTTTGAGAACCTTCAAGAACTTAACACCATTAAGGAAGTCATCCCAAAAAGGGATTTTACAAAAAGCTTTTACGACAAAAATGTCAGCTGTGGTCATGTCGATCTTCTAACACCCCTTGACTTGCTCGCGCTCAAGCTGCACCTCTCACTTGGTGTTAATTTAGATCAAATTATAAGAATTCTGGGTGATTTTGAAAATTTCATGGAATCATCCGGTTTTATCGATCATGGTTTTTTTAGTGCGTTGATTGTGCTTAAGTGGTATGGATTCCTCATCCAAACCTGCGGGTACAAGCCGGATTACTTTTATTATCCAGTTTTAGATAGTGCTAGTGCCATCCTGCTCCATAATTTCTACAGAAATGTAATCATGAAACCGCCTTTTGAACATGGCAGTCTATCCGCTATGGAACATCCAATCGCGTACCTCCTGATTCTATGTGATGAAATCCAGGAGTGGAATCGGCAGGCTTACGGTATTTTGGATGTAGGGCGCGTTCAGGCTGACCAAATCTCACTGGCAATCACGGATGAGCGCCTGGATGTCACTTACATAACAAACTATGGTAATCTGCCAGAGAGTTTTCCGATTGATAAAAAAAGTTTGATTGACCGGATGTTAAACACAAAACAGATTTTCCGCAGCGGTATCCGTTTTAAATGTCAGTCGCTGGACGAGCAGAAAATGATGATTGAAAAATCAAAGGACACGCGATCAATTATCCCCCGCCCATTGCTTGAGAACTTGGAAAGAATGGCAGTCGCAATTCATGAGCTTTACAATCAGAAACAATTGGAACGCTTCCCTGACCGACCACTTTCTTATCCGAGTTTTGCGGACTTACCCGATTCCATCAAATACTCCAATTTACGACAGGCACGAAGCATCGTGAAAAAGATCGATCTAATTGGCTGGAAAATCCGCCCTATTGAGGACGAGGGAAACCAGATCAAGTTTCTTCCAGAAGAAGTGGTAGAAATTCTAGCCAGGATTGAACATGAAGATTGGGTTCGCGAACGCATAGAAAATGGCTGGGTTTTCGGAAAAAACAAAGACGTAGAGAAGAAGATAACCCCTTATTTGGTGCCTTACGAGACACTTGACGAAACCATCAAAGAGCGCGATCGAGACACCATCCGCAACATTCCCGCATTGCTTAAGATGGTGGGTTTAGTGCTACATGAAAAATAAAAATCGATAACCACAAACAATTATCGTTTATCAATTTGATGCAAAATTTTGGTCAGCTTCTCCCGCAGGCAATTGGTTTTTTATTTACCAGTTGAATCCAACACTATCGTCCAACGGGGGTCGATTTCTCCCGGCTTTCTTGATGTCTGAGTTGGAACAGATGGATTTTGAGAATCCATTGAAAACCTGTAAAATGAATGTATTATTCAAGCATTGTCCGTGACTTTTTTCTGTTCCCGTTGCACTGGAGGTCGGATTGAACGATCCAAATCCACCATCGAGAAATTATCCCAACCCGGAAAAAAATAGTTCGTCGGGTTGGAGTAGAGCTCTTGTCCGAATTTTCCGGGATAACAAAATTTTAATCCTGTTTGTGCTTGGTGTGACCTCAATTATCCTTGGCACAACCGGTTTTACAAAATACTTCAGCCAGACCAACGATTCCAAATCCATCGCAACAGCCTTCTATAACGCGCTGTGGTTGTTTACCATTGAAGCGGGTAACTTGCGTGAACCGATTCCATGGGAACTTGAAGTAGCGAGGTGGTTATCACCAATGGTCGCAATGTACGCCGTTCTATTAGGGTTCGCGGTTATTTTTCGTGACCAGGTTAAATTGCTTGGGCTTTCCTTTCTTCGCAACCACGTGATCATTTGCGGGCTGGGTGATACAGGGATGAACCTCGCGCGCAGTTTCAGAGAAAACGACTTCGCAGTGGCGGTTATTGAAAAGGATAGCAGTAATCCTCACATCGCCGGTTGTCGCGAATTGGGCGCTGTTGTACTCACCGGAGACGCGACGGACAAATACTTCCTGTGCAAAGCCGGGGTTAAAAAAGCGGCGTACCTGGTGGCTGTGTGCGGTGACGATGGTGTCAATTCCGACATCGCTTTAACTGCCAGGCGGATTGTTCAGGATCGCAAAAATGGCAAATTGAATTGCGCCATCCAAATTAAAGATCCCGGACTTTGGACTGTTGTAAGAGCGCAGGAATTTTTGGCCAAATCCGATCTGAATTTCAGGTTGCACATATTCAATCTCTACGACCAGGGCGCAAAACAATTATTCAGGGAATTTCCGGTAAATGGAAAGTCGCCTCTCGATTGCTCGCCGCCAAAATTGATCATCATTGGGGCGGGAGATTTTTCTGAACAAATAATTTTGAATGCGGCTCGCCAATGGGTTCCTTGCTTTGACTCAACGAATCAACCTGTTCAGATAACCCTCCTTGATCCCAATGCGAAAGCTTTTGCCCGCTGCATCACTAATTCGTATTCACTGGTCTCCGAAACATGTAAGATTCACTGCACTGAAATTGACCCTGGTTTTATCACCCCATCGGACATGGATTTTCAGAACCAAAATGAACAATGGGACAATACTTACATTTTTCTCTTAGTCGAAAACGAATCCATCAGTCTGAGGTTGGCCTTGTCCATTCTGGAAAAATTAAGACCTCGATCTCCGCGTATATTGGTCCGGATGAAAGAGGAAAAAGGGCTTGCCAATCTTATTCGCGAATCGAACAGAGACAAGCGGTTGTTCGAAAACTTGAAGCTGTTCGGATTGATGGAAAAAACGTGCAAAAAAGAAATGATATTCAACTCGAGCCTCGAAGCAATTTCGCGCGCGATTCACGAAGAATACGTTCGCAAGGAAGCCGAAAAAGGCAACCTGCCCGGCTCCAGCCCAATCCTGGTGGACTGGAACAGTCTCCCAGAAGACATAAAAGAGATGAATCGCGAACAGGCCGATGGCATTGCGGAAAAATTATCTGCGGTCGGTTGCGGGATCATGCCATGGTATGAATTTGAAGCTGAAAAATTCTCTTTCACCCCCGCTGAAATTGAAATGCTTGCCGGGTTGGAACATCAGCGCTGGATGGAGCAAAAACTCAGGCAGGGTTGGGTTTACGGTGAAACCAGGGATGACCGGCTCAAAAAACACCCCTCACTTGTTCCTTACACAGATCCTCGTTTGTCAGAATCAGAAAAAGACAAGGATCGCAACAC
>JACDJC010003592.1_pt1 | contig 11116 bp, 10 predicted proteins | sample 7454191 | NCBI WGS metagenome assembly JACDJC01 (sample SAMN14253291, study PRJNA609438) | sludge metagenome | isolation source: sludge after 25d culture with pyrite and EDTA | collected 2018-12-20
TCCTATATTGGTCTTTGCAGGGATATATTGACGGAGGAGAACAGCCGTGCAATTTTACAGGAAGTACAGGATCGCTTGTTCACAATTGGCTCCTCCTTAGCCTGTGACCCTATCAAAGAGCCAAAGATGAGAATACCTGATCTGAAAGAAAAAGATGTGGAGCTATTGGAAAAAGAAATGGATAAAATGAATGAATCTATTCCAGAAATGAAAAGTTTTATACTGCCCGGCGGTCACACCACAGTTTCTCATTTACACATTGCCCGTTGTATTTGCCGCAGGGCAGAACGTTGTTGCGTCCGGTTGGAATTAGAAAGCCTTGAAGTGGAACAAGTAATCCTTAAATACCTCAACCGCCTTAGTGATTATTTATTTGTATTAAGCCGCTACACCGGTCACCAGTTACTTGTGGGAGAAATACCCTGGAAGCCAAGAGTTTAACTTTATTGCTGTTTATTATTGCTGAAATTAGTACCAAATTTTGCTATTTTACCAATTAATTATTAACCTGTTCGGCATATTAATAGCACCCGGACGTTTAATGTATCTGTAAACAATTAATAAATGCGGCTACAACTAATTTCAGCAGTTACTTCACTAACATATCTGCTTAGCAGTTGTCAGCCCAGTCCCGTTGACCCACCACCCAATGGACCAGTGGTATTGAGAGATACCACTATCAATAATATTTTATACGGAACTGATCCTGCCCAGAAATTAGACCTCGGTTTACCAGCTAACAGAACGTCCAATACCCCGCTGGTGGTTATTGTTCATGGCGGAGGTTGGGCCACCGGAGATAAAAATGAATTAACATGGGCCCTTAATGGATTAAAACAAAGGGGTTTTGCCGTTGCCAATATTAATTACCGTTTAACTTTAAATACAGCAGATAACTATAAAATGCAGTTGGATGATATTGACAGTGCTGTTCAGTTCACTTTGCGCCAGTCATCTGTTCACACTTTCAATAGCCAGAAATTATATATCGTGGGTCACAGTGCCGGTGGTCATCTTTCTCTCTGTTATGCGTATACAAGAAATACAAATGGTAAAGTAAAAGCAGCAGGTTCGCTGGCAGGCCCAACAGACCTTTTTACTATGGCTTATTACAGTTTTAATATCTACAATCCATTACTCAATCCTTACCTCGGTATACCATTGATTCCTGTAACACCGGTTTCTGAACAACGGTATAAAAGTTGCAGCCCCCAATACCAGGCTACAACAACTGCTCCCGCCACTATTTTCTTACATGGCGAACTTGATATAATTGTAAACCCTGACCAGAGCAGTGGCATGTATGCTAAACTTGGAACCCTTGGAGTTGACAGAAAACTGGTAATCTATCCACTCACTTTTCACGACTGGTGGACTGATGGAACTAAAGTAGCTAACACACTGGATGAGTTAAAAACATGGTTCAATAACCATCCCTGATTAAAATTTCTTTACTGCACAATCTTACCATCTTTCATATGCAATACCCGGTCACTTAGCTGTGCCAGTTCTTCATTATGTGTAACAATCAGAAATGTTTGACTGAATTGTTCCCGTAAATCAAAAAACAACCGGTGCAGGTCTTTGGCATTGGCTGAATCGAGATTACCGGTGGGTTCATCAGCAAAAATTATATCAGGTTTATTAATCAATGCTCTTGCTACAGCCACCCGTTGTTGTTCACCCCCGGACAGTTGATTTGGTTTATTATCCATTCTTTGTGACAGCCCCAGCATAGTTAATAATTTTTTTGCTTCCGTTTTAACTTCCGGTTTCTTTCTGCCTGCCAGCCAGGCAGGTATAGAAACATTTTCTAATGCACTAAACTCGGGCAGTAAATGATGAAACTGAAAAACAAAGCCGATATGCTTATTTCGGAAAGCAGCCAACTTTTTGCCACTTAATGAATTGATGATAACATTATTCATACTCACTTCACCCATGTCTGCTTTATCCAAGGTGCCAAGGATATGCAATAAAGTGCTTTTCCCGGAACCGGAAGGGCCTACAATCGCAACTACTTCTCCCCTCCCAATTTCCACATCAACCCCCTTCAGAACTTCAACTTTTCCGTATCGTTTATAAATTTTTTTGCCGGTTATCATCAGTCAAATATCGCAAATAGAGGGCAGCAGCAAAAACAATGGTTTCGGATATACCTGAAATCTTAAGAAATCCTTCAAAACCTGGTGAACAACTAAGGATTTGGAAAATTCGTTAATACAACTACATTTGCGGAAAATTAGGGGGTATCCGAAAGGAAGTTGGATGCCCAAAACCTTATTCAAAAACAAAAACCCTGAGAAGATGTTTTGGACTTTAGAACTAGCCTCGTACCTTGAAGACGCACCCTGGCCCGCTACCAAAGATGAGCTGATAGATTATTCTATCCGCTCTGGAGCTCCCATTGAAGTGGTAGAAAACCTGCAGGAATTAGAAGATGAAGGTGATGTATATGAGACTATCGAAGATATCTGGCCCGATTACCCTACCCAGGATGACTTCTTGTTTAATGAGGACGAGTATTAGGAAAATGATGAGCCTACATATTTATAAATAAAGCCTCCGTTTTGGAGGCTTTATTATTATGAAAATTAAGAATACCGGTGAAACACTGCAATCATCATCCCTAGTGTCACACCGGTTACTGCATATTCCTTTTCTGCATTTTACAAAGCTCCTTTCGCCATTTGCTTACTCTGAAACACCCAACTTCTGCATCACTTCGTTACTCACACCTGTTGTGGAATATCCCCCGTCATGAAACAGGTTTTGCATCGTCACCATTCTTGTTAAATCAGAAAACAGGGTTATGCAATAGTTGGCACAGTCTTCAGCTGTGGCATTGCCCAGTGGCGCTATAGAATTTGCAAAATCAAAGAAATCACCAAATCCTTTTATCCCGGTACCAGCTGTTGTCTTTGTTGGAGACTGAGAGACTGTATTAATGCGAACTTTCTTATCCACCCCATAATGATAACCAAAGCTGCGGGCAATAGATTCCAGCATTGCTTTAATATCAGCCATATCGGTATAAAAAGGATACGTACGCTGAGCAGCCATATAGGTTAGTGCCACCACACTACCCCACTCATTTATTGCATCCAACTTTTTCGCGACTGCAAGCATTTTATGAAATGACATGGCAGAGACATCAATCCCCTTCATAAAATAATCATAGTTAGATTCTGTATAAGGTATCTTTTTCCTGATATTAACACTCATTCCAATTGAATGGAGCACAAAGTCAATTTTTCCGCCCAATACTTCCTGTGATTTAGTGAACAGGGTGGTCAGTTCATCTACATTCGTGGCATCCGCAGGAATGATTTCTGATTTTGTTTTTTCAGCCAGTTTATTGATTTCACCCATCCGCATGGCGATGGGCGCATTTGTTAATACAATAGACGCACCTTCTTCATACGCTTTTTCAGCTACTTTCCAGGCAATGGAATTTTCATCCAGCGCACCAGTAATGATTCCTCTTTTTCCTTTTAAAAGATTATAAGCCATAGCATTTAATTTTAATGCGGTAAAAATAAGGAGATATTTCTAAGCCCCGCGAAAGACGAATTTTATGATAAAAACCAGTAAAAAAATATAGACAAAAATAAATGTAAACACAAAGAGCAAAAACAGTAAGAATTTCCGGGTTGATTCCTATGGTTTCATACCCTGTTGCAGGTATTTGTAAAACACCTGCACTGGTTTCAGTGACAGAAGAATAATCCCCAATATCAGTTTTGCTTTTAGTTTCAATTGCATCAGCTATTTCAATGATAAAAAGAAAGCTGCTGCAATATATACACTCTTAGTTTTACCCGGGTGGCCGGCAATAAATTATTGCCCGCAATTGGATACCTCTAACCAATACTGCGCTACATTTGTACAAGAACTGATTTTTTTAAATTTTTAAGTTCGACATTATGGATATCAGAACAATTATAACCGGAACCGGTTGTTACATCCCCCCCATCACAAAAACGAACAAAGAGTTTGTCACACAGGATTTTTATGGAGAAGATGGAAAGCTGATTACTACCCCCACACAGGATATTGTAGAGAAGTTCGGGGAAATAACGGGTATTGAAGAAAGGCGCTATGCAGCTGAAGACATGAATTCGTCCGATATGGCTACCATTGCAGCGAGACTAGCTATTGAAGATAGTGGTATTAACCCCGAGGATTTAGACCAGATCATTGTTGCCCAAAATTTTGGCAACGTTATTAAACATACCATTCAAACAGATGTATTGCCAGCATTAGCCTCCCGGGTAAAACATGACCTCGGTATAAAAAATCCCAATTGTGTAGCCTATGATATTTTGTTTGGCTGCCCGGGTTGGGTACAGGGGGTAATACAGGCAGACACCTATTTCAAAGCCGGTGTTGCCAAAAAGGCACTGGTAGTGGGTACAGAAACATTAAGCCGTGTAATTGATATCTATGACCGTGACAGTATGATCTTTTCTGATGGTGCCGGAGCAACCGTTTTAGAAGCAAGGCCTGCCGGATCAACCAATAGTGGAATTCTTTCCTGGAGTGTACAAAGTCATTGCCTGGATGAAGCCTATTATTTATTCCTCGGCAAAAGCAATCTTCCCGGCTCAGACCCCCGCATACGTTATATAAAAATGAAAGGAAGAAAAGTGTATGAATATGCAATGCTGTATGTGCCGGCAGCCATGAAAGATTGTTTGGATAAAGCCGACATCTCTATTCAAGAAGTAAAAAAAGTATTCATACACCAGGCCAATGAAAAAATGGATGAGGGCATTATACGCCGCCTCTACAAGTTATATGGGATCAGGGAAATCCCCGAACATGTCATGCCAATGAGTATTCATAAACTTGGCAACAGTTCTGTGGCAACCATTCCTACTTTATTCGATATGGTCAAAAAAGGATTTTGGGATAATCATGACCTCCGGGAAGGTGACATAGTTTTATTTGCTTCTGTTGGTGCCGGTATGAATATCAATGCTATCTGTTACCGGATGTAATACCTGGCAAGAAAGCACTTCCTCCCTTTCCATTATCTTCGCAGCTATTAAAAGAAGATACAGAACATGACGATTTCTTACAAATGGCTGAGTGAATACCTGCCCGTAACTGTCGACCCGGAAAGGCTGAGCCGAATCCTAACCTCGATCGGCCTGGAAGTGGAAAGTATGAATAAATTTGAAGAAGTAAAAGGCGGGTTACAGGGTTTAGTGATTGGGGAAGTAGTAAGTACTGAAAAACACCCGAACGCAGATAAACTTACAATTACCAACGTAAATATAGGACGCACAGATCCGTTACAAATCGTATGCGGTGCTCCGAATGTAGCTGCCGGGCAAAAAGTAGTTGTAGCTACTGTCGGCACAACCATTTACCCATCAACCGGCGATCCGTTAACCATGAAAGTGGCAACAATCCGAAATGTGGAAAGTCATGGTATGATTTGCGCAGAAGATGAAATCGGTTTAGGAACTTCTCATGCAGGCATAATGGTATTACCGGGTGAAGTAACTGTGGGCACCCCAGCCGCTGAGTATTTCCAGCCCTATAACGATATTGTTTATGAAATCGGCCTTACTCCCAACCGTATGGATGCCATGAGTCATTGGGGAGTGGCAAGAGATGTTTGTGCTTACTTAAGTCATCATGACAAAAAGGATATAAAGCCTAAACTACCGATTACCAATAGCCTTAAAATTGACAATACATCTTTTCTTATTGATGTAAAAGTTGAAAATGCTACCGCATGTCCCCGTTATTCCGGTATAAGTATCGATAATGTAACTATCAAAGAATCACCAAACTGGCTGCAACAAAAATTAAAAGCGATCGGACTAAGGCCTATTAATAATATAGTTGACATTACTAACTACATTCAACATGAAACAGGCCAGCCCCTTCATGCTTTTGATGCAGATGCTATCTATGGAAGAAAAATTATAGTTAAGAATCTGCCAGCAGGCACCAGGTTCGTAACCCTTGATGAAAAAGAAAGAACACTCAGTGCTGAAGACCTGATGATCTGTGACGAAAAAGAAGGCATGTGCATTGCCGGTGTATTTGGTGGTTTACACAGCGGGGTAACAGAGAAAACAAAAACGATTTTTCTTGAAAGTGCTTTTTTTGACGGCATAACCATTCGCAAATCGTCTTTCCGTCATGGATTGAGGACTGATGCTGCCAGCAGGTTTGAAAAGGGAACGGATATATCTGCAACAGTTAATGTATTGAAAAGAGCTGCCAACCTGATAAAGGAAATCTGCAATGGAGAAATCACCTCTGAAATTGTTGACATTTACCCAAAAAAGAAAGAGAAGACCGAAATTGCCATCAAATGGCATTACATTAAAAAACTGAGTGGCAAGAATTATCACCCCGATGCGGTGAAAAATATTCTTAACAGCCTTGGATTTGAAATTATGAAAGAAGGTATTGATGAATTGAGAGTAGCAGTCCCTTATCATAAACCCGATATCACTTTACCGGCCGATATCGTCGAGGAGATAGTAAGAATCGATGGTCTTGACAATATTGATATACCTGAAGCAATTACCATCACCCCTGCTGTTGAAGAGAATTTTGCCAAAGAAGTATACCGTGAAAAAACAGCTAACTACCTGGTGGGACTTGGCTTCAATGAAATGATGACGAATTCCATTACCAATGCAGCTTACTTCTCCGGAGAGGAATTGCAGAGCATGGTAACGATGAAGAACAGCCTGAGTGCCGAGCTGAATATACTACGCAATTCACTTTTTGAAACAGCACTGGAAGTAGTGGCTCATAACCTGAACCACAAGAATAATTCTCTTCGCCTGTTTGAGTTTGGAAAAGCTTACAGTTCATCCGGACCGGGTAAGTATAATGAAAGCGAAAAATTATGTATTGTTATTTCGGGTAATAAAACCGAAGATAGCTGGAAACAAAAAGGTGTTTCCGCTGATTTTTATTTATTAAAAGGAACGGTGGATGCCATGCTGAAATCACTGGGCATTATTCCCGTCTCCATAGAGAAATTATTTGTACCAAAACTGGATAATCATATTGTTTATAAGTTCAATAATCAAATTATCGCCGGGGCAGGTGAAGTAAAAAAAGCCATCCTGGATAAATTTGGCATCAAGCAACCAGTATTTCTTGCTGAACTTAACTGGCAATTCTTGTCGGAACAGGCGTCAACACAAACAACTACAATCAAAGAAATATCCAGGTACCCGGCAGTTCAACGAGACATTGCTATGATCGTTTCAAAGGAACTGGTATGGGAAGAAGTGCAAATGACTGTGCAAAAGATTAAGCTGGATAAACTGCAGGACATTAAACTCTTTGATATATTCGAAAGTGAAAAGCTAGGGGCCGGCAAAAAATCAATGGCCGTTAACTTTACTTTCCAGGATGAAGGCAAGACACTGACTGATAAAGAAATTGATGGCTGGATGAGTAAAATAATGACCAGCCTGGAAAAAGATTTACAGGCTGAAATCAGAAAATGAGTAACACAGAACTACATCTTAAACGAATACAGGATAAGCTTCAGCAATTGCTGAAACAGTATGCTGCTTTGCAAAAAGAAAACAGCCGCTTAATTCAGGAGTTAGCATCAGCACAACAAAAAATAGAAGCTTATCAAAAAAATACTGACGAATTAAAACAGCAAGTGAGTGTGTTGAAACTAAATACCGGAGAAATGAGTGAGGCGGATAAAAAAGAGTTTGAAAAGAGAATTAATGGATACCTGAAAGAGATTGACCGTTGTATTACTTTATTGGGGGAGTAGCTTACACTCTTTTTACTAAATTCATTTTCATTTCATTCTCGCCCTGTGAAAGTTCCAGTGTATACCGGCCATATGGCAAATCATTTAAACCTCCCCATATCAATTCTTCCCTGTCCTTTGCAATGTTTTTTTCCATGGTTCGGCAAATACTGCCTGTGTCATCCTTTAAAACACCACGAAGGCAATTACCTTTGGGAGTATTGAGTTGAAATTGTAATACATCAATAAAAACTGATGATTTAACTTTAGCAAACATAACGGCAAACGTTTTGGTTCGTAACTCGTTTCCCACAGTGGACCTTAACCTCTTTGTTTTCAATTGAGTAGCCGGATGCTTTTATAAAGTATCTAATGTAGTAAATGAAATCAGAAAATGCAAGCAATATGAATGAATTAATTCCTATTTCCGCCCTGATCGGCGACAGAACATACCGTATCAAGATTGATCCGAAAGATGAAGAGGTGGTAAGAAATACCCTCAAAACAATTAATGACAAGATTATTGAGTTTAAAACCCTGTTTGCCGGCAAGGATATGCAGGACTATATCGCCATGGTAATGATTTGGTATGCAACTGAACAGCAGGCCGGAAAATCGGCTCTTCTGGAAAAAGTAAACCTGGGTGAAAAGCTTGATTCAATAGAAAAACTACTGGACAATCATCTTAACCAATAAATAAGCCGGTCTTTGACCGGCTTATTATCAGATATATTCTCTTTACTGATTACAGCACTCATCTTCAGGGATTTGGAACAAATCCTTTTTTCCCTTCTATTGCTTTCCCTACCTTATTTTCCAGTTCCTCACCCCTTATATTTTTAGCTATTATTTTACCCTCCGTATCGAGCAGCAGGTTTTGGGGAATGGCTTTGATCCCATATTGCTTTGCAACTTCATTATCCCAGAATTTCAGATCACTAACCTGTGTCCAGTCCAATTTGTCGTCATGAATAGCTTTCATCCATTTTTCTTTTTGTCCCGGCCTGTCTAAAGAAACGCCGATGATATGAAAATTCCTGTCCTTATACTTATTGAACACTTTTACCACATTCGGATTTTCTGTACGGCAGGGGCCGCACCAGCTTGCCCAGAAGTCAATCAATAAATACCGTCCCTTAAAAGATGACAAAGAAACAGGATTACCCAACGTATCATTTTGAGTGAAGTCCATTGCCATTTTACCAATTCCAGTTTTCTTAGCTATCTCAAGATTCTCCTTAAACTCAATTGCAGAGGGATAGTTTTTATTAGCTCCGGATAATAAATTAAACACCGGCTCTATTTTATCAGCGTCAATATCCCAACCCGCATATTGTTGCAACGCATACATGGCCAAAGGAGAAGACGGATTCCTTTTTACATATTCACCATATACTTTTTCACTTTTTTCTTTATCAATAGCATCTATCTGATCCTCCACTTTTGACTGGTTCTCCCTGTCTTTTGCTTTACCATATTCGGTATACTTTGCAATCAATGGCTTCATTCTTTCTTCAAATGGCTTTTCCTGTTCTTTCAATTTTACAAACTCGGAATGAGCCGCTGAGCCTTTTACCTTAACATTACTAAATGAATCAACTGATGTGATCTTTATTTTTCCGGGCTGTAAAAAGACAGCCACCATATCCCTGCCGGTAACTGTAGCTATTTTATTACCATCATCACCAGACCTGTATTTTACCCTCAATCTTCCCAACACCGGCTCAGCAATTTCTCCAGCAAAGGAATATTTACCCCCTTTTGTTTGAAAACTATCGGTTTTCCATTCACCATTGGTGCGGTATTGCAGAAAAACCCAGTCTGGTATATATTTCAGGTTCTTAACTTTCCCCGCAAGGCTAAAGGTTTTACTTTTATCCTGTGCCATGGCAAAAAATGGCAAAAGACCAATGAGAAGGATTATTTTTTTCATGTACTTATTTTCAGGCCAGCAATTTACAGAAATGAACATCCTTTACCATCGTTAAAAATGCCGAAAGCCTTAAAATCTTACACAAAAGGCAACAAAATACCCGATTTCATCCGTTAAGTCCTGTTTTGTATCTTCGCTAATTACATAAACTTCTGTATTCCTGACAGATGCAGGTATGAAGTTTAGATTAAACAATAGCATTGTGCAACAATTAAACAAAAAAATTAATGGATCCGAATATACTATCCGTCATCATCGGCGCTGCTGCCCTTATTGTGGGCATCATACTGGGTAAATTCCTTTTTGCAAAAAATACCCGTAAACAACTAGAAGAAGCAGAACTACAATCGCAGACCATCCTCAAGGAAGCTGAATTACGAGCTGAAACCATCCGGAAAGAAAAAGAACTGGAAGCGAAGGAGAAGTTTGTGCAGATGAAATCTGCCCACGACAGGGAAATACTCGACAAGAACAAAAAACTAAATGATACGGAAAACCGGATCCGTCAGAAGGAACAAACCATAAACCAGAAAGAAGGCAACCTTGATAAACAAATAAAAGAAAACGAAGCTATCAAGGAAAACCTGAACCGCCAGATTGAACTGGTTAATATCAAAAGAACTGAACTGGAAAAACACCAGGAAGAGCATATACGCCGTTTGGAAAAAATATCCAACCTTTCTGCTGAAGATGCAAAAGCCCAGTTGATCGAAAGTCTGAAAAACGAAGCCCATTCAAAGGCACTTGCATTGCAACAGGAAATAATAGAGGATGCTAAACAAAAAGCCGGAAAGGAAGCCCGTAAAATCGTTATTCAAACAATACAAAGAACTGCTGCAGAGCAGGCTATTGAAAACTCTATTACTGTATTCAACCTGGAAAGTGATGAGATAAAAGGACAGATCATCGGCCGTGAAGGTCGTAATATTCGTGCCATTGAAGCAGCTACCGGTGTTGACCTTATAGTGGATGATACTCCAGAAGCCATTCTTTTATCAAGTTTCGATCCTCTTCGCCGGGAAATTGCCCGTTTGAGTTTACAAAGACTGGTGGCCGATGGTCGTATTCATCCTGCCAGGATCGAAGAGGTGGTTGAAAAAACCAAAAAACAAATAGAAGAACAAGTGATGGAAATTGGCGAGAGAACGGTTATCGAATTGGGCATTCATGGACTACATAAGGAACTGGTGAGAATGGTTGGCAGAATGAGATTCCGCTCTTCTTACGGTCAAAACCTGCTGATGCATAGCCGCGAGACAGCGAACCTTTGCGCCACCATGGCGGCTGAACTAGGGTTGAACGCTAAACTTGCCAAAAGGGCCGGCCTGCTTCACGATATAGGAAAAGTACCTGATGAAGAAAGTGAGTTGAGCCACGCCCTGCTTGGAGCTAAACTGGCCGAAAAATATGGTGAAAACCCTGCA
>JACDJC010003593.1_pt1 | contig 11115 bp, 14 predicted proteins | sample 7454191 | NCBI WGS metagenome assembly JACDJC01 (sample SAMN14253291, study PRJNA609438) | sludge metagenome | isolation source: sludge after 25d culture with pyrite and EDTA | collected 2018-12-20
ACCACCCAGGTGGCGCTGCCCTTCAACCGTCATGAGCTCCGCTTCGAGGATCCGGCCACCGGCGCTCGCGTGGCGCTCGTGCTCGATCACCTCACGCCCGACGTCGGCTCGGCCAAGGTGCTCGGCCAGCGCGCCCGCATCCAGCTCGGCTACGGCCAGCGGGTTCCCAACTTCGGCCAGGTGGGCCGGGCCCTGCGCCAAGAGATGGCTTCGACGTTCGTCGTGTCCCCCGAGCCGGGTCGGGTGACCTTCGACGCCGACCTCTCCAGCGGGTTCGTCTACTGCCAGGTCGACCTGCTGTGGGAGCTGGACCGCTATGTCGACGACTCGATGGACGTCGATGCCGATCTGCTCCGCAAGCACCTGGCCGCGACGGTCCACACCCTCCGCAAGTTTCTTCAGCTGCGCTTCGCCGGCTGATCATCCACCTTCAACGGGAGTCCTCCATGGGCCTGTTCGACACCGCCACCGGCTACCAACACAAGGCCGAGCTTCGCGAGTCCAAAGACGAGATCCTCGTCGGCGAGCTGATCCGAGGCCTCTCTGCGCTGGGCTGGAACCCCTATCGGCTGATCGCCGACTCCGACCGTCAGGCGGTGGGGTTCAAGGTGCCCGCCGACCCGGTGATCTCGGCCTACTCGCTGACCGTCGACCGCAAGAGCGGATCGGGCATGATCACCCAGAAGCTGGGCTCCCGGACGGTGCTCGGGTTCGTCGCCGAGATTCACAACAAGGTGGTCGACCCCGACGATCTGGCCACGATGTGGCGCACCGACATGGCCAACCTGTTCAAGTTGCCCGTGGCGGGCGAGGTGCGCATCAACCACCAGCTCAACCGCGTGGTCGCCCGCACACACCATCTGGTGGACATCGATTCCTACGTCGACGGCACCAACGTCAACCTGGGCGCCCTGGTCGAGTGGACCCAGACCCAGTTCCTTGCGCTCCGTGAGCAGCTGCTCCCGCTGAAGAAGGGCTGACCAGCGGACGAACTCGCTGGGGGCCGGGCCGGTCGTGCACCTAGGTTGACGCGATGTTGACTCAACCGGGGCTCACCTCTCCGGGCGTCGCTCCGAGCGGCTCCCACCCCCTCCGCCGGCTGTGGAACTTCGCCCAGGCGGATCATCGGGCGGTGATCGTCGGCACCGTCCTGTCGGTGCTCAACAAGTTCTTCGACGTGCTCCCCGAGCTGCTGATTGGTGTCGCAGTCGACGTGGTGGTCCGGGGCAACCAATCGCTGGTGGCCGACTGGTTCGGCATCGAGGACCGCTGGTCCCAGCTACTCCTGCTGGCCGGGGTCACCGTCGTCATCTGGGTGTTCGAGTCGATCACCGACTACGCCTCGTCGATCGTTTGGCGCAACCTGGCCCAATCGGTCGAGCACACCGCCCGCTCCGACCTCTACCGCCACCTGCAGACGCTGGAGCTGGCCTGGTTTGAGGACCGGTCGTCAGGCGGCTTGTTGTCGGTGGTCAACGACGACGTCAACCAGCTGGAACGGTTTTTGGACGTCGGGGCCAGCGAGGTGATCCGCACCGCCACCAACGTCGTGTTGGTGGGCGCCTTCTTCTTCATCGTGTCGCCGACGCTGGCCCTGGTCGCCTTCTTGCCGATCCCCTTGATCATCGCCGGCTCGCTGCGCTACCAGCGCCGACTCGAGCCCCACTACGCAGCGGTTCGTGACAGCGTCGGTGACCTCTCGACGACGCTGACCAACAACCTGGGAGGCATCGCCACGATCCGGTCGTTCGTCGCCGAGGAGCGGGAGGCCCGCCGGGTCGACCGCCTCAGCGAGAACTACCGCGACGCCAACCGTCGGGCGATCAAGGTGTCCTCTGCGTTCGTTCCTCTCATTCGCATGGCGATCCTGGCGGCGTTCACCGTCACGCTGCTCGTCGGCGGCCGGGCGGCGATCGAGGGCGCCTTGGCGGTCGGGCTGTTCTCGACCCTGGTGTTCATGACCCAGCGATTGTTGTGGCCGCTCACCCGCATGGGCGAGGTGATGGACCTTTACCAGCGGGCGGCCGCCTCGGTCATCCGCATCCTCGACCTGTTGGCGGTGCAACCCGGCATCCGCCCGGGAGCTCGGGAGCTGGCCGCGCCCGTGCGTGGCGCCGTGCGCTTCGACCGGGTGGACTTCGCCTACGGCGCAACCGCGGCGGCGCCGGGTGAGCGCCCCGAGGCACACCCGGTGCTGTCCGGGTTCGACCTCGACATCGCGGCCGGCGAAACCCACGCCCTCGTCGGCACCACCGGGGCGGGTAAGTCCACCGTGCTCAAGTTGCTGCTCCGGTTCTACGAACCGACCGGCGGCACGATCAGCATCGACGGGATCGACACCGCCGAGTTGGGCTTCGCCTCCCTTCGGGGCGCGATCGGCTATGTCAGCCAGGACACCTTCCTCTTCGACGGCACCGTCGCCGAGAACCTGGCCTACGGTCGCCCCGACGCGCCCCGGGAGGAGCTGGTCCGCGCCGCCGAGTTGGCCGAGGCCGGCGACTTCATCCGGGCGTTGCCCCACGGCTACGACACCAGGGTGGGCGAACGGGGCCAGAAGCTGTCGGGCGGCCAGCGCCAGCGCCTGTCGATCGCTCGGGCCATCGTGGCCGACCCGGCCATCCTCGTGCTCGACGAGGCCACCTCGGCGGTCGACAACGAAACCGAGGCCGCCATCCAGCGGTCGCTGGCCAAGGTGTCGGCCGAGCGCACCACGCTGATCATCGCCCACCGCTTGTCCACCGTCCGCTGGGCTCATGCCATCCACGTGCTGGAGGCGGGCAGGATCGTCGAGTCCGGCACCCACGACGAGCTGCTCGCCGACGGCGGCATGTACGCAGCCCTGTGGCGGGTGCAGACCGGCGAGGCGGCCCTCAGCGGTTGATGAGGGCTTCGAGGGCCTGCCACTGCTCGGGGGTGATCACCGACGGGTTGCCGATTCGGGGCACCCGCCGCACCTCGAGGCGGCGCAGCACCGGCACGCCATCGGTGCGCTCGACCTCCACCGGTCGAACGAGCACGTCCAACGCAACCTGCACCCTGGGCCTCGGTCGATCCCGGGCGGCCGTGCTGACCCAACGGTGGTCGTCCACGTCGCCCGGTTGCAGCTCACAGCGGTCCGGTCGCTCGATCACCGTGCCGGCGGCCACCACGCCGGCTGGGCCCGTCCACCCTCGGGTACGCCACAGCACCACCGGATCCCCGGGCTCGATCAGCTCGACCCGGTAGGTGGACGCCAGCCGCCAGGACGTCGGCACCTCACCCGCCGTCAGCGCCCCCTCCAGGTCCCACACCCCGGGGGCCGCCTTGAGCAGCCAGCCGCCGATACGGGTGCCGTCTCGCAGCGTGCGCTTCAGCGGCGCTTCCAGAACTTCCAGCGGGGCCCCTTGGCCTTCCGGGTGCGGTCGGCGTCCACCTCGGAACGGATGCGGGGGCCGGCCTCGTTGACGATGTCCTCGGCCTCGTCGAGCAGCGCACCGATCGACGGGTCCTCGCCGACGCTCTTGGGTGCAACGGGGGTGGGGGGCGTCACCAGCGAGCCGTGGGCCCAATTCACGTCGGCCATCCGCGGCGTGTACGACGAACAGTCGTCGGGGCAGCGCCACGGCGCCTCCGGCGCCAAGTCCAGGTCGCACTTCCGCACGGTATCGCCGTTGGGGTAGCTGCGGCTCTCGAAGTATTTACAGTTTTGCCGCATCGTCATCGTGGGCGTCCTCCCGGGGTTGACCTCAGGATATTGGCTGATCGCGTCGCTGGGTCGACACCACCGACGTCCCGGTGCGGGTGACGGCGCGCCGTCGACGGTCGCACCTCGGTCACTAGGGTGGGTTGCGTGCACCAGCAGTTCAGCTCCGTCACCCCCCAGGACCACCTGGACGAGGGCACGGCGACACCTGACGGCCAGGAACACGGCGCCAGGGAACACGGCGCCCACGAACACAGTGCCCACGAACACGGTGCTTCCGATCATCGCACCATCTCCTCTGAGGCCACCGGCCATCACGGCGCCGACCCTGGCGCCGCCGCTGCGGCGGCGAGGTGGCGTCGGCTGGCTCCGCTGGCCGTCGGCGGGCTGACCGCTGCGGCCACCCTGGCGGTCACCTGGTGGAACCCGAGCGACACCGGGGCGCCACTGTGCCCGTCCAAGTTCGTGTTCGGCGTCGACTGCCCGTTCTGTGGCACCACCCGCGCCACCGCTGCGCTCGCCCGAGGCCAGTTTGGCCGGGCCCTCGACCACAATGCGTTGTGGGTGGTGCTGATCCCCTTCATCGGTGTGGCGTTCGTGCTCTGGGTGGTCTCGGCATTCCGCGACCGGCCGATGCCCACCGTGTCACTGCCCCGCTGGGCCTGGATCGGGCTCGGGGTGGCGTTCGTCGCCTTCGGCGTCTCCAGAAACCTCGACGTCACCGCGTTCACCCGCTGGCTGGGTGCCGACGCCGGAGCGCTCTAAGCCGTTGGCACCCGAAGCGTCGTCTGAGGCTGCCGGGCACCCGCCCACCTCACGTCAGGGAGCGGTCGGCCCGATCACCCGCAGCGTCTCGTGGTACCAGCGGGCCTTCTCGACGTAGGTGTCCACACCGGAGGCCCACTGCTCGTAGGAGGCCACACCCTCGGTGCACACCGCCGGGATCCCGAGCGCCCGGGCCTGGGCGGGCACCGACTTGTTGTTGCCGACCAGGGCGCCGGCCCCGACCAGGGCCTCCTCCCCCACCTCGGCGTGGTGCAACACGATCGAGCCGGAACCGATCAGCGCCCGGTTGGCGATGCGACAGCCCTCGAGGTGCGCGTTGTGGCCGACGGTGACCTCGTCGCCGATCGTGGTCGGCGACGATGGGATGGTGTGCACGATCGTGCCGTCCTGGACCGAGGTGCGGGCCCCGACGATAATCGGCCCGTTGTCGCCGCGGAGCACGGCGGTCGGCCACACCGAGCTGTGCTCACCGATGGTGACGTCGCCGATCACCACAGCGTCGGGGTGAACAAACGCCGATGGGGCAATGGTTGGGGTCGAGTCGCCGATCGCATACAGCGTCATCGCGTCACGAACCCCTGAGTGTTTCGGCGTCGGTGAACCCGCCGTAGGCACGGCGGTGGAAGATCAACGGTCCCAAACCATGATCGGCGTTGGCCTCGAAGGCCTCCACCCGGCCGATAACCAGATCGTGATCGCCCGCCGGATGGATGGCGTCGATCGTGCAGTCGACCCACGCCGGTACGCCGTCGAGCACCGGCGCACCGCTCACCGGCGCGCTGGAGTGGCTCAGCCCAGAGAACCGGTCGCCGGGACTCGACATTTGCGAGGACAGCTCGCGCTGATCGGTGCCGAGGATGTTGACGCAGAACGACCCGACCAGCTTGATCGCCGCCCAAGTGGACGAGTTTCGTCCGGCGGCGAAGCCCACCAGGAGCGGGTCAAGCGACACCGAAAAGAACGAGCCGACCACGAAGCCGACCGGGCCGGCCTCGGTGCGCGCCGTCACGACCGTCACCCCGGTGGGAAAGTGCCCCAGGCACTCCCGAAACGCCGCAACGTCCGCGCTGGTGACCACTGGTTCCTCCCCTGCTGTCACGGCCCCTCGAGGGGCCGGGTCGGCCAGTGTAGTTGAGGGTCCCGGTCCGGCCGTGAGGGCCCTCAGCCGTCGATGAGCAGCGTCGGGGCCGCTGCGTCAACCGGACGTGGTGCGGTCTCGACGGGCTTGGGCGCCTCCATGGCGACGGTCAAGCCCTCGGCTGCAGCGAAGGTCTCCTCGACCCCCAGCTCGTTGCCGAGCAACCGGGCCGCGGCGGTCAGCGCATCGATCGATTCATCGTCGTGGCTGGGGTCGTGATGAAACAGCGCCAACCGTCGGGCACCGGCCTGCGCCGCGACGTGCACGGCGTATTCCACCGTGCAATGGCCCCAATCCGACTTGGCGGCGAAGTCGGCGGCGTCGAACTGGGCGTCGTGGATCAACAGGTCGACGTCGCGCACCAGCTCGAGCACACCGGGCGCCACCTCGGTGGCGTCGGGCCCGGGTTGCTGGTGATCGGGCACGTACCCGATCGACATACCGGCGACGTCGATGCGGTAGCCGAGCGTCCTCCCGCAATGGGGGACCTCGGCGGAGGTGACCCGGGCATCACCCACCGAGAAGGGCCCCTCCGGAGTCGAGCGGACGGTGATGTCGCCGCGCAGCGCGTCGAGCGAGACGGGAAAGAAGGGAGGGCCCAGAAACGTCCGAATGGCCGAATCGGCATCGAGGCCGCCGCCTTCGTGGTCCGTTGCCGGAGCGACGATCTCAAGGCGGGCACCCTCGGCGAGGACCGGCGAGAAAAACGGCAGGCCCTGCACGTGGTCCCAATGCAGGTGGGAGACCAAGGCGGTGCCCGCGAAGGGCGTCGTGTGGTCGTGCGTGCGCCCAAAGAACCGCAGGCCGGTACCCAGGTCGAGGATGATCGGGGCAACACCAGGCCGTTCGAGCACCACGCAGGAGGTGTTGCCGCCGTAGCGCTGCACCCCCATCTCACAGCTGGGAGTCGAGCCCCTCACCCCATAGAACGTGACGTTCAGCGTGGCGGCCCTCCTAGCCTCGTGCTGTTGATCGCCCGGAAAGCCCCGAGCGCATCGGTCCCCAACCCCAGTGTCGCAGGTGCTGAGGCGCCCCATCGAACCGAGTAATCCCCCAGTACCCCCATGCCGGGAGGATAAACGGGCGGAAGTGACCAAGGGGTGTGACTTTCAGCACTCGGCGGTCGGGGCGGGCGGTATCCTACGGGCGACGAATCATTTCCGGCGATCGATGGCCCAGGGGGATCGATGACCCAGACCGACACCCTCACCGTCGTCGTCAAGGCGGACTGTCCCACCTGCGTCATGGCGGCACCAGCCCTGCGCACCCTGGCCGACGCCGGCGTCGAAATCGTCTCCCAAGACGATCCCGCTTTCCCGGGCGGCATCGATCACGTCGTCGACGACACGACCCTCGAGCGATCGGCCGACCTGGCGATCGAGGTGGTGCCGACCCTGGTGCGCTTCACCAATGGCATCGAATCGTCTCGGGTCGAGGGTTGGGATCGGGTCCGCTGGGCCGAGGTGTCCGGCATCGCCGGCCTGGGTGCCGACCTGCCCGAGCGGCGGCCGGGCTGCGGCTCGTCGACCCTCGACCCGAGAAGAGCCGATGAACTGCTGGTGCGCCAACGCGCAGGCACGCTCGCCAGCCGCCGGGTGACGCTGTCCGCCCTTGAGGACGACGTCGATGCCTTCGACGCCCGGGGCTGGGGCGACGGCCTTCCGGTGGTCCCGCCCACCGAGGCGCGGGTGCTGCGGATGCTGGAGGGCACCGATCGCGCGCCCGGCGAGGTGGTGGCCGTCGTGCCGCCCGACCTCACCCCGGCGACGGTCGAGAAGGTGGCGATCAACGCCGTGCTGGCCGGGTGCCGGCCCGAGTACCTCCCGGTGGTACTCGCCGCCGTCGAGGCGGCGTGCACCGACGAGTTCAACATGCACGGGCTGCTCGCCACCACCTGGTTTGCCGGCCCGATGGTGGTGGTCTCTGGGCCGGTCGCCCGGGACATCGGCATGAACGACGCCATGAACGCCCTGGGGCAGGGCAACCGAGCCAACGCCACAATCGGCCGAGCGCTGCAGTTGATCGTCCGCAACGTCGGCGGCGGACGCCCGGGCGGCGTCGACCGGGCCACCCTGGGCAATCCGGGCAAGTACACGTTCTGTTTCGCCGAGACGCCACCCGCGGATTCCGACTGGCCCAACCAGGCCGTCGAGCTGGGCGAGGACCCCGCCGGGTCGGCGGTCACCCTGGTGGCGGCCGAGGGCGTGCGGGGCATCATCGACCAGCTGTCGCGCACCCCCGAGTCGCTCGCCCGCTCGTTCGCCGAGGTGCTCGCCGGCGTCGCCCATCCCAAGCTGGCGATCGCCTTCGACGCCTCGCTGGTGATCTCGCCCGAACACCTGCGGGTGTTTCGGGAGGCGGGTTGGACCAAGGGCCGACTCCGCCAGGAGTTGGCCACCCTGCTCACCCTGGACGGGGCCCTGCTGGCGCGTGGCGCCCGGGGCATCGCCGAGGGCATGCCCGAGGCTTTCTGCACCGGCACCCTTCCCAAGTTTCGAGATGGGGGGCTGACGATCTTTCAGGCGGGCGGCGGCGCCGGCATGTTCTCGGCGGTCATCGGTGGCTGGGCCGCCGGCGAGATGGGCAGCTCGCCGGTGAGCCGGCCGATCGGCACCGCATCGCCGGCCACCCGATGACCTCCACCCCGACGATGCAACCAACGAGCGAGGAGCGATCACGATGACGTCGACCCCACCGGCCACCGGCGAACGGACCGTCCTCGACCCCACCGGGGAACGATCCGAGGCCACGCGTGAACTCAGCGAGCGGCCACCCTCGCTCGACGGGCTCACCGTCGGGTTGCTCGACATCTCCAAGGCACGGGGTGACGTGTTTCTCGACCGGGTCGAGCACGCCTTCGGCGAGCGGGGCGTCACCACCAGGCGCTACCACAAGCCGACCTTCACCAAACCGGCGCCCACCGACCTGCGGGCCCAGATCGCCCGGGAGTGCGGGGCGGTGGTCGAGGCGTTGGCCGATTGAGGCAGTTGCACGTCGTGCAGTGTGCACGACCTCGATGATCTGGAGCGCCGGGGCATTCCGTCGGTGTTCGTGGCCTCCTCGGAGTTCATCGATGCCGCCGACACCCAGCGGGCCGCCCTCGGCTCACCGGTGCGCGGCGTGTTCGTCCCCCACCCGATTCAGGACCGCACCGACGACGAGATGACCGCGCTGGCCGACGCCGCCGTCGAGGAACTGATCGCCGCTCTCACCGCGACCACCGCGTAGTCGCCACTCCCGCGTCAAGGAGCGGCCAGAGGCACTCCCCAACCAGGCGAGGCCAACCGGGAGAAACAGTGACGGTCACCAGATGCAGTTGATCCGCCGGTGCTCGGTGGCCCAGCTGCAAATTCTGGCGTCCTTGGTCAGCAGTGGGACACCGAGCGACTGGGCGGTGGCGACCAGGACGCGATCGACCGGGTCTCCGGGAAACTCGGGCAGCTCTCCCGCCGCCACCGCGATCGCGGGCGTGAGCGGCGCTTCTTCGGTGGCCTCCTGGGCAAGCACATCGTTGGCCCACGTGGCTGTCGGCCGGTCGAGCTCGATCCGACCTTTGGTCACCAACGTGGCGACCTCCCAGAACGAGATGGGGCTGATGAGCAGCCCGTCCGCATCCACCATCGCCCGGGCGGCGGGTTCGGACAGCAGGTCGGGGTCGGTGAACCACCACAGCAACGCATGGGTATCGACCAGCATCCGCTTAGACATCTGAGCTCCAAACTTCGCCGGTCGAGAACAGCTCGTCCTCGTCGGGTGACACGATGGTGACCGAGCCCTGGAGGTCGGCGGGTGGATCGATGGGCACCAGCTTGGCGACCGGGCGGCCGCGTTTGGTCACCACGACCTCCCGCCGGGTTTCGGCCACCTCGTCCAACAACGCAAGGCACTTGGCTTTGAACTCGCTGGCCCGGATCTCGGTGTTCATGCACCTACTCAACCATGGTCATTGACCATGGTCAACAAGACTCGGTCAGCGACCGGTTGGGGGTGGGCCGATATAGCGGGAGCTGGGACGGATCAGCTTTCCTGCAGCCGCCTGCTCCACGATGTGGGCGCACCAGCCGGCGGTGCGGCTGACGGCAAAAGTCGGGGTGAACATGTCGCGCGGCAACCCGGCGGTTTCCATCACCACCCCGGCGTAGAACTCCACGTTGCTCGGCAGCGGACGGCCGGGCTTCAGCTCGGCCAGTGTGACGAGGATCTCGGCCTCGATCGCCACCGCCCGCTCCACCAGCGGACCGCCCAAACGTTCGGCCACCTCCCGCAGCAGGCCCGACCGAGGGTCCGATGCCCGGTAGACGGCGTGGCCGAACCCCATGATCCTGCGCCCTGTTGCCACCTCCCCCCGCACCCAGTCGGCCGCCCGCTGCGGATCGCCGATCTGGTCGAGGGCGTCCAGCGCCCGGCTGGGCGCTCCACCGTGCAGTGGCCCGGCAAGCGCGCCGAGGGCGGCGCTGACGGCGTCGGCCACGTCGGCGCCGGTCGAGGCGACCACCCTTGCGGTAAAGGTCGAGGCGTTGAACCCGTGATCCAGCGTCAGGATCAGGTACTGCTCCACCGCCCGGGCGTCGACCGGCGTCGGCACCACGCCCGTGGTTTCGTACAGGTAGGACGCAGCGTGTCCAAGCGACGGGTCCGGCTCGACCGGCGGCTCGCCCCGACCTCGGCGGTTGAGGGCGGCCACCACCGGTGCCACGATGGCGGCCAACCGCAGCGACTGCTCCCGACGGCCGTCATCGTCGAGGTCGATCACCGGTGCCAGGTTGAGCACCTGGCTGCTCGCCGACAGCACGGCCCGCAGCTTGGCCAGCGGCGGCGCGTCCATGGCGGCGACCACCTCGATCAGTGGCTTCAGGCCTTGCGGCACCCGTCGCTGCTCTGCCAGCGATCGCCGAAACTGCGCCAGTTCGTCCGCCGACGGCAGCCGGCCTTCCCGGATGAGCCACCACACCTCTTCGAAGCTGCGGGTGCGGGCCAACTCGATGGCGTCGTAAGCGCCGTAGTGGAAGTAGCCCTCATCGCCATGCACAGCGCCGATGGCGGTGTCGGCCGCCACCACACCGTGAAGGCCGGGGGGAACATCGATCAGTTGCTCGGTCATGACGTCGAGTGTCACCCGGACCCGACCAGTAATCAACGTCGATTCGATCAACGTTGACCCGATCAACCGAACCGGTCAGGCTCGGGGGATGAGCACATTGGTCAAGGCCGGCGAGGCCGCCCGCATCCTCGGGGTGTCCAAGGCCACCCTGTACGCCTACGTCAGCCGGGGCCGAGTCGGCCGCAGCACTGCAGCCGACGGACGCACCTCCCTGTTCGCCCTCGACGAGCTGGAGGCGCTCGCCGCTCGGGGCCGCCGGAGCGAGCCGGTGCCGAGGCCGACGATCGACGTCCAGATCACCTCGGCGATCACCGTCCTCGACGAATCCGGGGTGAGCATCCGGGGGCACGACCTGGGTGAACTGGTCGTCGACGGCCAGTTCGAGGACGTGGCCGAGCTGCTGTGGAC
>JACDJC010003594.1_pt1 | contig 11110 bp, 12 predicted proteins | sample 7454191 | NCBI WGS metagenome assembly JACDJC01 (sample SAMN14253291, study PRJNA609438) | sludge metagenome | isolation source: sludge after 25d culture with pyrite and EDTA | collected 2018-12-20
GCAGCCGGTGTCGAACAGCACGTTGCCCTGCTTGTGCCGCAGCAGCATGCAGGACACCGGCAGTTCCAGCATCTCGCTGCGGTCGGCATCCGGGAAGTAGATGCTCTTCTTCATGCGCAGGCGGCCGCCGGACAGGACATGCATCTTCATGGCGTCTTCTCCTTCAGCGCGGCGGAGACGGCCCCGACCGCGCGAACAATGTTTTCGTAGCCCGTGCAGCGGCACAGATTGCCCGACAGGCCCTCGCGGATCTCGTCGTCGCTGGCGTCGGGGTGCTTGGCGAGAAAGTCCTTGACCGTCATCAGCATGCCGGGCGTGCAGAAACCGCACTGCAGGGCGTGATGCTCGCGGAACGCCTCCTGGATCGGACCCATCTGGCGGATGGTGCCGAGACCTTCCACGGTCTCGATGCTGCAACCGTCCATCTGCACGGCGAACAGCAGGCACGAGCGCACGCTGTCGCCATTGACGATGATCGTGCATGCGCCGCAGACGCCGTGCTCGCAGCCGACATGGGTGCCGGTCAGGCCGAGGGTGCCGCGCAGGAAATCCGACAGCAGCAGCCGCGGCTCGATGCTTCTCTCATGGGAGATGCCGTTCACCGTGATCCGGATGGTGCGGACGCTGCTCATGCCGTCTCTCCTCCGGCACGCCGCCACGCCGCGAGCAGCGCGCGCCGTGCCAGCACGCCGACAAGATGGCGGCGGTAGTCGGACGACGCATGCAGGTCCGTGTTCGGTTCGACGACGCCGCGGATCGAGGCCACGGCCTCGTCGATCAGTTCGCCGGTCAGCCGTTGCTGCCCGATGAGCAGCGCTTCCGCGTCGGAGGCGCGCATCGCGGTCTCGCCGACGCCCATCATGCCGATCCGCACCTCGCCCATGGCGCCGTCCGCCATGGAGATCGTCGTTGCCACGCAGGCGAGCGCAAAGTCCCCCGAGCGGCGCGCGACCTCCTCGAATCCCCACCCGGTGTCGGGCGGCAGCTTCGGAAACTCGATATCGGTGACCAGATCATCGTCGCCCAGATCGGTGGTCAGCGCGCCGAGAAAGAAGTCGGCCGGCGCCACCACGCGGCGCCCCGCGCCCGAGGCGATGCCGATCTTCGCGTCGAGGAGCATCGTCATCATCGGCAGCTCGGCGGCGGGATCGGCATGCGACAGGCTGCCGCCGATGGTGCCGCGATTGCGGATCGCCAGATGCGCGACGAAGGTCATGGCCTCGCCCAGCACCGGAAAGTGCGCGGCGATGATGTCCGATGTCTCAAGCATGACGTGCCGCGTCAGCGCCCCGACCCTGATCGAATCGCCGCGATCCTCGATCCCGGCGAGCCCCGGAATCCGGTTGATGTCCACCAGCACCGAAGGCCGCAGCAGACGGAAGTTCAGCATCGGCACGAGGCTCTGGCCGCCGGCGATGATCTTGCCGTCGCCGCCCGCGTTCCCGAGCGCCGCCACGGCGGATTCCACGCTGTCGGCCGCAACATACTCGAAAGCCGCGGGCTTCATCCGTCACCGCCCCTTGAAGGCCGGCGCGCGCTTCTCCGCGAAGGCGGCGCGGCCCTCGCGATAGTCCTCGCTGTCCGAAACGAAATCGATGAAGGCCTGCGCGGCTTCGAGATCAAGCGCCCCCTCGCCCATGGCGAGGCCGGTGAGAATGCGCTTGGCGCCGGCGACCGACAGCGGCGCCAGCGCCGCGACATTGGCCGCGAACGCCTTGGCCTCGGCCATCGGGTCGGACGACACGCGATCGACGAAGCCCATCCGCTCGGCCTCTGTCGCGGCGAAGCGTTCGGCCGCGTAGAGGATGCGCTTGGCGTTGCCGAGGCCGACCAGCGCCAGCAGCCGCTGCGTCGAGCGGATGCCGTAGACGATCGACAGCTTCGCAGCCGGAATGCCGATCGATGCATCGGGATGGGCGAAGCGGAAGTCGCACGGCATCGCCAGATGGCAGCCGCCGCCGAGGCAATAGCCATCGAGCACGGCGATCACAGGCTTCGGCGCCGCGGCGATCGCGTCCGACGAGGCGTCCACCGCCACCTCGTAGGCCGCGCTTTCGGCGAGGTTCGACCGCACCCTGGCGAATTCGGCAACGTCGGCGCCGACGCTGAAATTGCCGCCCGCGCCGGTGAGGATGATGGCGCGCACGCCGGCATCGCCGCCGAGCTCGTTGAAGATGCGGGCGACGTCTCGCCACATGGCAAGCGTCATGGCGTTGCGCTCCGCCGGACGGTTCAGCGTCACCGTCGCAACCGCATTCTCAACAGCAATCTCGATCGCAGCCACCATCGTCCTCCCGCGATCGCCTCAGACCGCCGTCCGGCTCGACGCCGGATTCTCGCCGGATTGCTCCGGACCCTTGCCGACCAGTTCACCGAACCGATCGAAGAACTGACCGGCGAGCTTCTTCGCCGTCGAATCGATCAGCCGGGCGCCAAGCTGGGCGATCTTGCCGCCCACCTTGGCCTGCACGTCATAGTGCAGGATCGTGTGCGCGGCGTCGACCGCCTCGAGCCTGACCGTGGCGCCGCCCTCGGCGAAGCCGGCGACGCCGCCCTGGCCCTGCCCGGTGATGGTGTAGCCCTCCGGCGGCTTGATATCGGAAAGCGTGACGCGCCCGAGGAACTTGGCCTTGATCGGCCCCACCTTCAGCACCACCGTGGCGGCGAATTCGTTGTCGGCGGCGCGCTCCAGCGTCTCGCAGCCGGGGATCGCCTGCCGCAGGATCTCCGGATCGTTGAGCGCGGCCCAGACCACCTCGCGCGAGGCATTCAGGGCCGATTGTCCCGACATTTCCATGGACGTCTCCTCTCCTTGCCGCGCGCTCAGGCCGCGCCGGCGGCCTGCGGCCGCAGCAGCGGCACGATCACCGATTTCACCTTGTCCGGCACCGGCACCGGCCGGCCGGTCTCCCGCGCCACATAGACATGGACGAAATGGCCCTGCGCGGACGCAATATCCTCGTCGTCACTGAACAGGCCGACCTCGTAGCGCACGCTGGTGTTGCCCTGATGGCCGACGCGAAGCCCGGCGTTGATCTTCGACGGAAAGGCGATCGAGCGGAAGAAGCGGCAGGTGGTTTCCGCGACGAGACCGATCACCGGGCTTTTCTCGACGTCGAGCGCCCCGTTCTCGATCAGATACTGGCAGACCAGCGTGTCGAAAAAGGCGTAGTAGGTCGTGTTGTTCATGTGGCGGTAGACGTCGTTGTCCATCCACCGCGTGGTCATCATCTGGAAATGCGCGTAGGCCTCGCGCCGGTTCGGCTGCGGCCGCGCGCTCATAGCGAGGCCCCGTAGATCGCCAGCGCGTCGGCATGGGTCACCTCGCGCGGATTGTTGACGAGAAGGCGCGTCTGCTTCATCGCGTCGTCGGCCAGCATGCCGACGTCTTTCTCCGCGATGCCGACATCGCGCAGCCGCGTCGGCAGGCCGAGCGCGGCCGGCAGTTCCGACAGCATCGCGACGAGATCGCCGGTGCGCTCCGCGGCGCTACCCCTGACGTTGGGCAGCAGGATTGCCGCAAGCTCCGCATAGTGGTCCTGCGCCGCCGGCGCGTTGAACTTGATGACCTCGGGCAGCACCAGGGAATTCGACAGGCCGTGCGGGACATGGAAACGCGCGCCGACCGGATAGGCCAGCGCGTGCACGGCCGCCACCGGGGCGTTGGCGAACGCCATGCCCGCCAGCATCGAGCCGAGCAGCATGTGATGGCGCGCCCCGCGGTTGGCGCCGTTGCGGCAGACCTCGTGGATGTTGCCGCCGAGCAGGCGCAGCGCCTCGCGCGCCAGCGCGTCCGACAGCGGATTCTTCAACCGCTTGCTGGTGTAGGCCTCGATGGCGTGCACCATGGCGTCGATCCCGGTGGCGGCCGTCACCGGCGCCGGCAGGCCAAGCGTCAACTCGGCATCGAGCACCGCCCAGTCCGGCAGCAGCACCGGCGAGACCACGCCCTTCTTCTCGCCCTCGCCGGTGGTGACGATCGAGATCGGCGTCACTTCCGAGCCGGTGCCCGCCGTGGTCGGCGCGAGCACCAGCGGCAGTCGCGGCCCCCGCGCCATGCCGACGCCGTAGATATCCGACAATTTCTCGCGGCCGAGCGCCAGCAGCGCGACCAGCTTGGCGACATCCATCGAGCTGCCGCCGCCGATCGACACCACGCCGTCGACCTCGGCCGTTGTGGCCGCGGCGACCGCTGCTTCAATGACGTGAACCGGCGGATCGGCCTCGACATCGGTGAACAGCGTGACGGCGACGCCCTGCTGCGCGAGCCCTTGCAGGCCCTGCTGCAGGAGGCCCGCCGCCTTGACGCCGGGGTCCGTGACCAGAAGGACGGACTTGCAGCCGAGCCCCTTCACGAGCTCGCCGATGCGCGCCGATGAGCCGGGCTCGACCAGAATCGACTTGGTGGACTGGAAGACGAATCCCTGCACCGCTCACTCCATCATGCGCCGTCGATGTCCGCGCTCACGCGCACCGGCGCCGCAGACCGGACAGCGGCACGGCCTTCATCCGGCGCAAAATGCACCACGACATGCCGCCCGCCTTCATCCATGTGACTTGCATAACTAGACTAATATAGGTTGCCGGTGTCAAGCCGGCCGGGAGCTTTTTTCATCGTCCGCAAGCGAAGCGCGCCGCGCCTTCACGGCCGCGAACGCCGCCGCGATTTCGCCAACGATGCCGCGCCGGAACAGCAGGACGCACACCATGAAGATCAGGCCGATGATGACCGGCACCTTGGTGGAAAGGTCGAGCGCCAGCGGCCCGAGCTGAAGAACGCCCAGGCCGGACAGCTTGCTCTCCAGCGTCACCACCAGAATCGCGCCGATGATCGGACCGAGCGGCGTGCCGAGGCCGCCCAGCAGGCACATCAGGATGACGTTGCCGGATTGGGTCCAGTGCGCGTCCGGCAGGCCGGCGAAGCCGAGCGACAGGGCCTTCATGCCGCCGGCAAGACCCGCGATCGCCGCCGACATGGTGAAGGCCGACAGCTTGTAGGCCTGCACGTCGTAGCCGAGCGAGACGGCACGGGGCTCGTTGTCGCGGATCGCGAGCAGCACCTGCCCGAACGGCGACTCCATCAGCCGCTGGAAACCCCAGACCGCGCCAAGCAGCAGCACCAGCACAAAGGCGTACATCACGCGGTCGTCGGCAAGATCGATGGCGCCGAACAAGGGCCGGCGCGGGATCCGCTGCAGGCCGTCCTCGGCGCCGGTGAAAGGCGCCTGCACGCAGATGAAATACACCATCTGCGCCAGCGCCAGCGTGATCATGGCGAAGTAGATGCCCTGCCGCCGGATCGCCATGCCGCCCATGGCAAGGCCGAGGCCCGCGCCGACCAGAAGGCTGACGGCGAGCGCGAGCTCCGGCGTGAGACCCCATGCCTTCGTGACATAGCCGGCGACATAGGCGCCGAAGCCGAAAAAAGCGGCGTGACCGATCGACAGAAGGCCGACATAGCCGGTGAAGAAATTGAACGCGACGGCGAACATCGCGAACGTCACGCATTTCATCAGGAACAGCGCATAGAGCCCACTGAGCGGCGCGAGAACGCCGACCGCGGCGAGGCCGAGCAGCAGCAGCGTGGAGGTTCTCAAGGTGTTGCTCATGCTTCACGTCCGAACAGGCCGGCGGGCCTCATCAGCAGAACCAGCGCCATGATGATGAAGACGATGGTCGACGAGATCTCGGGATAGAAGACCTTGGAAAGGCCCTCGATGACCCCGAGCGTGAGGCCCGTCGCGATGGCGCCCGCGGTCGAGCCCAGGCCGCCGATGACGACGACGGCGAACGTCACGATCAGGATGTTCGATCCCATCAGCGGCTGCACCTGATAGATCGGCGCAGCCAGCACGCCGGCGACGGCGGCGAGCGCCGCACCGAGCGCATAGACGAAGGTCACCATCAGCGGCACGTTGATGCCGAGCGCCTGCACCAGCCGCGCGTTCTCGGTGCCGGCGCGCAGATAGGAGCCGAGCCGGGTGCGCTCGATCAGGAACCAGGTCGCCAGGCAGACCACGAGCGCGGCGCCGACGATCCAGATGCGATAGATCGGCAGCCGCATGAAGCCGAGATCGACGAGACCGCGCAGAGCCGGCGGCGCCGGATACGGCAGGCCGGCGGAGCCGTAGATGTCGCGGAAGATCCCTTCCAGCACCAGCGCAAGGCCGAAGGTGAAAAGCAGACCGTAGAGATGATCGAGGCCGGCGAGGCGCCGCAGCAGCACGCGCTCGACCAGCGCGCCGAACGCGCCGACGACGATGGGCACGAGCACGAGCGACCACCAGTAGTTCACGCCGAGCTTCTGCATGGCGAGATAGACGCCGAACGCGCCCAGCATGTAGAGGGCGCCGTGGGCGAAGTTGATGATGTTGAGAAGGCCGAAGATCAACGCGAGGCCGAGGCTGAGGATCGCGTAGAAGCAGCCGTTCACGAGACCGATGGTGACCTGGCCGAGCAGGACCTGAAGCGGAATGTCGAACATCGCGGCCCTCACACGCCCAGACTGCGGTCGACGAGCTCGGCCTTGGCCTCGAGCTCGGCGGCGGTCAGCCGCATGGTGATGTCGCCGCGCTCGACGACGAGGAAACGGTCGGCCAGCGGCGCGGCGAAATACTTGTTCTGCTCCACCAGCAGGATGGTGTAGCCGCGCGACTTCAGCTCGGTGATGAGATCGAACAGGCGGTCGACGATGACCGGCGCGAGACCTTCGGAAATTTCGTCGAGCAGCAGGAGCCGCGCGCCGGTGCGCAGAACGCGCGCGATCGCCAGCATCTGCTGCTCGCCGCCGGACAGCCGGGTGCCGGGGGTGTGGCGCCGCTCGGCGAGATTGGGCAGCAGCGTGTAGATTTCATCGACCGACATGCCGCCGCCCGCCTGCGGCGGCGGCAGCAGGAGGTTTTCCTCGCACGACAGGCTCGCGAAGATGCCGCGCTCCTCCGGGCAATAGCCGACGCCCATGCGCGCGATCACGTGCGGCGCGAGGCGAATGGTTTCGCGGCCACCGAGGCGGATCGAGCCCTGCCGCTTGTCGATCAGGCCGATGATGGCGCGCAGCGTCGTGGTGCGGCCGCTGCCGTTGCGCCCGAGCAGCGCAACCACCTCGCCACGCCGCAGCGAGAACGACAGGCCATGGAGCACGTGCGATTCGCCGTACCACGCCTGCAGCTTCTCCACGCCGAGCACGTCCGCGGCGTCCGACGGGCTCACGCCGTGCCCAAGCGCGCTCATGACCGCTTCTCCGTGCGCGACCGCGAGCCGAGATAGGATTCGATCACCTGCGGATCGCGCGATACCTCGTCATAGGCGCCCTCCGCGATGATCTGGCCGCGGCGCAGCACGCTGATGCGATCGGCGATCCGCGCGACCATCTTCATGTTGTGCTCGACCATCACCACCGTGCGGCCGACCGCCGCCTGCTTGATCAGCGCGGTCACCCGATCGACGTCCTCGTGGCCGAGCCCCTGCGTCGGCTCGTCGAGCAGCATGACCTTCGGCTCCGCCGCGAGCGTGGTCGCCAGTTCAAGCGCGCGCTTGCGGCCGTAAGCCAGATCACCGGCCCTCACCTCGGCGAAAGCGGCAAGATCGACCTGCTCCAGCAGGCTGCCGATGCGCTCCCCCATGTCATCGAGCCGCGCCCGGCCGCGCCAGAACTTCACCGGCGAGACGAATGGCCGCTGCAGGGCGACAGCGACGTTCTCGGTCACCGTCAGGTGCGGAAATACCGCGGAAATCTGAAACGAGCGCACCAGGCCCCGCCGCGCCAGCGCCGCCGGCTGCTCCGCCGTGACGTCGATGCCTTCGAGGCGGATACGGCCGGAGGTGGGCGTCAGGAATTTCGTCAGCAGGTTGAAGACGGTGGTCTTGCCCGCGCCGTTGGGGCCGATCAGCGCGTGGATCGTGCCGCGGCGGATATCGAGGTTGACGCCGCGGACCGCGGCATAGCCGCGGAATTCCTTCAGCAAATCCCGCGCCTCGAGCACGACATCGGCGTCCGCCGCCTGGGGATGATGCGTGGCTGCATCCATCCGTGCCATCTCCTCCGGAAAATTCTTGTGCGCCGCAAAGGCGATGAATTCCGCCGCGCGGCTGTTGACAGTGTCATAGCAAATTAGTCTAGTTATGCAAGCCTATCGATCGGGGCGGAATTTGAACATGAAACGCAAGGAGAAGGAAACGGCCATGAGGAGGATTTCAATCGCGCTCGCCGCCGGGGTCGCGCTCGCGAGCCCGGCCTATGCACAGACGGCCAAGCTGTCGGACGACGTGGTGAAAATCGGCGTGCTGACCGACATGTCGGGGCAGTTTTCCCATGAATCGGGAGAAGGCGCGGTCACCGCGGTGAAGATGGCGGTGGAGGATTTCGGCGGAACCGTGCTCGGCAAGCCGATCGAGGTGGTCGTCGCCGACCATCAGAACCGCAACGAGGTGGCCATCGCCAAGGCGCGCGAATGGTATGACGTGGGCAAGGTCGATCTGATCGCGAACCTGATCAACTCGTCGATCGCGCTCGCGGTCACCAACGTCGCACAGGAGAAGAACCGCGTCGCCATCGTCAACGGATCGGGCTCGTCGCGCCTGACCGGCGATTCCTGCACGCCGAACAGCATCCACTACGCCTACGACACCTACGCGCTGGCGCAGGGCACCGGCAAGGCCCTCATCAAGGAAGGCCTGAAATCGTGGTACTTCCTCACCGCGGACTACGCGTTCGGCCACGCGCTGGAAGGCGATACCGCCAACGTCGTCAAGGCGAACGGCGGCACGGTCGCCGGCTCCATCCGCTATCCGATCGACACCGCCGACCACTCGTCCTTCCTGCTGCAGGCGCAGGCGTCGAAGGCCAACGTCGTCGCGATCGCGGGCTCCGGAACCACCTTCATCAACGCGGTGAAGTCGGCGAAGGATTTCGGCCTCGCCGAGGGCGGCAAGCAGACGATCGCCGGCCTGCTCGTGTGGATCACCGACATCGATTCGATGGGCCTGTCCACGGCGCAGGGCCTGGTTCTGACCAACGCGTTCTACTGGGATCGCGACGAGGAAACCCGCGCCTTCTCCAAGCGCTTCTTCGCCAAGATGAAGCGGATGCCGCACATGGGCGACGCCGGCGACTACTCATCCACCATGCACTATCTCAACGCGATCAAGGCGGCAGGCACCGACGAGGCCAAGGCCGTGATGGCCAAGATGCGCGAGATGCCGGTGAATGATTTCTTCGCCAAGAACGGACGGGTGCGCGAGGACGGCCGCTTCATCCACGACATGTACGTCTACGAGGTCAAAAAACCGTCGGAATCGAAGTATGCGTGGGACTACTACAAGCTGCGCAGCGTGATTCCGGGCGACGAGGCGTTCCGTCCGGTGTCGGAAAGCAAGTGTCCGCTGGTCAAGAAGTAAGGCAGCAGGGCGCTTTCACGAACATCACACGCGGCCGGGGACAGCCCGGCCGCTTCTGGAACCGCCGAACCTGTCGGGATTGTACCGCATACGGTACTTCATCGAGTAGGCGTGGATCGGCTTGCCGCAGCGGTTGCAGATCACCACCGGCGTGAAATCGTGGCCGCAGGTCAGGTGCGTGAGGATCACCGGCGGCTGATCATGGGCCCGCCAGCGGTCGCCCCAGGCCATCATCATGATCAGCGGCCCGTACAGGTCCATCCCCATCGGCGTCAGCAGATATTCGAACCGTTCCGGCGTCGATTGATATTTCCGCTTGCGGAACACGCCCCGCTCGACCAGGCGCGCCAGACGGTCGGTCAGAATATTCGAGGCAATGCCGAGCTCGAGCTGGAGCTTGTCGAAGCGCTTGGCGCCGAAGAATGCTTCCCGAATCACCAGGAAGCTCCAGCGATCACCGATCACCTCGAGCGCGCGCGATACCGAGCTGGGACGGCCGCGCATGAAGTCGTCGGCGGTGCGGCGCGAACGCCGGGACGCCTCGACCGGCGCCTGCCCCGCCCCCGGACCGTCGCGGTAGGCGACGTCGCGCGCGACAATGCGCCGCTGGCAGCATGAGCAGGCGACAATCGGTTTGCTGACGCAATTGCAGTCTTCGTGGATAAGCTGGAGCGGTGCGCCCTTGGGGTCCACCAGCCAGCGGTCGCCGAACTGCATCAGCGCCATGAAGGTGGGATAGAGATCGATGCCGGATTTCGTCAATTTGTATTCAACGCGGCTCGACGTATCGGAATAGCTGACTTCGCGGAAGATTCCTTCGCGCGTCAGGCGGCGCAGCCGGTCTGTCAGCGTGGCGCGGGAAATCTCGAGCCCGGAGCGGAATTCCTCGAACCGCTTGGCGCCGAAGAACGCCTCCCGGATCACGAGGAACGCCCACGCGTCGGACAGGATGCCCACGGTGCTCGCGATCGAGCATTTACGCTCGGTTAACACCGGCTGTTTCTTGCTGACGGGACCTGACCGGACTTTGGCGGGCCTCGGAGCGCCCTTCTGCTTTGCCGCTACTGCCAGCCGCATTTCTTGGTTCCGACCAGGGATTGGCTTCAAGGTTGTGGGTTGGGAGCTGTCAGGCGTTGCATGATGCGAAACAAGTTGAAGGCATCATAACAGCTTCGTCAAGACGCAGATCTGTTGCGCCGCAAGGCCGAACAAGGAAGGCATCGAGGTCGTCGGACGAGCGCCGCGGCCCGACGCATGCGGCGCGACCGGCGGCCGCGCGACGCTGCAATCAAAGGGCGTAGCCGAGACGACAGCCCTTGCGGCTTTCGCGGATGGTCACGCCCTATCGATCGCCCGCCGTATTTTTTTCCGCATCCGGCGCGGCCGAAGCGGCCCCTGTTGGAGACATGCCGTCTCCCGCCTGAGCGGATGCGCCGGCAAGCGACCGCCCTGCGATATAGCCGAAGGTCAAAGCCGGCCCAAGTTGGGTGCCTGCGGCCGGATAGCTTCCACCCATAACGCTCACCGCATCATTGCCCACCGCATAGAGCGCTTGAACCGGCCTCCCCTCTCTGTCGAGCACCCGTCCGTGCCCGTCGACGGCCAGTCCGGCATACGTCCCCGAGTCTCCCATAACGAGCTTGATGGCGTAGAACGGGCCTTCGTCGATGGGGGCGACGCAGGGATTCGGCAAGTGCCGCGCATCGCCCTGGAA
>JACDJC010003595.1_pt1 | contig 11102 bp, 12 predicted proteins | sample 7454191 | NCBI WGS metagenome assembly JACDJC01 (sample SAMN14253291, study PRJNA609438) | sludge metagenome | isolation source: sludge after 25d culture with pyrite and EDTA | collected 2018-12-20
TAGCGTCCTCAAGGAGCTCAAGCGCAGGAACCTGCCTCTGCATTTTGTCGTCACCGCCACCAGCCGCGACCCGCGCCCGGAAGAGGTGCACGGGAAAGATTATTTCTTCTTTTCACGCGAGGAATTTGAGGAACGGATCAAGAAGGGCGAGTTCATCGAACACGCGAAGGTTTACAATGACCTGAAGGGCATCCCGCGCTGGCAGATCGAGGACGCGCTGAAAAGCGGAAAAGATGTGGTGTTGCGGGTCGATGTGCAGGGCGCGGAAACCATCCGCAATCTTTATCCTGAAGCTCTGCTTATTTTCCTCATTCCCACTTGCTACGATGAATGGCACGAGCGCCTGGTCAAACGCAATACAGAAAGCCCGGAGGACTTGCAGACCAGGATCGGGATTTCAATAAAAGAGGTGGACAAGGTTGGAATCTTCGATTATCTCGTGATCAACGCCGAACATTTACTCTGCCAGGCAGTGGATGATATCGTCACCATCATTCGCGCGGAACACCTGGCGGTGAAACACAGGAAGATCATCTAATGCAGGATTCAAACCAACACGATCCCTATCAGCAGTCGCAAATACCCCCGCCGGGAACGCCGGTCGCGGTTAAGCTGCCCGCGCAAAAAACAATAGTCACTTATGTATTGATCGGGGTGACCGTTTTCATTTACATCATTCAAATGCTTTCGCAATCATTGAGTGGTGGATATGATTTACCGTTTGTGCTGGGCGGCAAGATCAATGACTTGATCCTGGAAGGGCAGGTGTGGCGGCTGTTGACGCCCGCGCTGCTGCATGGCAGCCTGCTGCATATTGCGTTTAACATGTACGCGCTTTATTCACTGGGCTCATCGCTGGAGCGTTATTACGGACATAGCAGATTTCTGCTGTTGTACGTGATCGGCGCGTTTTGTGGCAACACGCTTTCGTTCCTGCTCTCACCCAAAGCCTCGATCGGTGCGTCAACAGCAGTTTTTGCGCTGGTGGCAGCGGAAGGCGTGTTCATCTATCGTAATCGGTCTCTCTTTGGCGCGCGCGCAAAGGCGATGTTAACCAACCTGGTGCTGATCATCGGCGTTAACCTGGTCATCGGGCTTCAGCCCGGCATTGACAACTGGGGTCACCTGGGCGGGTTGATCGGCGGCGCTTTGTTCGCCTGGTTTGCCGGTCCATTGATGAGAGTGCAGCCCACCTACTACGGTTATGAGCTGGCGGATTCAACATCGAAACAGGGACTGTTGTGGGGGATACTGCTCTCCGCCGGTTTATTCGTGGCGGTGGTGATCGGTAAGTTCATCGCGGCGATGTAACACTCTCTAATTAAAGCAAAAGGCAGGGAGTCAAACTCCCTGCCTTTTTTTCAATATCAATCTTTACGGCTGGCTGACTTCGAACCAGGGGACGTTGATGATTGTATACGTTCCGCCTGTCTGACCTCCAAAACCGACTTTTCCGCTTTTGAGGTTTTCATCTCTAACAGTTTGAGCCAACACATCATTTACGTAAACTGAAATTTCATCTCCCTGGCAGACCAGGGTGAATGTGTTTCTGCCTTTGCCATAATCAAATTCTGAGGCTCCCCCGTTGGTGATAAAGTTGAAATTTTTTTCAATGAGAGCGTCATAATACCACAATGCCCATAAACCCTGGAAATCAACGGTGAGGTGATACCACCCCATGTCCTCGTCATAACGGCACATCAGCGCGGCGGTACTGGCGTTATATCCCAGGTTTTCAATTTCCATTGACACTTTTACATCGTCATAAGTCTGAGGTTCATAGACGTAGTAGTAACCCAGGTTATATTCCTCCATGTTGAACTTGATTCGCCCGTTATCTAAAGTAACACCAGCTTTCCTTTCGAGTTCCTGGTTGTTTTCATAGATACGGAATTGACTAAAGCTAAACAGAAAGTGGCTGTAATTGTCCAGACCGTTGTCAAACTCATCCTTGAAATACATGTTTCCCTGCGGGGCGGTTGATTCCTCGGCAGGCGGATCGGTCGCGACTACAGCGGGCGGATCGGTCGCGACTACCGCAGGGGCGTCAGTCGCAACAACGGCTGGTGCTTCAGTAGCCACCGGAGCCGGGACATTGGGAGTGGCGGTAATAACAATCACCTGCGGTTCCTGGGGCTGGTCAGCCTCCTTATCGCCGAGGGAGCAGCCGGAACTCACTAAAAGTACGAATACCATAACAAACAACAAAGGGACGTAAAGATTTCTTCTCATTAAAATCCTCTCCTGAAATAATATGATCCCGACACCGGGTTGCGATCTTAGATAATATAGTAATTATATAGCAGTAATAACAAACAAACAGATTTGTTAACTGGGGCTTTGGTGATCTAAAAACCACCCGAACCGTATACCGAAGGATCAGTCGGTGTTTCACCCGATGGATCCCATACATACACGTAGTCACCCTCGTTCGCCCAGTCGTACAGCCAGTGTGAATCTGCAACAGAAAGATTGACACACCCGTGCGAGCGCTGGTACCCCAGCAGCGTTTGCCAGTAAGCACCGTGCAGCGCCCGTAGATCATCGTAATACATAATGTACGGGACTTCTTCCAGGTAATAATAGTCTGAACGATCCAGTTCAAATGTGCCCCACATCGGGTCGAAATCCAGTTTTTTGTAGATCTGGAACACACCGGGCTTGGTGTAGAAGGGCGGTGTGCCGGAGGAGATCATCGTGGCAAAAACAAGGTTGCCGTCTTCGTAGGCAGAGAGGGTCTGCTCGTAGAGATTCACCTCGATCCACTTGTCTACCGGAACGCCCTCGGGTCGCGTGTAATTTGGGATAACGCGGGCGATGTAGCGATGTTCGATCCATTCATCCGGACCAACCTTCACCCATTCAATGTCATTGACCATGGTACTTTCGTAAATTATGATCCTGTTCTCACGCCAGTACTGCGTACCGGTCTCCGGTGCGGTGTAATCGGGCGCGGAGCGTCCGTAGGTTTCGTTGATGACCCAGCCGAAGCTCACCTGTGGATTTTGTTTGAATACATACCCCTGGAAGTTGGGGAGTCCGGCGCGGGTGACGAGTTCTTCGCTGATCCACTCGGTGGTGGCGATCTGGTAATAGCGGCCTTTATCCGTGTCCACTCGATCCTGCAGCGCGACGTACTTGATCTGGCTCTTGTACAGCTTGCCGGTTGGATTATTGTTCAGGATATCTTCAACTGTCGCGTAAAGCGGGACCTCTTCGTTGTCCACTTTGGCGTAAGAGTAGGGCACGATGGAAAGTTCGTAGGGGGTGCGCGCAGCAAAAAGCTGTGGTGCGGGGAATGTGATCCCCTCAGCAGCCAGCTCCGCCAGGCGCGCGGAAGGTCCGGCGTTCAGGCAATCCATACCGGAAAGATCATCTCCTCCGGGCAGACAGAGCGCGCGGTCGTTGTCGTTTGCTGCCGACACTGTCAGGGGTTGCTGCGCCACTGCGAAGGCAATGAGCGGTAAGAGTATGGCGAAGAGCAAAGATCGAATTTTCAACACAGAATAACCTTTATGACGATAAAATATGACCTATTTTATCTTAAAATCAACGGCGTGGTGAAGTCAAGAGATTTTTGAATAGTCGAGCAGTTGAAATGGAGATGGTGATTATTGCTTTGGAATGTTTTGTCTGTATGCACAGCCGCGACTTATTCGAAAACATTCCTGCGCTTAAAAGCGAGTTCCTGGAGATCGTGTAAGCCTTTTTCTCCCAACAAATAGCGCAACTCGGACTCGAATGTGGTGACAAGGGGAATTTCATCGTTGGCGGGGCGCACACAACTTCCCTCCTCATCAACCATTTCCTCTGACCGATCCAGCGTGATGCGACCCTTTTCATCGAGGTCAAGCGGATGCAGAATGCAGTAAAAAGGCTTGAAACGCCAGGGGTGCAATTCATTGGCAATTGCCGCAACCTGCAGGGCGCATTTTCCATCCTCCAGGCAAAAGATGCAGGCGGTGCCGCCGTAATGATCCGGGCGGGTTTCGACCGCGGTGTGGACCACCCTGCCGCTGGGACTGTTCGGATCGACATCCTCAACCGGCGCGAACCACCCTTCCGGATCCCGGCAATCTTCGGGCATATGGGGGAGGATCAGGCGGGCATTCCGCATGATGTCATCTTTTTCGCGCAGGTCCACCCATACCCCGAACACGCAGCAGGCTCCCCGGCACTCGCTTAGTTTGCAGCGCTGCAAAGATTCTGATTCAAGCATACGCGGGTTTACACGTTCAAAGATGGGGTTGTCGGGTGTGTCCATGGATGGATTGTACCATCAAGCTGAACCGGGGCTGCAACGGCGCAGGAAGGCAATGCTTTTTCGATTTCACGGTAAAATGAAATCATCACAATTCAAAGGAGATGGGAATGTCTGCCTGGAAGATCTTGTTAACAGATGGGTTGGAAGAGAATGGCAAGGTGATTCTGCGCAATGCAGCGGAGGTCGTTGAACAATCAGGGATCAGCGCTGAGGATCTTTTGAAGATTGTGGGGGATTATGACGCGCTGATCGTGCGCGGACGCACAAAAGTGACCTCGACAGTATTTGATGCCGGAAAAAAATTGAAGGCGGTTGGGCGCGCCGGTGTCGGTGTGGATAATATCGACCTGGCAGCGGCAAAAGCGCATGGCGTTACCGTGGTCAACTCCCCCCTCGCAACGACAGTGGCGGTAGCTGAATTGACCCTCAGCCTGATGTTAAGCATCGTTCGCGAAGTCCCGCGTGCGGATGCCTCAATGAAATCCGGACAATGGCTGAAAAAGGAGTTTCAGGGACACGAGCTGTTTGGCAAAACGCTCGGTGTGGTTGGTTTTGGGCGCATCGGTTCAGCAGTAGCCGCGCGCGCGAAAGCTTTCGAGATGAAAATACTCGCTTACGATCCACTCGTGCCTGCTGAAGAGATCGCGAAGCGCGGCGGACAGCCTGTGAGCTTTGATGAACTGCTCGCCCAATCCGATATGATTACCATGCACATGCCGCTGACGTCGGACTCGCGCAACCTGTTAAATGCCGCCGCCTTTGAAAAAATGAAGGATGGTGTTTACGTCGTTTGCGCGGCGCGCGGCGGTGTGATCGATGAAGAAGCGCTGCTGGAAGCGATCAACAAGGGCAAGGTTTCCGGAGCGGCGCTGGATGTGTTTGCCACAGAACCCCCCGGACAGACGGCGCTGGTAGCGCACCCCCGCGTGATCGATACGCCGCACGTGGGCGCTCAGACGGTGGAAGCACAGGCCCGCGCAGCCAATGACATCGCTGAAGAAGTGCTGCTTGCCCTGGAAGGAAAGCCGCTACGCTGGAAAGTCGCTTAGCAAATCATCTACTCAAAATAATTGGAGCGCAGTATGCAGGAAAAACTGGATAAATTTAAGCAATTGATCGCTGAGATCACTGACTTAGGGAGGGCGGAGGCCCTGCTGGGTTGGGATCAACAAACATACATGCCGCGCGGAAGCGCGGAAGACCGCGGCAACATACTGGAAACGGTGGCGGGTCTCTCCCACACGATGTTCACCTCAAAAGAAATGGGCGACCTGCTGGCAGACCTGGCGCCGTACGCTGACACCCTCGACCCTGATTCCGATGACGCCTGCCTGATCAAGCGCATTGCGCATGATTATGGCAAGAGCACCAGGGTGCCAACCGAATGGGTGTCGGAGTTCGCGCGGGTGACCACGATGGGGCAAATGGCATGGGAAGAAGCCAAAGCATCGGATGATTTTGATGTGTTCCAACCGCACCTGGAGAAGCTGGTGCAGCTGCGCCAGGCGTACGCGAATTTCTTCAAACCATTTGATCATATTTATGATCCGCTGCTCGATGACTTTGAACCGGGGATGAAAACCAGCGAGGTGCAGGCGATCTTCAACGAGTTGCGACCGCAGCAGGTCGAATTGCTGAAAGAGATCGCGGCGAAACCGGTGATCGATGATTCCTTCCTGCATATTCCGTACGACGAGAAGGGTCAGTGGGATTTCGGCATTGATGTGATCACCCGCTTCGGTTACGACTTTAATCGTGGAAGACAGGATAAAGCCGTTCATCCCTTCACAACCAGTTTCGGTATTGATGATGTGCGCATTACCACGCGCTTCGATCCGGACCGGGCAGCCTCTGCGCTCTTCAGCACTATGCACGAAGCCGGTCATGCCATGTACGAACAGGGTGTTTCGAAGACCTTGCGGCGCACACCGCTGGCGAACGGAGCCTCTATGGCGGTGCACGAATCACAATCGCGTATGTGGGAAAACCTGGTGGGGCGCTCACGGGCGTTCTGGCAGTTCTTCTACCCGCGCCTGGTCAAACAATTCCCGGGGCAGTTGGCAAATGTCAGCCAGGAGCAGTTCTATCGCGGCATCAACAAGGTCGAGCCGTCATTGATCCGTGTTGAAGCGGATGAAGCCACCTATAACCTGCACATCATGCTGCGGCTTGAGCTCGAGATCGCCCTGCTGGAGGGAAGCCTGCAGGTAGGCGACCTGCCGCAAGTTTGGAACAGCAAAATGGAAGAATACCTGGGTGTGGTGCCTCCCACCAACCGCGAAGGTGTGCTGCAGGACGTTCACTGGTCAGGCGGAATGATGGGGTACTTCCCCACTTACGCTTTGGGGAACCTGGTCTCGGCGCAGTTGTGGGATAGTATGCTGGGAGATATTCCGAACCTGGAGGCGCAGATCGGCGAGGGTAAGTTCGATGAACTGCTGGGTTGGATGCGCACCAACATCCACCAGCACGGCGCCAAGTTCGAGCCGCAGGTGCTGGTTAAGCGTGTGACTGGAACGACGATCCAGCCTGAGCCATACATGAAGTACCTGCGCGGCAAGTATTCCGAGATCTATAATCTATAGTCCGTTTCATTTATGAATAACGGGGTGGTCATATGAACCACCCCGTTTGTATTTACAGGTAAACCGGTGATGAATCTAAGCGTTCGCTTCTGTCACTGCCACCGCAGCCTGGATGGCGGGTTTGAAGCTTTCCAGTTCGGAGACTTCGCGCACGAAGAAAGATAAGAAACCGACGATCATCACGAGCGCTCCTCCTGCCCAGTACCATACCTGTAACCCCACCCATTCAGCGACAGGCGCGGCGATGAGCAGAGCAAGGGGCATCATCATGGCGCACAGGCTGCTGATCAAACCCAGCACGCGACCCTGCATCTCGGGTTCGATGCGGCTTTGCATAAGTGCCTGCAGCGGACCATTGGCGATGGGGTTCATAAAGCCTAACACGGCGATCCCGACAACCGCGAGCCAGAACATATTCGAGGGTGCCAGACCGAAGATGAATACACCCAATCCAAGACCGATAATCCCCAGCAGGCTTGTGTGAACGCGCTTTTTCAGACCGCCCCAAACACCCAGTGTCAAACCGCCCGCAACGATCCCGATTCCCATGATCGATTCCAGCAGGCTTAATTGCCAAACCCCGCCCTTAAAGTGCTCAGTGACCATCAGGGGCAGCAGTGTGCCCGTCGGTGTGAGCAGAAAGTTCAGGAAAGCTGCGATCAACGCAAGGTAGAGCATCCCCTTCCATTTCCTCAGGTAGGCAAATCCTTCACCCACATCGCGCAGTAATATCTTTGGCGTAACGATTTCAGCGCTGTCCTTCCGCGTTGGTTGGGGGATGTGAATAAAGAACAGAGGTGTTATGGCGATTATGGCGGTAACCACGTCAACCGCAACGACCTGGTAAAACTGCAGCAGCGACATGAGCAGCGCACCGAGCGGTGGTGCGATGATGTTTAACCCGCCGCGTACCGCCTGGTTGAGACCGGCAAAACGCGAAAGGTGCTTATCCGGCACCATCAAAGAGGTGGAGGCCTGCATCGCCGGCCAGTGGAAGATTCCGCCAATCGAACGCAGGAACATGACAACGAAAATATGCCAGATCTGGATCAGATCGAACGCGAAAAGTAAAACGAGCGCGAGGGTCGTCAGCGCGATGAACGAGTCCGCGAGGATCATCACCAGCCGACGATTCAGACGATCAACGTACGCACCGGCAAATGGGGCGAGCAGCACATCCGGCAGGAGTGCGACCAGTGTGGCGGTCGCGAGGACTGCGGCGGAACCGGTCTTCTGGGTGATGTACCATACCAGCGCGAACTGAACGAGGCCGCTGCCAAGCAGTGAGAAGAGCTGTGCTCCCCACATGGGAAGAAATTTGCGCTTCCAGTTTGATTCGATCACATACGAATTGTTTTCCATAATTTCACATCCGGCAATATTGAACCCACCCGGAGCGATCGCTCCGGGTTCAGCTGCGATTATTTTGTTGCAAAATTATTCGATGAATACCTCTACGTGTTCGCCATCTTCGTCGTCGTACACGTCCATGATCTGGCCGGTCTCACCTGAAGCCAGGGCTTCCGCCATGCGTGTGGCGTCCAACCCCTCCACCTCGGGAGAAAAGCGCATTCCCATGCGAATCCCGGCGTTGACCATACCGATCGGCAGGCGGATGTTAACCCGCGTGCGGCCGGTATCCGTGTCCGTGACCCGTACACGGAAGAAACGTCCGCCGCTTTTACCGCCGCTGAATGCGCTGGACAAGCGTTCATCCGCTTCGGTTTTGCGGTTGGTGCTGTCGAGGGCTTTCAGAAGTTCGGTTGCCACCTCAGCGGTGATCTTGCCTTCCTGCACCATTTTCAACACTTTGAGTCTTTCTTCACTTGAGGCCATCACTTCCCCTCCCTGGCTGTTGTTGAGGCGGGCTCCGCGTACTTTTCACCGCGCAGCCTGGCCTGGGCTTCCTCCCAGGAAATTTCACCCCGGTCTAGCCGGTCCAGGATCTCGCGGCGGTCTTCAGCGGTGAGCAGTATCGGACCTTCGTCTTTGCCGGGTTCATACCCAAGCGCACGCACGATTTCTGTGAGCCTGCTGCGCAGGGTGGGGTAGGAGAGGTTCATCTCATCCTCCATGCGGTTCAAACGCCCTTCGCATTTGACAAAGGTGAGCAGAAATTGCATTTGTTCGGGTGTGAGATTCCCAAAGGGTGTGTGTTCAGCCGTGAAATGACCCTCGATGGTTGTGTCGCAGTTGACGCAATACAGCCGCGTCACAACCAGATCAGAATCACATACCGGGCATTTACTTAATGTATTTTTTACCATCTTTCACCGCCTTGAACCATTATCTTCGTAATAGAACATAAAAAATCTAAAAGATTATTGAAATATTTTCCAATATAATACCATAATATTAAATAATGTCAATACTAAAATCAATAATATTAATATCTTGATTAAACTTATTCGATTGAGAAACTACTGTTCCTGGTCTCGGTCGATCATGCGCTCTCCCTTGACGAACCATCCGCCTTTGCGGTTGTCTACGTTTTTTGGGGCGCGATCGTAATAGATCTCAAAGATCTGTCCGGTGTCGACTGCAACCACGAAAGTAAACCGACCCACTCCCCAGGAGCCGCTGCGCGCTGCGCTGGCGAGGTGCTCGGGGGTCATATTAGCGGACATCCTGCCGCGGCGGGCGTAATCGACGTGTTCTGTGTGCACGCTCATCACTGTATAGCGTTCTCCCCGCCAGGTGAATCGCTGTGGACAATGGGGTGATTTCTCTTTCGCAGGCTCAGTGTCGAATTCCACTTCAATTGGTTCATCGATAAAACGAAATGGTTTTGTGCTCATCATCAACTCCTCCTGCTCGCGCTTCAGCAGGTTAGTCCTTCCAGTCGTCCGGTTCGAGGTGTACATAAACGCGATCGACGTTGGGGAAGGATTCCAGTTTACGAATCACTTCATCGGATATTGCATGTGATTCGTTCAGCGTCTTCTGTCCATCCACATTGATGTGCAGGTCAATCACCAGCCTTGGTCCGGCATATTCCGTCATGATGTGATGCACCCTGATCACACCCGGTATTTCCTCAGCCGCGTTGATAAAGGCTTCAGCCTCTTCCATGGTGGCGCCGCGACCGGTGAGAAATCCGAGGTTCTCACGACCCGCGACAAACGCGTTTCGGAAGATCCACAGCGCGACAATAAACCCGGCGACAGGGTCAGCCAGCGGGTGAACCAGGTTGGAACCCAGCACACCGATAAATGCCGCCATGGAAGCGAGCACATCGCTCAAATTATCGCGGGCGGTGGTAGCTAACGTGGGGCTGAAAATGCGCCTGCTGATGCGGTTGATCGCGATGAACATTAAGACCTTGATGAGCGCGCTTGCCAGCAGGATGATGAGCGGTAGATCGAGGGTGATGGCGGTGAGCGTGTTCTCCGTATAGCGGGTGAACGCATTGCGCGCAGCTTCGAACCCGGCGAACGCCATTGACGCTGTCACCAGCAGACCCACCAGCGGTTCGTACCTGGAATGACCTTGCGGATGGGTGAGGTCGGGCGGGCGGGTGGCCACCCACAACCCGAGCACCATCAGGATGGAATAGATGACGTCGGATACAGAGTTGGCAGCGTCTGCGTAAACAGCGGCAGACCCTGAAAGATACGCTACGATCCCTTTGCTGACTGCCAGAAGCAGGTTTCCTCCCAGGGTAATGGCGATAGCCAGCCGATAGGAACGATTCCGTTCTAGGTCCGGTGTGTGATTTCTTACCCACTGCATGTCTCTTGATCGCTCCTTGTCGATTTAAAAACCTCAAAGTAGTGCCTTCCAGACGAAGGAAATACACCTTTGAGGCGCTGCACGCGATCTGTCAGCCTGGTGAAACCGTCTGACAGAACAAATTGTATCATTTGTTGGTCGGGTTGCTGGTTCCGGTTAGTTACACCCGCCATGCCCTTCATCACTGCAGGGACTTTTCTCGAATTGGAGCGTGGTGTGGTTGATCCCGTATTCAACGGCCAGAACCTGCTTTATTCGATCCATGACCCGGTGTTGCTGCGCATACTGATCCGGTGAAAGTACCACATGCGCGCTGAGTGCAATGTTCTCCGCCCCAAGGTTCCATACGTGCAGATCATGCACGGCCTCAACCTCCTCCAGCGAAAAGATCGACTTTTTGATCTCCCGGATGGAAAGACCTTCGGGTACGCCTTCGATCAGGATATGCAGGGACCTGCGCAGCACGCGGTACGCGCTGAGGAGAATGATCGCCCCGATGAGAATGGATATGAAGGGGTCGA
>JACDJC010003597.1_pt1 | contig 11101 bp, 8 predicted proteins | sample 7454191 | NCBI WGS metagenome assembly JACDJC01 (sample SAMN14253291, study PRJNA609438) | sludge metagenome | isolation source: sludge after 25d culture with pyrite and EDTA | collected 2018-12-20
AGCGAACGCTGTTTGCCTTGGCAATGAAAAACCTTTGTTCCTGAGCTTCGTCAGGAGGAACAACCTCTTCTCCGTCTCCGTTATCAACGTATTCGATAACAGATATTTCTCCGGGAAGAATGTTGAACTCTTTGGCAATGATGATCTTAGGAACCGAGTCCTGCCCTAGGTACTCATTGTACTGAACTCTTATGAGCTGAGCGCGCTCAAAGTGCGCTACGTTGTTGACGCGGAACTTGACCCTGGCACCGTATCTGGTCTTAATGCCGACATCTGCCTGACCGGATCCTTCTATTCCAGCGCTCGGAAATGCTGGAGCCCCCATGGTGAATGCGGGTATGTACACGGATCCTGTTTCCGGCCCGATTGAAGTAACATCTCCGTCTTGATTGGCATATCGAATGGCGTAGTAATAGTTCCCCGGAGGGAGGCCGCCTCCCGTTCCAAGGTCTACCAACCCATAGTACCTGGGCCGGTCAACCGGAGTGGCGAGGTTCACCTGAAGCTGGGTGATGTCCAGCCCCTCGAAGTAGGTGTCCTCGCCGTTGTTGTAGGCGTTCACGATGGCTTCGATGTCGAAGAACAGCGGGATGCCGTTGCTGCGGGCGTCGAACACCATCCCGTACTCGCAGTCCTCGGTATGGGCCAGTTGCAGGAAGGTGCTCGTGGTGTACGGCAGCAGGAACGACTGCACCATGACCACCCCGTCAATGGTCACGATAGGCGGGTAGGTGGCCGAGTTCGGGTGCGCCCAGAACGCCACGATCGTGCTCTTGACCCGCTCTCGGCCGATGCACTCATAACCCCCGGCTCCGACCTCGTTGATGGTCCACTTGATGACCTCGCCCCCGATCTTGCTGAGCGCACCATCGGCTCCGTTCTGGCTGGACAGGCGCATGTTCTGCGCGTCCACGTAGGTGCCATCCATACGGGCAACGTGCTCAGGCTCGATGTCCGTATTGGCACCGCGCTGAACGGTCTTGTTGTCCCAAGGATGGTGCTGCTGCTTCATCGTCCGGGGTACCCGAAGCGGCTCAGGTACTTGCTCATGTCGTTACGCTGCTTGGGGTCGATGGAGTTCACGCGCACCATGGCCTGATGCCACGACCCTCCCTGAGGACGATTGCCGCCGTTGAGCCTTCGGTCGGCCATGTTGTAGACCATCGCCCAGCGGTTTGGATCCTTGGCCACACGCACCGCCAGGGTGTTGAACACCACGTAGTCCACCACTGCGGACTTCAGGTACTCGGGGATGATTGGCTCCTTGCCGATGTCGCTGCCGATGCCGCTGTACTCCATGTACACGCTCTCGAACTGAGCGCAGGAACTGCTCAGCATCAGCTTGCCGTTCTGCACGTTGCAGTAGAACAGGTTGTCCCACACCACCGGCATGCTCGTCTCCATGAGCGCATCCTGCATCCGCTCGCGGTTGTTGGCCAAGTAGTTGCCATCGGCATGCCGGACCATGTTGCGGTGCCAGTACACGTTCTGCGCCGTCTCGATCGCGCAGACAGGGCCGTTGTAGAGGTACACCTGCCTGATCCCTGCAAGTCCTTCGGGAAGCTCCACGATCAGGTTGCTCGGCACGGGCGCGGTGAACGTGCGCGTGTCGAACATGGTGTCGAACGCCAGCTCCTGAAGCGCATCGCGGATCAGCGACAGGTAGAACCCGCGTGACCGGAAGCGCATCTCCTCATCATCCACGAAGCTGGTGGCCTCGGCGATGATGTCATCGGGAGTGGTGAACTGGATGCCAAGCATCAGGCCGTGGGTGTATCAGGGTTCAGGGCCGGGTCGTTGACGCTGACCATCTTGCCGGGGTCTGGCAGTCCGGCCACTTGGTTGCGCTCCGAGCCGGTGTTGTTGATCTTCACGGCAGGCATGGTCAAGGCCCAGCGCCCGATGTCCATCACGTTGCGCTGAAGGATCAGCAGCAACTCGTTGGGGAACTGGATCTCCTGGTCGATGTCAACGGCGGTAATGTCCGGGAGGGTCAGGAACAGGCCGATTTCTACCTTCTCCACGTCAGACGTGACCCCCAGGAGATACAGCCTGTTCCCTTCCCGGTAGAAGTGCGGATTGCGAGGCGATGGCTTGCGGTCCGAGTTCCCGCTCTGCGACCGCGCCTGTGCTGGGCTGGTGCGGTAGAACTGGATCCGCGTCAGGTGCTTGTCCTCTCCCTCGATGAAGTACGCCATGTAGTCCACCCCGGCGTCCAGGTCCATGTCGTAGATCTGGCCCGGAAGCTGGATGAACATCCGGTCGTTGAGGTCGGCATCCTGCTGGGTGTCCACCACGAACGTGGTCATGAAGGCTCCGCTCTCGCGCTTGGCGATGTGGAGCATCTTCAGGCGGTCGGCCGCAAGGATCACCCACCACAGCGCCTGGGCGAACGTGATCTCACGGTCGTCGAAGTGCTGCTTGAGTATGATCAGCAGGTCGTCGGTGACGGTGCGGTAGGTGGCCATCAGGACAGGGCTTGGGTGAGCATGCTCATTTCAGCGGTGCTGAGGCCATAGGCCGTCGTGCCATCGCCCTGCTTGAAGGCCATCCTGCGGTACACCATCTGCACGATCAGGTCGCGCATGCTGTCGGGCCACTCGATCGAGTCGGTGATGACCGACACCTGCTCGGGGACCTTCAGGTACGCCACAGCCACGAGTGTGCGCTGATTGGTGGTGTGCGGGAAGATGGTGATGGTGCGCCCCACGGTCGGCAGCGCCGTCCATCGCTTCTCCGATCCGATGAAGTACCCGTAGGTCTTCATCTCCCCGGTGAGCGTCTGGTTGCCCTGCATGAACACGTTCTTGCGCTCCATGGCGTGCTGCTCCTGCGTGTACCGCTTGGCGTCCTTGATGGGCCGGATGAACCGCACCCCGCCCCGCATCAGGCTCTTGGGCGGAGGAACTCCGATGGTGACGATGGAGGTGTCACCGGCACTGTCGAACTCCGGGTAAACCGCAACGACCGTCCACAGCTTGTGCGGAGGGTTGGGCAACTGGCCCTGTCCTCCGGTCTGCGTCAGGCAGTCGTCGATGTCGATCTCCCCGTAGGCATTGGTCTGGAAAACCGCCACCTTGTTGAGTTCGCGCAGGCCCTCTTCGGTGAACTTGCGTGCGCCAAGAAGTTGCCCGATGACCGACAGGAGCTGGTCCTGAACACCATTGATGTTCGGGCGGTAGTCCTGCTCGAACGTGTAGTGTTCGCTCCCCTCTGCATCCAGCAGAGCGGCGACCTGATCGACGATCTCCTGGACGGTGATCTGGGGCATCTCTCAGGCTTAGGTTGCGTATGCGGCCAACTCCTTGTTGAGCAGACCGGCCTCCTGCGCCTTCTTCTGCTGAAGCTGCTTGAGGCGCATCTCGGCGCTCTTGGCGGCCACGTTCGCCCGCAGGGTATGCGGGTTGTCGGTGTGCGGCACGCCAAGACGGGTGGCCTCGGCGAGCAACTGGCCGTGGCTCATGTTCTTGTAGTGGGCCAGCGCACCGGCGCTCAGGTGGTTCAGCATGGCGGCGGCCGACAGGTTGCTGTCGGTGGCGCGCGAGAACACGCGCAGGCCATAGTCGGGGTGCCCCTCGATCCACTCGCACATGCGCTTGTCGAAGGTGCTGAAGCCCTTCGTCTTGACTTCCATGTTGCCGACCATGCGCAGTTGCAGCTTGCCGTTGAAGGTCACCATGCCCAAGCCATTGGGCGGGTACTTCACGTTGCCGTCCGAACCCACGTAGGGCTCAAGGATCTTGCCCACTTGCGCGGCGAAGTAGTGCTGCTCCTTCTCCAGGCGATACTGCTTGGGGATGGGGTAGTTGGCCCCGCGCAGCACGTTCTCCTGAACACGCTGGGGGGTGGGCATTTCTTCGCGGCGAAGCTCATCGAGCAGTTGGCTCTTGGCTTCCGGATCGGCCATCAGCGCCTTGACGGCGGCCTTGACGGTTTCCGCATCCAGCTTCACTTCCTTGTCCTTGGGGTCTGCCATGTGGAGTTGAGGGGGTTGCTACTGAGCGGTGTTGGGGCGGCCCATTGCCGCCCCGCTACCGTTGCGAGCCTCGCTTAGTTCACGAGGTCGCTGATGTCCAGCGCGAAGCTGTTCTCAGCGAAGGCGTGACGCACGCCGAACTTACTGAACAGCAAGTCGTAGTGGTAGTCGCGCAGGCTGCCGTCGCCCTGCATGAGGGTGTCGGTGGTCACCGGCTGGTTCATGAAGTACTTGCCACGCAGCTTGGTGAAGTTCACGTTGTCCAAGTCCACCACCAGCAGGCGGTTGCGCCAGTCCTCGCCGAACACATCGCTGTACGCGAAGATGTCGCAGGGGGTGAGGACGTAGTTGTTGCCACCCAGCACGATACTGTTGAGGTCCAGGTTGATGTTCCGGTCGTTCGGCCCGTTCTGGTAGCGGGTCAGGAACATCTTGTACGTCTCCTGGAACAAGTTCAGGGCGGCGCTGCGGCCGATCACCAGCTTGGTGGAGCCTTGGTTCTTGAACATGGTGTTGAAGGCACCATACTCGAAGGCGGCCTTGAAGCCTGCGGTGGTCACGCTGTCGTAGAACGCACCGGCCTCGATCATCTGCGGGAAGATGCCGGCGGTCGTCCGGGCGTTCTCCCCACCGCTCAGGATGGCAGCGCCACGGCGGCCGTCCATGAACGTCTTGAAGATCAGGATCCGGTGATCCTGCACCATGCGCTTGCGCTCCATCATCAGGCGGTCGGTCCGGAGCTGGTTCTTCAGTTCTTGGAGTTCGTCCCCGCCCCAGCGCTTGGCGGTGAGCAGCGTCTGGATGTAGTTGTAGCGGTAGGACTGCGTGGTGCGGCTGACCTGCGCGATGCGGTCCATGGCGTCAGCACGAAGCTGACCTTCGTTGGTCAGCGTGTCACCGGTGTTCAGCGCGGGCAGCGTGTCACCGAACAGGCCGGTGATGGTGATGCTCGTGCCGGTCTTGGCGGTCACCACACCCTTGATCTCGCTACCGGGGTAGCCAAGGATGGTGTCCAGTCCGATGTTGTCCTGCGTGCCGCTGGTGATGGTCACCGATTGGGTCACCGTGGTGTTGGGCGCACCGGCCTGCTGAGCGGCGCCGGTGTCGATCTCCACACCAGCGATGCCCAGGCCCATTTCCGGCCACTCATCGGTGAGGCCCGAGATCTCCACGGGAGCCTTCATCATCATCAGCTTGAGGGATGCCATCCAAGGCTCGGGGGCCTTGTCGATGATCATCCGCTCAAGGGCGCGCTCTCGGTCGCGCTCCTCGACGATGGGGTTGCCTACGGCGGTTTCGTGTGTGCCGAGGTACTCGTCGCCGAGGGCTACTCGGCTGTCTGCTGCGTATGGCCGGCCTTGGAGTGTATTGGCGGCGTATACGACTTCGGGGTTCTGTGCCATGTTGGCTTAGGGTCGTTGGTTAGCGTTTCCCGAGGATGTCAGCTCCTTGGAGCCAAGCGTCCATCTGGGCGTCTGCCAGCTTCTTCCCATCAGGTGCTGGCGCGTTGCGCACTTCGGTCCGGCTGGGCGTTGTTGGGCGTTCAGGCGTCCTGTTCAACACGTCGAGTTCGGCCTTGTCCTTGGCCTCCTTGGCCACCTGCTTCACTTTGCTGTCGAAAAGCTCGCTTTGATACTTGGCGACAGCATAGATGCGAGCGGCGTCAGGCCGTAACATGCCCTTCTCGTCGAAGAACAGGCCGTTGATGCCCTCCCGGGTCAAGCCCTGGCGGATCTCAGGCACAAGTGCGCCGACCCGGGGGTCGAGACGCTGGAGTTCGCGGATCGAGGCGTTCAGGGACTGCTCGTACTGCTGAGCACGGATCTGGTCCTGCTCCTGACGCATCTTGAAGTGCCCCTCTTGCTGGGCACGGATCTGGTCGTACTTGGTGCGGGCGATGTCGGTGGCAAGCTCCACCACGCGCTTGGCGTTCTCGTCGCCATCCTTGGCCGCTTGCAGCGTCTCAGCGTCCACCTTGCCGGGGGCGAACTTCTGGAGCATCGCAGCCGCATCCTGCTTGCTGAAGTCGCGGCTGAAGTCCACGTCATCGTGGCTGCTCAGCAACGGCTCACGCCAGTTCTCCCCGCGCACGGCACGGTCGATGGCGATGCGGAAGTCGGCCGGAAGCGCCTCCAGCAATGTCTGGAGCTTCTCTGCACGGTCCTTGTACTCCTCGCCCTGCTTGACCTGCTGGCGCAGCGTGTCGATGCCCAGGATGTCGTCAGGGGTGTAGCCCTGCGCCTCGGCCCACTGCTTGACCGGATCGGGGATCTCGGTCGGCTTGGGCTGCGCCTGTCCCGTGAAGATGCCGCCCAGCGCCTGAAGCGCCTTGGTGCGGTCATCCAGCACCGGCTCGGGCTCGGCAGGTGCGGCCTGCGCTTCTGGCTGCGCGGACTTCTGCTCGGCAGCGGGTTGCGGCTGTTGCGGCGCAGGTTGCTGAGCAGGTTGTTGTGCGGGTTGCCGGGGAGCCGGGCGCGGAGACATCTTCTCCATCAGGTCCGCTCCGCTCAGGAAACGATCGGAGAAAGCATCGCTCTGCTCCACCACAGGGCTTGGCTGCGGTGTCGGCGGGGCCTGCACAACAGGCTGCTCGACGGCGGTTGCGGTTTCGCTCATTGCTTTGGGGGTGCGCCAAAGCTAGAGCCGGGCAAAAACGCAGCGTTCTTCCGTTAGGTCCTGCTCCCTTAGAACACAGGGGCTTGTGCGGCCATTTCGTTGAGCGCGGCGTTGTCGTCGATGGCGATCGTGGCCTCCTTGCGGGCGTCGATCTGTTCGAGCTTGTTGGCGTTCTTGGCCGCTTCCATGGTGGCCTTCACGCCGCTCTCGTAGGCCATGTTCGCCTCCTCGTTGAGCTGCTGGTCGCGCATGGAAAGAGCCTGTGCCATCTGCGCCTTGACCTGCTGGCGCTGCTGTTCCTGCTGGGCCTGAGCAAGCATCCGCTGGTAGTTGCGCATGATGGCCAGAAGATCCTCCATGGACCCTGTGCCGTAGACCGAGGTGAAGCTCTGCATGTCCAGCGCTCCGATCTGGAGCATGGTCAGGGCCACCTGATCGACCTGCTGGCGCATGATGTCGCGGCTGTTGCTGCGCTCCACGGTCACCAGCAAACGCTCAAGGGATGCGTCCGCGCTACCGGCAAGCACCGCGAAGTCCTCCTCGCTCACCATATCCTTGAGCACATCGGGGCGCTCCAGGTAGTACATCCGGATGGCCGACGCGGTGTGCTGGAACTGCTGGGTGCGCAGCCTTGCAAGCGCCGTGTAGAACGGCCCGTCGAGGATGCCAGCCTGCTCGATGAGCATCTGCGTGACACCGTTCAACTGGTCGGGCATCTGCGTGCCGGTCACGGGTTCGGGCGTTGCGCTCACAAGACGCACCATGCTGATGACCTGCTGCATCACCCCGAAGTACGCCTGCGTACCTGCGCTGGGTGTGGTGTCGTAGTACCCCACCACGTTGGCCACTCCAAGCCCCTTGCTGTCCACCTCGATGGCCTCTCCGCGCTTCATGCGGCGCATGGCCTCGGCGGCATCCTGGCCCGGCACGATGAGGGCCGAGCGATCCAGAACGGCACCACGGGCACCAGCCTGATTGATCTGCTGCTCGGTCACCGACATCACGCGGTTGAAGAACCGCTGAGGCATGATGATGTCGGTGATGGGAGCCACGATGCGATCGCCGTCCATGGCCCACACCGATGCCTTCATGGGCAGCAGGATCTTGCTGCTGTCCATGGGGTTCACCTCCTGAAGTTCGTGGACACCGTAGTCCCACACGATGTCGCTGCGCTTCTGCTCGGGCACTTGGCTCAGGTCCTGTGCCCCGCCCTGCAAGCCCGAACTCATCCCCCACATATACTCCCACGGGGTCATGTCGCAGTAGCGGGCCGTCTCCATCATGGCCCGGCGCTTCTTCTGGTCGCCGTAGACCTTGCGTATTTCTGGGGTGTCCGGCGGGTCGATCAGGTCCTTGTCGGTGTACTGCGGCTTGGTGCCGGGCTTGGAGCCCGATGGCAGGTAGTTGATGCGGGCCTGCTCGGGAAGGCCGTCCTGCCCCAGCACCCACCCCATCTCGTAGTAGGCGAAGTCCCTCCACTGCATGCGGAACACCGTCATGCGCGGGGAGCGCGTCTGCTGAGGACGACTGCCGCCGTAGATGTCCATGTTGTCGGTGGTGACCGCCTCGACGATCTTCACCTTGTCCGACGTGGGCTGATAGCGCTCGTAGATGATCGACGGGCTCAGGAGTGGAGCATCGCCCATGAACTCGGCGTCCGACAGGTCGTACTCCAGCGCGGTGGTGTCGTACAGGAAGGTGTCCATGTCCACGCGCTCCCACACCTTGTGCGAGCCACTGGTGACGGGAATTGACGCGCATGCGCCGTAGCAGGCCAGCGAGAACGCATCGTGCTCGGCCCCCTTGCTCATGGATCCGTAAGGGTTGCGGGCCACCACCTGCATGAGGTTGTTGAGCGCCTTGAGCAGCGCATCTTGGTACCAGTTCTCGAACATCGCGGCGGACTGGTCCGGGGTGTCGCCGATGGGATACACCTCCTTGAGCGCGGCGCGGATGTCCTTGGCCGTGCTGGCGAACTGCTGCATGCTGAGCACCTCGGCGAGCTTCTTCTGTCGCCTGGTGATCGAGCGGCTCGTGGTGGCGGCAGCCTTGGCGTTGAAAGCCATCTGCCCTGCCGTGCCTCGGTACTTCTCCATGATCGGCCGGATCACGTTGATCGAGACGGCCAATCGGTTGCGCGTGTCCTCGGTTCCATCCATCAGGAAGGTGTCCACGTCGCTCTTGATCGTCCACTGCCTGCCTCCGAAGAAGTTGCTGTTCAACTCTCCCTGCGCCCGGAAGAGGTTGATGGCTTGGTAGTTGATGTTCCCGATCAGCCACCGGGCCATGTCCCTGTGGTAGTCCTCGCCTTTCTGCCCGGCGGACACCATGCGGTTGGGGCGGACGCCGCCGTAGATGGGGTAGAACGGGATCATACCTCTTCGGTTTGGATGTTCTTGGCGCGAGCCCACGCCACACCGGGCGCTTCTTGGAACTCGTCGTCCTTGATGACGATGCCGAAGTCGCCCTCGGCGAGCTTCTGGATGACCGGGATCAGCTCAGCGGCCTCCCGGATGGCCTTCAGGGCGCGCTGCTTCTCATCCCAATCCACCGGAGCATTGCCTTCGGTGAAGTCCGTGCGGGCGATGAACTCCACGTTGCGCAGCAGGCGCTCGGCGTGGACCTTGTTCTTGACCCTCACGCTGGGCTCGAACCTCCCCATGTCGGCGATGGCCATACCGATGTCGTCGGCCCACTGCTCGTTGAGGTACGCCTCCTTGGTCTTCTTGTCGATCTTGCCCTCGTAAGCCGCGTCCAGAGCGAACTGGATACGCTTGCGCTTGTCCACGAGGCGCCGGGAGTAGCTGGTCTTGGATGCCAGGAACCACACGAAGAGCATGTCCTTGGGCCTGCCCTTGAGGGCCATGAACGACTGCACCTCGCGAAGCTCCGGCCAGTCGGCCATCAGGTCCATGCGCGATGAGGGGTGGAACATCGAGCACTTGCTCTCCAGAAGCAGTTCCTGCACCTCGTCCTGGATGGATGGCTTCTTGGCCATGTCACACGGTGGTGTAGTACAGTTCGTGCGTCACCGGATGGCGCTTCTGCACACGGCGCGGCGCGTTGCGGATCCGCTCAAGTTCCTCGACGAGCATTGGTTCTCTGTTGCCGTATGACAAACGACAAATGTAGGAGAAGGCCGTTGCCATCACGATGTCGTCGTTGTACTTCTCGGTGTCCTCGCTGCCCCAGAGCGTTCCGGTGATCCCTCGCGTGGGCGTGGCCACGAAGTGCCGCAGTTGCTCCCAGATGTCGGGGATGAAGATGCGCCCGTAGTTCTCCAGCAGGAACTCCTTGAGCAACCCGATGATCGCAGCCTTGCGCTGGGCCTTGTTGTCCACCCCGATAGCGTTCACTGTTCCGCTCTGGTCCTTCACGCGCAGGAAGTCGGGTAGCTCCAGCTTGCGCACCAGCGATCGCTCGGCGTCCAGCCAGGGGCCGATCTTGTAGCTCACGTACCCGGCCATCAGGTTGCTCTCCACTAGTTCGGGGCAGAACCGCTCGCCGTTGTCGGCGTAGTACATCCCCATCAGCGCCACCTGCTCATAGCTTTCATCGGGGTCATCGCTGCGGTGGTTGACGATGCACGCAATGGTGTTGTGCAGAGCGTCCATGATGGCCGATGACATCTTGCTTCGGCCGCTGTCGTGCTGGATGGGGTCGGTGCCCTGATAGTAGCGCCACCTGTACTTCTTGTCGGGGTGCGACCACATCACCACCGGCGCCATCAGGTCGTGGTCCGATGACGGAACCCATCTGGCCCCCGTGATCTTGAAGGGATGCTTGCTCCCCTTGGGCATCGGTTCGTTGCCGTAGACGGGCTCGAACTTGCCGTACTGCACATGGGTGCCCTTGGACTGCCAGCGGCCGATGCGCTCGATCTGCTTGATGATCAGGCTCCACGGCACAAGAGTGGCCTTGCTGGCGTTGAACATATCGTCCACCGAGCTGGGGAAGTGGTTGCGGAACTGGATCATCCGCTCCTGCATGCTCATGTGGGTCTGCCCATCCTTGCTGCCGGCCGCATAGGCTGCACGCTCCGAGAGGTAGAAGGCTGGCGTGATGCCCGGTCGCGCCGTCCAGTCCAGGAAGATGGGCACGATGCCTTCGGAGAAGTCCTTGCGTTGCCACTTGCTGATCAGCCCCTTGAACTCCCGCTCGAAGATGCCCTTGCCGATGTCGGTGGCGCCGCCCGTACCGCCGGCCCACAGGGAGCGCTTCCAGCGCATGCGCCCCACCTTCATGTCCATGCCGAAGAGCGTGGTGCGACCCTCGCGCATCATCTTGTCGAAGATGGGGATGAAGGGGGCCTCGTCGATCCAGATCCGCTTCGGAGATCGGGAGTTGATGGCTGTGATCGCCGGTGTTCGTGCGGTGATCGAACTGCTCTTGGCCTTCTTGGTGCCCTTGGTGGCGTCGGGGTCGTGGCTGAGCCTGAAGGCGCCGTCCGGGTCGTTCAGCGGCTCCAGCTTCATCCAGTCCTCCAGGTGGCCGTAGACGAACTTGATC